>PVMK01141735.1_pt1 | contig 11045 bp, 15 predicted proteins | sample 1853481 | NCBI WGS metagenome assembly PVMK01 (sample SAMN08533507, study PRJNA380276) | Marine sediment metagenome, whole genome shotgun sequencing project. | reverse complement strand
GGAACTGGATATTCTCCTGGAGCGGTTCATCGAAAATCATCAAGAGTCCCTGGCCGATGGTTCATGGCCGGAATTCGAGGCCCTGTTGCGCACCGAAGATGATGTCCTGTGGGACTGGTTCCAGAATTCCTCAAGCCCCGGCGCCGCGCGCTACCAAGAACTCCTGGACCAGATTTGCCGTGGCCCGGGCTGATTTTCTGAATATCCGGTTTGGAACCAGCGGCTGGTTGCAGGTGACTCACTTGCTTCTTGCATTACTGGGCTTATTGGCGATCCTCATTACTCCCGCCAACTGGATGTGGAAACTGGGCAGCATTGTTCTTTTGCTCCTGGTTTCTTTTTTTGTTCATGCATGGTCTGCACACAAGAACCGATCCGGAGTGATTCACCTGTATCCCGATGGCGCCGCGCTCATACACACAGCTTCCGGTCAGGAAGTTAATGCCGTTCTGGGTCCGCATAGCTGGGTCAGCCGCTGGATATGTGTTCTGAGCCTGTACGATGTTGACAACCTCGCGAAACACCATTGCGTCATCTGCGCATCGGAAAATCATCCGGATGAATACAGGCGCTTATTGAAACTCCTGCGAATGCGCACACCCCCCGCAGCGGCTCAGCGGATGATCTGGTAGTGGATAACGCATTCGAGGCACTGCTGGATGCCGCTGTCGATGCCATCATCGTCATTGACGGTGAGGGCGCCATTCAACGCTTCAATCGCGCTGCACAGAATATGTTCGGGTACCGCGAAGCAGAAGTTGCGGGATGTAATGTCAAACTACTGATGCCGGAACCTCATCACAGCAAGCACGACAAATACATCCGGCGCTACGCCGAAACAGGCGAGGCTGCGATAATCGGCAAAGGCAGAGAAGAAACAGGCCTGAGGAAAAACGGTGAGACTTTTCCCATGTCCCTTTCCGTTGGTGAAATCAGGCAGCCGGATGACACTCACTTTGTCGGTATCATCAGGGACTTGAGCGAAGTCCGGGAAACCCAGCAACAGGTCCATGAACTGGAGGAACAGCTACTGCACGCCGACCGCCTGGTGATACTGGGTGAACTGACGGCGGGCATCGCGCACGAAATCAATCAACCGCTCACGGCTATAGCTGCATACGCTGATGCTGGCCGGAATATTGCCGGCCGGGGAGTTGAGTCCTCCCAACAGGACATCCAATCCATTTACGAACGCATTGGTGAGCAGTCGCGCCGGGCAGCGGAGGTCGTGCAGCGCTTACGAAAACTGGTACGCAGCGGAACCGTCAGCAAGGCCCGACATGATATAAACGAAATTATAAGACATACCCTATTACTCTTTGAATATGAAATAAAAAGAACGAATATAGAGTTGCTTTTTCATCCCCTGGAGTCCCTTCATGCCCTCTATGTCGATGAGATTCATATTCAGCAGATCATGGTGAACCTGGTCAAGAACAGCCTCGATGCCATCCTGCAGAACGGCCGGCAGGACGGCCGGATCGAAATTCGCATTCGAAAAGTCGCTAAAGATGTACTGATTTCAGTGACCGACAATGGGCCCGGCGTTCCGGAAAGCGACGTCAAACACCTGTTCGAGTCGTTTTTCACCACAAAACCCAAGGGAGTCGGTCTCGGTTTGTCCATTTGCAAAACCATTGCCGGCGCTCATGGTGGTAACCTTCAATACTCGCAGGTTGCAGAGGGTGGTAGCCGTTTCACCTTAACGTTGCCACTCGAGATGATAGGTTAAATTAGCAGGTTGAAATGACCCAGGAACCCACCATTTGTATCATCGATGATGATGAAGCCATCCGGGAATCGTTGCGCCTGCTGTTGTTCGCCGACGGCTTGACAAGTTTCGTGTATGAGTCAGCGGATAACTTCCTTGAAAAAGAGGATCACCCGGCATTCGACTGCATGCTGCTGGACATACGCATGCCCGGCACCGATGGCCTGGAACTCTTCAGGATACTGAATAGGAAGCACCTTCCTTATCCTGTTATCTTCATCACCGGTCACGGTGACATTCCTCTGGCGGTTTCCGCGATCAAGCTTGGTGCTTACGATTTTCTTACCAAGCCGTTCCAGGACGGAGAACTTCTTGAGAAGGTCAGGTCCGCCATCATTTACTTCCAGTCCTCGCGCGAACATCTGCTCGAACTGCAGGAACTGCAGGCCCGGGTAGATTCCTGCACTCCGCGGGAGCGCGATGTGATGCGTTTGCTGGCAAAAGGCCTGCCAAACAAAGGGATAGCGGAAACGCTGGGCATCAGTCCCAGAACAGTTGAAATCCACCGCGCAAATGTAATGGACAAGATGACCGCCGACTCACTTCCGGCCCTGGTGAGGATGATTACAACGCTGGAACCTGACAAAAATTAGTCCTGGTTGACCCAGGACATTCCAAATATACGTAATTTCCCTGATGGTATGGCCTGTAGTTGCCGTTAGCATTTTGCAACAAGGACATAAGGGAATCGTGTGACCAAACTAAAAAATAGCAAAGGAACCGTGATTCTCATTGAACCGGACGTCTCCGTTCGGGATGCTCTGACCATTCTGCTTGAGGGTGAAAATTGGCGGGTAAACAGCCTGGATGATTGTGATGATCTGCCGGTCGCGCTGGAGGAACAAGAAGCAGTGGCCGTAATCAGCGAATCCATCCTGCCGAACTGCACACCCCAGGAAATACTTGAATGTTGCTCCCGCTACAGCCTGCCAGTGATTTTCACCGGGCACGACCTGCCTTTGCAAGGCGCCGTTGATTTGATCAGGCAGGGCGCTACGGATTTTCTCGACAAGCCATTCCCGCAGTCTCGGTTATTGGATTTGCTGGATGGGCTATAAAACAGGCACAATTGTCAATTGTCATAATATATGATGATTCCTGCATCCTGGAGGTAAATGTGAAAAATCAAAATCTGATCAACCGTCGTAATTTCCTGAAACTTGGAGTCAAAGCTGGAGGTGGTGCACTGGCCTTGTCCGCTATCCCCATTCAACTGCTGGCAGGCGACGAAGTCACTCCCGATGAACCACTGGCCCAGGCCATGGGCTACGTCACCGATGCTTCAACCGTTGACATTGCGAAATTCCCAAAGCGCGCCGGCGAGGCGGGAGCTACACAATTTTGCAATAATTGCGCCCTGTTTGCCGGCAAAGTGGACGATGAAACCGCCCCTTGCAGCATCTTCCAGAACCGCCCGGTTCGCGGCGCCGGCTGGTGTAATGCCTGGGTAGCGCAATCCTGATCCTTCCGTTGGAAAAATAACATGACCTATAACGATAAAGTGGTGCGGCAATTTGTCGTCATGACCGTAGTGTGGGGAATTGTCGGCATGCTGGTTGGCGTGATCATCGCTGCCCAGTTATGGCTGCCGATTTTGAATTTTGACATCCCCTGGCTTACCTACAGCCGGCTCCGCCCGTTGCACACCAACGCAGTGATCTTCGCCTTTGGTGGCTGTGGGTTGATCGGAACATCGTTATACGTGGTTCAGCGAACCTGCCATGTAAGACTATTTGCCGGCGGCCTGGCGTCTTTCGTGTTCTGGGGCTGGCAACTGGTTATCGTGGCAGCGGTAATCTCTCTACCGATGGGCTGGACCCAGAGTAAAGAATATGCGGAGCTCGAATGGCCGATCGACATTCTGATCACCATTGTATGGGTGTCGTACGGGATTGTTTTTTTTGGCACCATCGTCAAGCGGCGGGTCAGTCATATTTATGTCGCCAACTGGTTTTACGCAGCCTTCATCATCACCATCGCACTGCTGCACATCGTAAATAACCTGTCGTTTCCGGTGACCCTGACCAAGTCGTACCCGATTTACACCGGGGCAGTCGATGCCATGGTGCAATGGTGGTACGGCCATAACGCCGTTGGCTTTTTCCTGACTGCGGGCTTCCTGGCCATGATGTACTACTTTGTGCCGAAACAGGCTGGGGGTCCGGTTTATTCCTATCGTCTGTCGATCGTGCACTTCTGGGCGCTGATCGCCATTTACATGTGGGCCGGACCGCATCACCTGCACTACACGGCCTTGCCCGACTGGGTTCAGTCCCTCGGCATGGTTTTCTCCCTGATCCTGCTGGCGCCAAGCTGGGGCGGCATGATCAACGGCGTGATGACCCTGTCCGGACACTGGCACAAGCTACGCACCGACCCGGTCCTTAAATTCATGGTCGTGGCGCTGAGCTTCTACGGCATGTCGACCTTTGAAGGTCCGATGATGGCGATCAAGACCGTGAACGCGCTGAGCCATTACACGGACTGGACCATCGGACATGTACATTCCGGCGCCCTGGGCTGGGTCGCGATGATGACCATCGGATCCCTGTACGGCCTGATGCCCCGCCTGATGGGCAACAAGGTTATGTACAGTGTCAAAGCCGTGGAAGCGCATTTCTGGATCGCGACCATCGGCATCGTGCTCTACATTGCTTCAATGTGGATAGCCGGCGTCATGCAGGGTTTGATGTGGCGCGCATTCAATGATGACGGAACATTGACCTACACCTTCATTGAGACGATCGCGGCTACCAAGCCGTATTATGCGATCCGCTTACTGGGCGGCTTACTGTTCCTGACCGGCATGTTCATCATGGCCTGGAATACCTTTAAGACCATGGGGCAGGGCAAGGCGCCGGAATTCAAGGCTGCAGAGCCAGCGCATTGGGGAGATCACGCATGAGCCAGGGACACAAGAGACTGGAAAAAAACATCATGCTGATGTCCGTTTTCATCGTGATCGCGGTCAGCCTCGGTGGCCTGGTTCAAATCCTGCCCCTGATCTTCCAGGACCAGGTAAGAACCCCGTTGGAAGGGGTGAAGCCTTATCCGGCGTTGCAACTTGCCGGCCGGGATGTTTATGTCAGTGAAGGCTGTTACAACTGTCACTCCCAGATGATTCGGCCGTTCCGCAGTGAAACCGAGCGCTATGGACCCTTCTCGGTGGCAGGTGAGTCTGTTTATGACCGGCCGTTCCAGTGGGGTTCAAAACGGACCGGGCCGGACCTGGCAAGGGTAGGGGGCCGCTACAGTGATGAGTGGCATGTCATTCACTTGATGAACCCCCGGGACGTGGTGCCCGCATCCAATATGCCAGGTTATCCCTGGCTGGCGGAAAATATTATCGATGGCGAACTGGTGCAACGCAAGATGGGCATACTGCAAACACTGGGCGACCCTTACACTGATGAAGAAATCGCCGCCGCGGCAGATGCCGTGACCGGCAAGACCGAAATGCAGGCGCTGATTGCTTACCTGCAGGGCCTTGGCCTGGCCCGTAGCAGGCGCTAAGCCGGAAGATACGTGATGTTTGACTCGATAGACCCAAACCTGATCAGAGGAGCGGTGCTGATCCTGATGATTCTTGCATTTCTTGGTATCTGGGCCTGGGCCTGGAGCCGGAACCGCAAGAAGGCTTTTGATGAGTTAAGCATGCTACCGCTCGAAGAAGACGATGGCCAGGTGCCACAAAACGACAGCAGAAAAGAGAAGACCAAGGAGTAATTGATGCTGAATACATTCTGGAACTGGTGGGTAATTATCATCTCCGTCGGCACCATCCTGGCCTGCTGGTGGTTGTTGCACTGGACCAAAGGCGTGTCCGAACGCTCGGACGACGATGACGGTTCCACCGGTCACGTATGGGATGAAGATATCAGGGAACTGAACACCCCCCTGCCGCGCTGGTGGTTGCACCTGTTCAACATCACCATAGTTTTTGCGCTGGTTTACCTGGTCTTGTATCCAGGCCTCGGCAACTTCAGCGGCGTCCTTGGCTGGACACAAATTGGCCAGTACGATGAAGCAATGACCCGTGCTGCAGTCGCGCAGGAACCGGTTTTTGCACGCTTCCGCGAAATGGACGGCAATGCACTGATGGCTGACGCCGAAGCAAGAGAAATCGGCGGCCGCCTGTTCGGGAACAATTGTGCCATGTGTCACGGCTCAGATGGCCGCGGCGCCAGGGGCTTTCCCAACCTTGCCGATAACGACTGGCTGTGGGGTGATTCCTACGACACCGTGTTGACCAGCATCAGCAAAGGCCGCGTAGGCGCGATGCCGCCAATGGGCGCTGCCCTGGGCGAGGACGGAGTCAGGGAAGTGGTGGCCTATGTCCAGCAGCTTTCCGGGCAGAAGGCGGATGCAGATATGGCAGCGGCCGGCCAGGCTCGTTTCGAGATGATCTGCATGGCCTGCCATGGCATGGATGGAACCGGCAACCAGGCACTGGGTGCGCCCAACCTGACGGATGAAATCTGGCTGTACGGCGGAAATCCTGCCGACATTGAAGCATCTGTCGTCAGTGGCCGTAACGGCAATATGCCGGTGCATGAAAATCTCCTGAACGAGGATCGCCGCCGCCTGCTTGCCGCATACGTCAAGGGCTTGTCCGGCTCCTGAGGCCGTGAACAGCGAATCCAGTAAATTACCCGGCCGCTGGAGCAGGCGTAAACGGGATATTGGCACAGTCATCTGGATTTCATTCCTGGCGGCCTGCGCAGGTACTTTTATAATCTTTGCTGTGATGGACCCGGATGCGCTCAATGACGCCTGGGTCCTGCCCTGGGAAATGGGCCGGCGCCTGGCCTACAGCCTGGGCTTTCTTTTTCTGTTTTTTGTCAGCCTGATCGCCAGTGGCCTGACCGTGTTCATGATCCGCACGGGACCGGCGCAGGGCCACGCCTCCGGTAAAGGCCGCCGGCCACCTCCGGAAATCCGCTCGCCCGAGGAAGACAATCCCGACCTCGATCTCGGAGACTGGAAGTGAGCCAGGACCCCAGCCCGGATCAGTCCGGTACCGGGGAGTCCCTGTACCTGAAAGAGCCGAAAATTTACCCCCGCCAGGTCAAGGGACGTTTCGCGCGTCTGCGGGTTATCGCAGTGTGGGTATTGCTCGGTCTTTTCTACCTGTTGCCGTGGATTGAAATCGGCGGTAAACAGTCGCTGCTGTTCGACTTGCCGGCGCGCAAATTTTACATCCTCGGCATGACTTTCTGGCCCCAGGATTTTATTTACCTGGCGCTGCTGATGATTACGGCCGGTCTGTCCCTGTTTTTTTTCACCGCCCTGGCGGGGCGTTTGTGGTGTGGTTTCGCTTGCCCGCAAACGGTCTGGACCGAAGTATTCATCTGGATCGAACAGTGGGTCGAAGGGGACCGGCAAAAACGCATCAAGCTGGACAAGTCGCCATGGAACGCCAACAAGATCCTGCGCAAATCCACCAAGCAAGCCCTGTGGATCCTGCTTTCCGTCTGGACCGGTTTTACCTTTGTCGGGTTCTTTACTCCGATCCGTGAACTGGGCGCCGGAATCATGACTTTTTCGCTCGGCCCATGGGAGACTTTCTGGACAATTTTTTACGGCTTCGCCACCTACGGCAACGCAGGTTTTCTGCGCGAGCAGGTCTGCAAGTACATGTGTCCCTATGCGCGCTTTCAAAGTGCGATGTTTGACCAGGACACACTGATCATTTCCTACGACACCGCACGCGGCGAGCCCCGCGGCGGCCGCCGCAAGACCGACGACCTGCAAGAAAAGGGGCTGGGCGAATGTATCAATTGCACGCTTTGCGTGCAGGTCTGCCCGACCGGCATTGATATCAGGGACGGCCTGCAATACGAATGCATTGCCTGTGCGGCCTGTATCGATGTTTGTGATCAGGTCATGGACAAAATGAACTACCCACGCGGCCTGGTCCGGTACACCACCGAGCATGCCCTGAAGCACAATGAAGGCCACGTCATCCGGCCAAGAATCATCGTCTATGGCCTGCTGTTGCTGGTCATCATCAGCGGCACCCTGTGGGGTATGACGCACCGGGTTCCATTGCGGGCTGACCTGATTCGCGACCGCAATGCCCTGTACCGTGAATTACCGGGCGACCTGATCGAAAACGTCTATACTTTGAAAATTACCAATATGGATGACTCGCCGCATCAATATGACATGACCGTGCTGAATAATGACGCCGTTGAAATAGACCTGTCCCGGCCGCTGCTGCTGCAGGCTGAAGAGGTCGCAGGAATTTCAGTCCGGCTCAGGATTCCCAGATCGGCGGGGCAGGGCGTGCAATCCCTGCAGATTGAATTCCAGGCACAGGATGATCCTTCGATTAAAAAGCAAGTTACGGCCAAAGCCCTGATGCCTGTAGACTTTGGAAATAAGCAGGACACTACACTTGGATATGACAGATAAACAACTCAAACCCTGGTACCGCTACCCCTGGCCCTGGGTCGCCATCGCAATTCCCGCTGCTGCCGTCATCATGGGCATGACTACGTTGTATCTCGCGCTCACTAATCCCGATTACCTGGTGGTCGATGATCAGCAATACAACGAAATCAAATCAGAGCTGAGGGCACAGCAAACTCCCGAATCAGACCAGGACGATGGAGACCACTGAAAACACCTGTTTTCATTGCGGCGAACCCATTCCTGACGGCAGCTCGCTTTACGTACTTCGTGACGGTGAACAAAAGCCGGTTTGTTGTTCCGGCTGCCAGGCTGTCGCCGAACTGATATTTGCCTCGGGATTGGGCCGGTATTACCAGTTCCGGCAGGACCTGGGCCGGAAAGCCGAAGAAGATCTGCAAAATGACATTGCAGCCTGGCGCGGCTGCGATGACCGTGAATCACTGTGGGGCGCCGAATTGGCGGAAGGGCGGCGCGATCTGCTGCTGCAGACTGAAGGCATTCGTTGCGCGGCCTGCGCCTGGCTGATCCGCAGCCACATGGAAAACAAACCCGGTGTGCAATCGGTGCAGGTGGATACGGCAACCGGCTACACGCGCATCGTCTGGAACCCGAGCAAGAACCGCCTCAGCAGCCTGGCCGCAGCGCTGATGGAACTGGGCTACAAGCCGCATCTGCCGCTGGCCAGCGCCGAAGAGCAAGGGCGCCAGGAAGAGCGGCGCGACTCGATGAAACGCCTGGGCGTGGCCGGGCTGGGCATGATGCAGGTGATGATGTACGCCGTGGGGCTGTATGCCGGAGCCGCTTATGGAATGGAGGTTGCTCAGCGCAGTTTCCTGGAGTGGATCAGCCTGATGGTCACCCTCCCGGTCCTGCTCTATTCCGGAAGAATTTTTTAGCGGCGCCTGGCGCAGCATTCGGGCCGGCCGCCCCGGAATGGACGTGCCGGTGGCGTTGGCCATCAGCCTCGCCTTCATTGCCAGTTGCTTTAACTTTTTCCGCGGCCAGGGCGAAGTCTGGTTCGACTCGGTCGTCATGTTTATCTTCTTCCTTTCCCTGGGCCGGCATATCGAGATGATGTTGCGCCACCGCAATCTGCAGGCGGGCACGGCCCTGGCGCGTCTGCTGCCTGAGTGGGCGGAGCGAATTACCGACGCGGGGCGCGAAACCATTCCTTCCAGCGACCTGGTCGATGGTGACCGGGTGCTGGTCCGGGTTGGCGAGAGTTTTCCCGCTGACGGCCTGATCCTGGATGGCGTCACCGATGTTGATGAAGCGTTGCTGACCGGGGAATCCCGCGCCATCGCCCGGCGCAATGGTGACGCGGTCATTGCCGGCACCATCAACCTTTCACAACCGGTTGAAGTGGAGGTGACCGCCAGCGGGCAGGAGACCACCATCTCCAGTCAAGGCGGCCTGCCAGCAGCGGCATTCCCGCCTGGCTGGTGCCGGTTTTCATTATCGCGGTACTGTTGATCGCTGGGGGGAACCTGGCTTGGCTGGCAATTTGTCGATCCCGGCCGGGCGTTTTCCGCCATGCTCTCGGTGCTGGTAGCGAGTTGTCCCTGCGCCCTTTCGCTGGCCCTGCCGGTGGTCTATGCGGCCGCCAGTCACCGCTTGCTGGACGAGGGCATATTGCTGACCCGGGGTGAAGCGCTGCAGGCTTTGACCCGGATCGATTCGGTGGTGTTCGACAAGACCGGAACACTGACCCGGGGGGTGCCGGAAATCACCCGCGTGGAAATCAATCCGGACCGTTCTTCATTCAGCGCAGAACAGGCCATCGGGATTGCCGCAGCCATCGAGGCTGCTTCAGCCCATCCCATCGCAAGGGCATTCCGGCAAGCCGCTGCTGAGTCAGCACCGAAGCTGCTGGCCGGGGCAGAAAAGGTAACGGTGCACCCGGCATGCGGACTGGAAGGCCGTGTCGATGGTGTGCAATGGAAAATCGGCAAGGCGGAATTTGCCATTCCGACCGGGCAGGCGTCCGGCGATGACAGCATCTGGCTGGCTGATTCTGAGGGCTGGGTTGCGCGTTTTGAACTGCAGGATTCCCTGCGCGAGGACACGCAAAGCACGGTAGCGCACCTGGAGCGGGAAGGTCTGGCCATCACCATGCTTTCCGGCGACAGCCGCGAAGCGGTGGATCGCATCGCAGATCGCCTGGGAATAGAAGACCGGTATGCCCGGCAATCACCGGAAATGAAACTCGAAAAACTGGAGAGCATGCGCGAAAGTGGAAAGCATGTCCTGATGATTGGCGACGGTGTCAACGACGCCCCCGTTCTCGCTGCCGCCGACGTGTCGATGACCGTCAAGGGCGGCGCGGAACTGGCCAACAGCGCCGCTGACATGATCCTGACCTCGGATTCACTGGGACTGGTCAGCAAGGCCATCGACACGGCCCGGCGCACCCGGCATTTGGTTCGCCAGAACCTGACCTGGGCGGTTATTTACAACGCGTCAGTGGTCCCCCTGGCCATTTTCGGGATGCTCAAACCGTGGATGGCGGCGCTGGGCATGTCGCTGAGTTCGCTACTGGTCGTTGCCAATGCCTCACGCCTGGTCCGGAGAAAGCCATGAATATGCTGTATGTTTTGATTCCGCTCGCGCTGATGCTGCTGGGCGTCGCTGTATGGGCGATGGTCTGGGCTATCCGATCCGGCCAGTTTGACGACCTGGAATCGCACGGCTGGAGCGTGGTGCTGGATGATGACCAGAAGCCGCCGCCACATCCTGATGACGATGATGAGATGAGGAAAATCACCCATGAGCCCCGGCTTGACCTGGTTTGACCCTGCGGTGCTCAGCACAGCCTTCCTGGCCGGTTTGCTGGGCAGCGGCCACTGCTTCGGCATGT
>PVMK01115152.1_pt1 | contig 11050 bp, 9 predicted proteins | sample 1853481 | NCBI WGS metagenome assembly PVMK01 (sample SAMN08533507, study PRJNA380276) | Marine sediment metagenome, whole genome shotgun sequencing project. | reverse complement strand
ACTGCTCCCGAATACTGCGAGCCACCGCCGACAAGTCTTCATCTTTATGGCCCCGGGCGATGAGCCCGGTCTCTACCTGCTCCAGGTATGCAGCCAGTGGAAGCGTGACACCAATTTCTCTGGCGATTTCCAATGCGATATTGAGGTCTTTGCGGTGCAGCTTGACTTTAAATCCAAGTGGATAGTCATTTTTGATCATGTTTCCGGACCGATTTATCAGCGGCCAAGAACTGGCCGCGCCGCTTCCAACAGCCTGTAGAACTTTTTCCATATCAAGTCCGGCTTTAACTCCCAAGATAACTCCTTCGGCCACACTCCAGTAGGTTCCTCCTACGATAATCTGGTTAATGGCCTTTGTAAGCTGGCCCGCACCGATGGGACCGACGTGGGTAATGGTCTCTCCCATAGCCCTTAAAACAGGACCAACTTTTTCCAGGTCATCAGCTTCACCACCTACCATGATGGAAAGCGTCCCTTTCTGGGCCCCTTCAGATCCCCCGGATACCGGAGCGTCAAGCATTTTAACACCCTTCTTACCGAGTTTTTCTGCAATTATGCGGGTAGCCGACGGACTGATTGTAGACATATCCACCACTATCGATCCGGCACGGGCACCATGAATGACACCGTCTTCCCCCAGAATGACCGCCTCGACATCAGGCGTGTCGCTGACGCAGGTGATGATAATCTCAGCACCGGCTGCCGCCTCCTGGGGTGAGCCGGCCTGTAATGCTCCCGCTTTGGCCGGAATCTCTTCCTTGTCTCTGGTCCGGTTGTGAACCGTAAGCTCTAAACCGGCATTAAGAATGTTAAGGGCCATGGGTATGCCCATGGTTCCCAAGCCGATAAATGCAACTTTCATATGCCACCTCCTCATAAAATTGGAAACTATAGCCTTTGACGCACACAGACAAAACCACGGATCAGGCCGGAACCAACAGGTCATGTTCATGCTAATCACGAAGACCACGAAGTTCACGAAGAAGAGCCAACGTCGGTGCTTTAAACGTTGCGTTCGCAACCGGGTGAGAAGCACATTGAGTAGTTTTTGAAAACGTACCGAAATGAGACCAAGTGTCAAACAGGAAGCTTCGATGCATTTATTTTAATGCTTCGGCAAGCATTTCTGCTATATGTCTGACCTGTATCTTGGTCCCACGTTTGTCCATACCGCCGCGAAGTTGAATTACACAACCCGGACAGTCTGTAACCAGAAGTTCTGCATCGACTTCTTCGATGTTATCCAGCTTCTTTTTGAGGATTTCTGCGGATATTTCAGGAAAATCAACTGAATAAGAGCCTCCGAATCCACAGCAGACATCTTCGTCTTTAGACTGTACGTACTCATAGCCTGCAATTTCGATCAGCTTGCGCGGTTCTTCGGTGACCTGCAGGCCCCTGCAAAGATGACAGGGGGAGTGATAGGCTATTTTTTCACCAGTGCCCTTAAATTCTTCAGGAGAAATTTTTAGAACATTGGCCATAAAGGAACTGAAATCAATGATTTTATCCATAAAAGCCTCTAGGTTGGCAGGCGCAGCAGGATCTCTATCGAAAATCTTGAGATAATTGTGTTTGAGATGGGAACCACAGGAAGCACACGGGGTAAGAATGTAATCGTAATCCCGAGGCTGCATTGCTTTTATGTTCTGAAGAGCCACTTCTTTGGCTGTTTCTTCTTCAGCCGCCATCAAGGCGGGTAATCCACAACAGGTTTGATCCATAGGAAATTCCACCTGAACCCTATGGCCTTTAAGTAATTTAAGCAGTGCCCTGGCTTGCTCGGGATAAATGAAATCGATGGCGCACCCGGCGAAAAAACCGATGGTATATTTAGGCTGGACCACTTGAGGACGCAACTGTTTCCATTGATCTCTGAATGGGGTTTTGGCGATCACCGGCAGGCTGCGAAATCCGTGTTCTTTTTCAAAAAAATGTGGAAGGTGGCGGATCATAGGCTCTTTTCCGGCCAGCGGCTTTTGAGCAAGATAGGCCTTGCGCAGAATAAAATGAAATAATTTTCGATTTTTCATAACTGTAGAGAGAAGGAAATTTTTCACCGGTGTTCTGCCTTCCTGATCCAATACCGCTCGATGGGTCTTTTTAATCAGATGCGGAAGGTCTATATCTACCGGGCATACCTCCTTGCAGGCCTGGCAGTTGATGCAGTTGCGTACAATGGCCCTGTCATTCTCCCTGCCATGGTAAAAAAGCGTCAGAATCAAGCCGATGGCACCGATGTAGACATGGCCGTACTTGTGCCCTCCCACTTTGCTGTAAATCGGACAGACATTGGCGCAAGCCCCGCACCGGATACATCTTAAAGACTCCGAAAATACGGGATCCCGGGCCAGTGCGAGACGCCCGTTGTCTAAAAAAACAATATGCATTTCCTTGCGGCTCCCGGGAGAGGAAGCGCATTCCACGGCGCCTTTGATCCAGGTCACATAAGAAGTGATCGCCTGGCCCGTGGCGTTTCTGGGAAGGACTTTTAGAATTCGAAACATTGATTTCAAATCGGGAATCAACTTGTCATAACCGACCAAAGCCACGTGAACCCTTGGAAGGGTGGTTACCAGGCGCATGTTGCCTTCATTGGTCACAAGACCGAGAGCTCCGGATTCGGCAATGGCAAAATTGGCCCCGCTGATCCCCATATCCGCTTCCAGATAGGCCGGCCTTAGCTGTTTTCGTGCAACTTTCACCAGTTTATCAATATTTTCCGACTCTTGTTTTTCACTGGTTACCTCGGCAAACAGATCTCCCACCTGGTAGCGGGAAAGGTGAATGGCGGGCATCACCATATGGGACGGTCCCTCTCTCCGCAGTTGGATGATCCATTCCCCCAGATCGGTTTCCGTCACAGTAAAACCTTTCTTTTCCAAATGATCGTTAAGAAAGATCTCCTCGGCTGTCATGGATTTTGCTTTGATGATTTTTTTTACACGGTTGTCTTTTGCAATGGCAGCAATAATCTGGTTGGCTTCGCGGGCATCCTTGGCCGTATGCACCTTAGCGCCGGCAGCCTCGGCCTTTGCTTTAAATTCTTCAAACATTTCAATAAAATGAGGCAATGCGCTATCTTTGCCCGCAGCAATTTCTTTTTTTATACCCTCGAAATCTACACCTTCATAGACTGTAGGGCGGTTTTCCCTGTAGGCCGTATTGAAATTGTCTAAAGCAGATCTGAGAAATTTGTCCGCCAGGGCCTCTTTGAGCTGTTTTTTGTATGACTTCATATCCTGGGCTGTTTTGATCATGCTTTGTTCTCCTCCATGATAAGAATATGCAATTCCTGGGGACCGTGAACACCGATGGCCAGAACCCTCTCGATGTCCGCCGTTCTACTGGCACCTGTAATAAAAGCGGTATATGATGGAGCATCCGCCTTCAGCATGGCATTCAATTCGTCCTCAAGGGCGGTGGTGTCCGGTTTTATTTTCAAAGCGGGCAATACAGCCACATGGGTTTCTGCAAGCATTGTAGCAATGCGAACATCCTCTGATGTAGAATTCAGAACCAGGGTTCCGGTTTCAGCGACGCCCCCGTCAACAATGGTTAGCGATGTGTGGATTTCGTTGGCATGCGGCCTTAAGGGAAATTCCAGCAGCCTAAGCCCGGATGCTTCGCACTCGTTTTTCAAATAGCCCTGCTCTTTGGCTTTTAATCCCGCGGCAACAACCGTCCGGCCTCCCTGTTTTTTAGTTATATCAACGGTGTACTGAAACGCATCTTCCATGGTGTGGATCGTTGAGACAATGACCTGGACGGCTTCCGCCTTCTCTTTCATTTGTCGTATTAAGTCTGGGTTCTGCATGGTATCTCCGTAGGTGTATAATATTTATAAACAGCAGCAGCAAGCCATTAAAAAATTGAGTTTAATGTATTTTCATGAGATCAGCATTTTTTTTATTGTTTTATTGATAACCAATATGTGCGAAACTGATGATAGCAAATTGACTGTATAATAGTCTATAGGTTAAAGTTAAAAATATTCAAGTTCCCTGCAGTGTGCTGCATGGAACTTGAATAATATTTGCAAATGACAAGTGACGAATGACCAATAACGAATGACCAATGACCAAATCCTGAGGATTTAAATGTCCAACATGCAAGCGCTGGCAACGCTGATGAGGGAACTGGAAACTCAGTTGGTGGTCTGTATGCGGTGCGGGATGTGCCAGGCGGTCTGTCCGCTCTTTGCCCAAACAGGCCGCGAAGCCGATGTAGCCCGGGGCAAACTGGCCATTTTAGACGGTCTGATGAAGGAAATGTTCAAAAATCCTGAAGGGGTTTACACACGTCTTAATAAGTGCCTGTTATGCGGATCATGCGGCGCCAATTGTCCCAGTGGTGTCAACGCCCTTGAAATTTTCATAAAAGCCCGCGCCATTATCACCGGTTATATGGGACTGCCGCCGGCAAAAAGATTAATTTTAAGAGGAATGCTGTCCCGTCCGGAATTTTTTGACCGTATGGCCGAGTGGGGATCAAAGTTCCAAAAAATATTCACGCAACCGGCCAACGAGCTTATCGGCACTTCCTGTGCCAGATTTGTATCACCATTATTGCAGAAACGGCATTTCATGCCGCTGGCACCAATGCCGTTTCATGGCATGCTGCCGTCATTAAATTCCAACCCGGGTCGCTCCGGGATCAAAGCGGCCTTTTATGTCGGGTGCCTGATTGACAAAATTTTTCCGCGCGTGGCCCAGTCTGTTGTCGATGTTTTAAATTATAGCGGTGTCGGGATTTATATGCCTGCAAACCAGGGATGTTGCGGCATACCGGCCATTTCTTCAGGCGATACAATTACATTTAACCGGCTGGTGCGCCACAATCTTGAAAAATTTCGATCACACGACTTTGACTATCTTGTTACGGCCTGTGCAACTTGCACCGCAACAATCCGTAAAATATGGCCCCTGATGGTTACGGATGATTCCGGCGACATAAAAGCCGCTGTAGATAAAATTGCGGAAAAAACCATGGATATCAATCAGTTTCTTGTTACAAAAATCGGTCTTGAAAAAGGTGAATTAGAGCATCGAACAGGTGTCATTGATGTAACTTATCACGACCCGTGTCATCTCAAAAAATCGCTCGGGGTAATGGAGGAACCCCGGCAACTCATTCGTGCCAACCCGGGATATTGCTTGAAAGAAATGACCGAGTCGGACTGGTGCTGTGGCCTTGGTGGAAGTTTTAATCTGCAATACTATGAGTTGTCTTCCAATATCGGCCAACGCAAATGTGACCATATCAAAGCATCCGCATGTTCACAGGTGGCCACCGGGTGTCCGGCCTGCATGCTGCAGATAGCTGATACGCTTTCCAAGTCAAATGAATCTATTGCGATTAAACATCCGATTGAAATCTATGCGGAATCATTAAAAATGAATTCGTAAAAACCTGAATTCATTACGTTTTAGATTTTAAGTTTTAGGTGTTAGGTTGTGATTTTTATACCGCATTTACATATACTTGAGGGGGCGAAGAGTTTTTAATACAGAGCATTATCTGTCAGCGGAATGGATGATCTTTTTTTAAAGCGTGTGCTGTTTGAGTGTATTAGGGATCTGTTAAAAAGAACAGACGTATACTGTAATTGTTTCATAGCAAACGATTTCCTATCGTAAAGCAAACATGTTATTTTTTGTGATAAAAGCCTCTGTTCTTTCTTTACGAGCCCTTATACACGAGTTCACACGGTTTAAAAAAAGATTTTCCATGAAGCGACCATAAGAGAAAAGTCCCCCTGAGTTATTAAAACTCAATAAGCATATGGAGTTGATATGACACGCATTAATAATCTTGAAGCGACTGAAATTATAAATAAAGCGGTAACAAACGGGCAAACGGCCCTGAGCGAATATGATGCCAAGCGTTTTCTCTTACGCTTTGGAGTTCCAATAAGCCGTGAAACTGTAGCTCACAGTGCAAATTCCGCCGCGATTGAGGCTAAAAAAATCGGTTTTCCGGTAGTTTTGAAAGCCTGCGGGGCTAATCTTTTTCACAAGACCGAATTAGGCGGTATTGCTTTAAATCTTAGCGGAGCTGAACATGTACGCGCAGAAGGTGAACGCCTTTTGAAAATCGAAGGATGTGAGGCCCTGCTGGTTCAGGAAATGGTAGCAGGAGAGCGTGAACTGGTTTGCGGCCTGACCAGGGATGAGTTGTTCGGGCCCTGCGTGATGTTCGGTCTGGGCGGCATCTTCACCGAACTCATCGAAGATGTTGCTTTTCGCATCGCTCCTTTGACTTTGGGCGACGCACTGGAAATGATAACCGAGATCCGGACCCAAAAAATCACAGATTCTTTTAGAGGTCAGCCCGCCGTTGATGTGGATGTATTATCTAAGATCCTGGTTGCCCTGGGCCAGATCGCGCTGCAATACGAACAAGTGCATCAAATCGACATCAATCCGCTTAAAATAAGGCCGGACGGCAAGCCGGCAGCAGTGGATGCCCTTGTTGTGCTAAAAGGCCCCAAGAACAATTCAAAAAAACAGCTTGCTGAGCCAAAGCGGCTTGTAAGCTCTTTTTCCACAGCTAAAGAGGACTTGGCCCCGTTTTTTGAGCCCAACAACGTCGCCATCGTGGGCGCTTCTGCTGTTTCCGGCAAACCCGGACACGAGGTCATCCGCAACATCCAGGCCAATGGCTACACCGGCAATATTTTTCTGATCAACCCCAAAGGGGGAGAAATTCTGGGCCTGCCGGTCCACACTTCAATTGAAAGTCTGCCGGAAAGAGCGGATCTTGCGATTATCATTCTCCCTGCCAAGATATGTGCCCAGGCTCTTGGCGATTGCGCTGCCAAAGGGATCAGGCATGTCGTCATTTCTGCCGGGGGATTTGCTGAAGTCGACGACAGCGGCGCCCGAACCCAGCAGCAACTTATTGAAGTTATAAATGAATATAATTTAAGGGTGTTAGGACCCAATACTTCAGGTCATATCTCAACACCATATAACTTCACGTCCAGCTTTTTCCCCTTAGGTAAAATCCGGCGAGGCAAGGTTTCCTATATCGCCCAGACCGGAAATTTTGCCACGCATACCATGAAACACATTCTGACGGCCGAACATTTCGGAGTTGCGCGTGTTATCGGTCTGGGAAACGCCATCGATATAAACGAGAGCACCGCACTGGAGTACCTGGCTGAAGATCCGGAAACAGATGCTGTTATCATTTATTTGGAAAGCTTTAAACAACCCAGGCGTTTTTTGGAGACGGCCAGGCAGGTTACCCGCAAGAAACCGATCGTCATGCTAAAGAGCGGTACAACCGAAGCCGGGAAGCGTGCTGCCGTCGCGCATACAGCCTCGATGGCCGGCGAAGATCGCGTAGTTGACGGCATGCTGCGTCAAGCCGGTATTGTTCGCATCCGGGACTATACCCATTTAATATTAGCGGGTAAAGCGTTATCCATGGTGCCGCTGCCCCAAGGTAACCGGGTTAGCTTTCTGGCTCCATCCGGAGCAATGCTGGTGGTTCTGACAGACCTTTGCATCCGCCTGGGTCTTGAGGTTCCGGCATTGGAGCCCCACAGCCTTGAAAGAATCGCAGAGATCAGTCCTCCTTTCATTCGCATGCGCAACCCGGTCGACATTTGGGGCGCTGCATCCACCCAAGGAGTCGAGTTTGCTTACAGAGAAGGTATGGAGGCGGTGTTAGCCGATTCCAACATCGATGCGGTTGTTCCGGTCCTTATGCTCACCAAGGAAACCGCCCTGCCCTCCTTTGATTTCATTATTGAACTGGCACAAAAATACCCTGAAAAACCGATCTTTGTTACCTTTAGCGGTGAGAAACAGTACGCCGATGAATGCAAAGCATACCTCGAACCCCGCGGCATAGCCACTTTTCCGGAAATCGAGCAGCCCTTTGAAGTGCTCTCGATCCTGGCGCGCTGCCGAAGGTTTATGGAAAGATAAAATCGTAGCACGATTTTATCTTGACAGCCATTTTAGTGTGTATATAATACAAACATCATACACACTGTGCGCAAGGAGGAACCATGCGAACCAATATTGTAATAGATGACGATCTCATGAGCGAAGCCATGACGCTCAGCAAATTAAAAACCAAGAAAGCTGTCGTTGAAACCGGCCTGAAATTATTGGTCCAAATAAAAAAGCAAGAACTTTTAAAAAACTTACGTGGGAAACTAGAGTGGGATGGTGACCTCGATGCGATGAGGTTGGATCAATGATCTTGGTTGACTCATCCGTTTGGATCGATTATTTCAACGGTAAGCGATCCTGGCAAACAGATTTACTTGATCACATGCTCTCCAATGTCCCCATTATCATGGGTGACTTAATCCTCACAGAGGTACTTCAGGGCTTCAAATCTGATAAGGACTACGAAACCGCAAAAAATTACCTCAATGAACTTCCATTTCGACAAATGGGTGGATATAATGTCGCCATTCAAAGTGCTCAAAATTACCGAAAGCTTCGAAAAGCTGGAGTTACTGTACGAAAAACAATTGATATAATAATTGCAACTTTCTGTATCGTTGAAGGATTAACCTTGCTTCATGATGACCGTGATTTTAATCCTATTGCTTCTCATTTCCCCTTAAAGGCCTTTGTACCTCGGTAATCCCGCCTCAGAATTCATTAACTATCTTTGCTCCGCAGGACCGAAGGAGCGGATGAAAAGATCGCGGAGGGCCTGCCGGCCATCATCGGAGAGGTAGCGGGTTCCGGTGCCGGCAAACGTATCTGAGGTAATCACCGGGGTGTTTTCAACCCATTGGCTCTCCTCCCAGGAAAACCAACCCTTTCGTTCCTGATCATAGACGCTCAGCGGCCGGTTAAATAATTTTGCCAACTCGACCCCCCAGCCGGTTCCCCCCTTGACGGTATTGTCCTCCTGTATCCAGCCGACCGCAATGACATGGTGGCCGCTATTGACCATGTGAAAAATAGACTGGATGACTTTTCGGATCTTATCCACCTGGGAGTAAGTGCGTTTCATCCGCTTGGACACAATTTCCATGCTGACATCACCCTTTTGCAGCTCTTCCCGGTTCAGTACCCGGACGCCCCGGGTGCGCTCGGCATTGTGCCCCTCAAATGATATATTCACCTCTTGCATGTTCCAGGCCTCGGCAAGTTTGCCGAATTCCGCTTCAGCCCCCTTGTGGCCGCCGCTGTACAGCGTGATTTTTGAAATGTCCGTCATTTTTTTATCTCCTGAGATTTTTTAAGACGTTGTGCGATTATGCAAAAAAACACCCCGCCGCGCTTCGGCAGGGTGAGCAGCTAAAGTAATTCAGCTTTTCTGTATTGCAACCCTGGCCGTCATATTTTTTTAAAACAAACCTGCCCTGAATTTTTGCGCCCGGAATCAATTGGACAGTTGGGCATTTGGGGTCGGGCCACGACAACCAACTATAATAACAGCAATAAAGGTTTTAAATAGATCCTAATATCGTCTTAAACGACTCTTTTGGGCCCCAAAAAGAATTTTTTAAGCTAAATAGTATTTCAAAAAAATCCGATGTTAAATTTTCTTTTCATTCCAATAACATTGGTTTCACTATTTATTAACATCCTTGATGATTTCTTCAAGCCAGGTGCTCAACAAAATCTTTCGCAATCGTCTGATAATCGCTCATAGCACTCTCCGTTTATTATTTGGTAGGTGTTCTTTCTTTTTTGAACTGAGCGACGGATTTGTATTCTTCAATACCGTCGAGTATGAATCGAATCCCGCATATGTAATGCGACTCAGTCTTACTAATATGGGCCACAAAACCTTTGAGATGTATGGTTCCATCATTTAATTCAAGTGGTATGGCGTCAATTCTTTGCCCCGGAAAGAATGTATCCGGACCATCGACGATGATACCCACTCCGCCGTCACTGATGTCATTGAGCCGGTATTCTTTTCCCTTTAATTGAATTCGGGACGGCTTGACAGCATGCGATCTGTCGGTTTTGCGGTTATTTTCATGACTTCCCATGGTCATATTTCATTGCCTCTGCAGTTTAGATTCATTTGGTTCATTTGTCCTTTGTCATTTGGGGTCGGCCGCGACAACCGGCTATAATAACAGCAATTGAGTACAGGCTTACTTCAAACAACGGTAATAGCTGTCTACATTATATACTGCTGCCAGAGGATTGTGGCCGAGCAACCGGTCTTTGACGGCAAGGACTGTGCCGGGAGCTTCGGTATACTTGAAAAAAAGGGAATCGTGGCCTACACACAGCCCCAGCAGCACATTAGGCGTTTCATTATGCATAGCAGGTTCCTTTCAGGTCATCTCACCGAATGTCGACAACCCTTGCACGAAAAGCGTTACCAGAACGGCCAAAAACTCAAATTCCAGAAACCGGGTCGCATTCTGATCATATAGCAGGGTCACCCTGGCCGGGAACTCATCGTCACGGTCATAAAAAATCACCTGCAGCGGTATGTTGGGAAGCATGTCAATCACCAGGCTCACCGACCCCATGCCCGCCTCGCCGGCCAGCCGACCGCCCAGCGAGGCTGCGGCCTCTTGCAGTTCTTCCACACGCCCTTGAAAGCGTTTGATGAGCGGACGCTCCAGAGCATCTTGGGAATAGCTGCCCTGTTTGAAGAGCGGGCCGGCCAACTCCGAAAAGGTAACCATGCGACCGCCTGGCCGGCACCGGCTGCCGTTCATGATGTAATGACACAGAACGCTGCCGATATTGTCCGAAAACATCTGTCCGTCCGATCGCCATACACCAGCGGGCGATACCAGAAATGTTTTGCCCAAAAACGGGACATTGGCTTCACACGCTTCATTCAGGCCAAGACCAAGCATTTCGGCTGAGGCGGCAATATCGGTCTGGGCCAGGCGTCGAGTCAGCTCCATATAGATTTTGCGGTATCCTCCGGTCTCGTCTGATTCTTTCATGCCGCCGCCCTATGGAATGCTGACACGCGCATCCCTATTTTGCCCAAGCGCTGGGTAAGTTTGGCATTTTCGCCGTAATAGATGGGGATGACCACCAGGCGCGGGCCCGGCTCCCCTGTGGCCCGCCCTCCGGTCCGCCGCTGT
>PVMK01122567.1_pt1 | contig 11051 bp, 13 predicted proteins | sample 1853481 | NCBI WGS metagenome assembly PVMK01 (sample SAMN08533507, study PRJNA380276) | Marine sediment metagenome, whole genome shotgun sequencing project. | reverse complement strand
TCTTAACCCAGAGAAACTGGAAATTGAATCAAGGCCCTGGATAAGTGCCTTAACAGAAGGATTCAACTTTTATAAAAAACAAGAAAATAACCATTAAGGCACTAAAAAGGAGGATATCCAAATGAAAACACATGTAATATTTGGACTTTCAGTTCTTGTATTGATCATTGCATTTGTGTTCGGCAGTTCCTATTACAAAGGAAAACAGACCCAGAAGTATGGCTTTATGGCCCAGGAAAATGCTTCACTTTTTGTGAGAGACCATTCACAGACGCTTGGTAGCGATGATGCGAAAGTCTATCTTGTTGAGTTTATGGACCCTGCCTGTGAAACCTGTGCAGCTTTTTCTCCTTTCGTTAAGCAAATGATGAACGCCAATCCCGGCAAAATTAAACTTGTTCTGCGGTATGCTCCTTTTCATGATGGCGCTGATTATTTTGTCAAAATTCTTGAGGCAGCCAAAAAACAAGGGAAATATTGGGAGACTTTGGATATCATGTATAAGTCGCAACCCTACTGGGCCAGTCACAGCAATCCGCAACCTCAAAGAATTTGGCAATTTCTTCCAAGGGCGGGACTCGATATAGCGCAAATCAGAAAAGATATGAATGACCCTGCAATTGTAAAACTCATTGAACAGGACCTTGCCGATGCCAAAACGCTTAATGTTCGAAAAACGCCGGGGTTCTTTGCCAATGGAAAACCTCTCCAAATCTTTGGGTACCGGCAATTACAGGAATTGGTTCAATCTGAAATAAGCGTAAATTATCCGAACCAAAACTAACAGGATAAGTCCCTTGTCGTCTGAAAGCCATCCGGTCGCCGGGCCGCAGAAATATTTTGCCATTAATGCGCAAAAAACAACTTACAGGGGACTCATTAATAAACTATACTCGTATGGGCTAAATTTATGGAGACTGCAGGCATTATGAAAAAATTATCATTTTTAATCTTGGTGTTTTGTTTACCCTTGTTCATTGCCGCCTGTGGACAAGGGCCAAATAGGGCTGAAGTTGGCAAACCGGCCCCGAATTTTGACACAGTCGATTTGCAGGGGGAAATCTGGTCCCTTTCCAAATTGAAGGGGCAGGTCGTATTTGTTAATTTCTGGGCAACCTGGTGTGCTCCCTGCCGCGAGGAGATGCCCTCCATGCAAAGACTTAATGCAATGATGCCTGCAGATAAATTTGAAATGCTCGCATTATTCAACAATGACAACCCCGCAGCTGTGAAAAAATTTGTTGCAATACTGGGCCTCACCATGCCGATCCTCAGTGATGAATCTAATATAATCGGCGCCAGATATGGACTCACAGGACTGCCTGAAACTTTTATAATTGATAAGCAGGGTGTGATCAGAGAAAAAATTATCGGGCCTGCTGAATGGGACTCCCCTGAGAATGTACAAATGCTGACGAAATACGTTAACGAGTGATGATTAGTGATCTTTGAGAGAGATAAGGAAGGCAACAAGGTCTGTCTTGAAATATACTCTGGAAGATGAACACGACCAGGCACACATCCACATGACTGCCTTCAATCGCCAGTCGATAAACGGTGCGACGATCAGGAATATCAGCAATGGCCCCTTTTTTGTTAATAAACTTTTATGCTATAAGTTTAATAAAGGCATTCGTCGCGTTTTCAACGGAATATTTTTTTGCATGTTCTTCAGCGTTCACTGACATTGTCTGTAATCGGTCAGAATCAGACAGCAGTTGGATGAGCGCTGCAGACAGATTTTCATGGGAAATCTGGTTTATAATATAACCCGTTTCCCCATTGATGAGTGTTTCCGGCAACCCGCCCACCGCATTGCAGACAACAGGACAGCCACATGCCTGTGCTTCAATACTTGCTCTGGCAAAGCCTTCTGGTATCAATGATGGAACAATGCAGAGTGTTGATCGGTTTAACGCTGTTGACAGTTCCTCCTTCGGTCTTGCCCCCCTATAAAGAATATTGGGAAATTTTTGCTCAACTTTCTGCCAGGGGATCACTTCTTTTTTACCCCAGAGACCTGATGAACCGTAGACCTCGAGCTTAGCATCAGGGAAAGGGGTAAGGATACCCAAGAAACCTTTTAGAAGAAAATAGATGCCCTTTTCCGGCAGGGTTGCCCCTGCAAAAACCAGGAGATTTTTTTCCCGGGTAATTTCCGGCATCCTGCGAAAAATATTTGTTCGTATTCCGACTGGTATCCGGGTGATCAACTCTTTTTTTATACCCCATTTTATAGCAATCTCCTGCAAATATGATGAGACGGCAATCACGTTGTCAGCATGATTGTTAATCATCTCGGGGGTGATTTCATGTCCCCCAAAAAAAGCATCGATCAATCTGACTATTTTTTGAGCTTTTGGGAAGAACTCCGCCGCTTTCTGCAACATCCTCCCTGACAGGTCTTGAACTACTTCAAAGTTTTCCTTACCAAGAAGGGAAAGATTGCGGTCAAATTCATCATTACTGCCCAAGTGATAATATCTTACCCCATTGTGGCGATAGCTTTTTTCCTCATGAAGAATGCTGGCTATTGTAACTTCAAAGCCTTTTTCAATGAGACACTCTGCCATTTCTATGGTGCACGAAGCTGCCCCAGCCATTGGCAGGTGCCCGGAAATACGACTAAAAAAATCGTGTTGCAGAAAAAGAATTTTTGGGAACATAGGATTTATCTCATTTGCCAGAAAGATCTGCCGCCGCCGGCAGTATAGTAACTCCAGAGTTTTTGACACATATCAAGCTTGGAATCCCATAATATAGAAATTTGAGATTTATAGGCAGCAACAGCTTTTTCCCACAGCAGCACATTAGCTTCTCCAACAGGAATTCTTTTTTCCCGCAAGCCTGATACCGGTAATTGTTCCATGGCAAGTCTTATAGCGGCAGCATATGGGAAATCTTCATAGAACCAGAGAGGTTTGCCGATCTGCTCTGCTATCCTGCGGATTAAAAAGTGATCAATATGCTTTCCAATACCCAGGGGAACCGCAAGTCTGGCATCTGTCTTCAAATGTTCACAAAGTGCTTGGAGAATATTATCTGGTTGCAGGGTGTCATTGGAATTAGGTTCGTCGAAAAGTGAAGAGAGCGTCGGATACAGAAAATCTTTTTTATTATTCGGCTGCCTGTAGATTGCCTCCAAAAATGGGAAATGGCGGTACTTTATACCCAGTAATGAACAGGCTGCTTTATCTTCAGCAATTCTTCCCCCGATAGGGTCAGAACCATACCCATAGCGATTGTGTAGATGTTGTGCAAAGTTTGATAACGTCGTTTCGGGAGGTTTGCCGGCGAACAGAGTCCAAACCTCCACTTCCGCGCCTTTTTCAACTTGTTGCGCAATAATTCCGCCGCATGAAAAAATTGCGTCATCCAGGTGAGGTGAAAGATAAATCCACATAAAGCTTTTTTAAAACGCCCAATCAGTTTTTATTTGTTAAGAGGATTTTTTTATACGGCCAAACTGTTTAAATTGAAACCTATTTCCCTCAAATTTAATATTGTATTGCTCCATGATTTTTATGAAGATTTTATAGCTTGTACTTGTTTTTTCAAGCCGCACAATTTCTCTATGGCCGCCCTTAGTGGAGTCGTGCGGGTTTATGCAGGGAATGGCATCAATAATAGCTATTTTTTGGGAATGTTCACCCAGGACATGATGATACCAGAAATCTATTCCCCACCCCGTCAGCAGAGGATCAAATTCTTTCATGAAAAGATCGAGCTTGTCCTTCCTGAATAAAGGGCAAGCGGTTTAAACAAAATTTGTATATCGCATAAAGCAGGTTTTATCCACTTGGGTAATCCAATGGCTGATCTTTCCTATAGGGTTAAGGCAGGTTGGAGTAACCAGAGATCATAACGCTTCCGGATTTCAAAGAGTCGGTTAATTGCATAGCAATCTAAAATAATATCGTCATCCATAAATCAAAATTTCTGTTTTCTTTTTTTCCGTCGAGCCGTTCGAGCCAATAATGCAAATTTGCATTATCACCTGCAGAGGTATATACCAAATATTTTGATTGGGGAAAGTCCACGTTCAGCATATTTATAAAGATATTTATAGGTGTTCAGCAACCCATTCACTAAGGCCTGTCCTCTTCCTCTTCATCATTCTCTTCATCCCCTTTATCCCCCAGGTTCCAAGTCTGTCTTGAAAGTATATTCTGGAAGATGAACACCAGCCAGGCGCACATCCACATGAGCGCTCCCAGTTGCCAGTTGATAAACGGTACAGCGATCAGAAGGATCAGCAGGATTACAGCAAAGAATTTTCTTTTTTTATTAGTAATCATACAATGTTTGGCTTGGAAAAATCATGATGTCCTTAATTTATTTAAAAGTCAAATTTGTCGGCATCGTAAAAAGCACGATGCGGACAGGTATTGCGTACGTAACTAATTGGTCTTATTAGGCCCTGTTGATGGCTGCGAGACTTTTTACGAATGTATCAATTTGATACATTCGTAAAACAAGGCGGTTAACGGGCAAGAATATCTTCACAAATATCAGCAATTCCTGCGATCTGGATTTCAGGACTGAAATTCTCGTATTTTTCTGCAAAATTACGGGCATGTCTTGAATATTGGTCATCCGATACTACCCGTTCGACAACGCTGCGGTAATCTTTTGTTTTATCTGTTGAATAAATTACCTTCCCCACATTTATCTTCAGTACATTAAGGGCTGTAAGGACCTGCTCCAGTTCCCGGTTTTCAGGAAGGAGGACCAAAGGTTTGCCATACAAAAGAGCAGTGCAGACAGTGCCGTGCCCGGCATGGCACACTATCAGATCGGTCTCTTTGCACACTCTATGTATATCAAGTGGTTTGCCTGAAAATCGCAGATTGGCAGACTGGTATGCACTCTCCTGTTCTGTAGTCAAGTCCGGGGCGTATACGATTATTGCCGCGTCTATTTGCTGAAGGTCACGTAACACCTGATCAAAATCCGGATAGGACGGTTTCAAATAGGCAAATATTTTTTTACGCCCAGTAATATTCGGCCATGAAGGCTGTTCCCCTGACAGCATATTCAGTACAACTCCCCAGTATTTTACCGGTTCTCTCGTTTGGAAATGGTCCAATTCCTGGAATGTGCCCAAAATGTCTGCATCAACTTCAAACAGGTCCCTTAATTCATTCAAGAGAGGAGCCTCAAGTTGGGTCAATACAGTATTGATCGCCTGTAAACATTTATCTTCACTGTACTGCATAAGTTTAACCGGAATTTTAACCCAGGGAATTAAACTGGGCATGGGGCTCTGCCGGGGAGGCGATTCAAAGCCGGTTCCATAGAGGATTACCTTTGCTTCGGTCCCTCTTGCGGCAACGAGGGCTGTTGGAGAATGATCGGCAATGATAAGATCGGGCGTTGTTGACTCGAAAATCCGGCGCCACTCTTTCACCATGCTCAATAATTTGCCATTAATAAGATAACCGTGGTTGAATAAGGTTTCGGCATAATTTACCGTATCAGGTAAAGGATTTTTCACGGCCGGCCAGACAGGGGCCTGCAGGATAGTTGAGCAATATCCACCGAGAAGTTTTTCCGCCTCTGCCACATTCTTCATGACGCAGACAACTTCGTGCCCCCTACTCTGCAATTCATCGGCTAAGGGCAAAATTCTTTGGATATGGCCAAGCCCGCCGCCCAGTTCCCAGGCAAAAGCAATTCGTCCCATGATCTAGTTATTAAATAGTAGATATTTTTTTATATTTAAAAGAGATCTGTCATCAGTAAAAAATGAGTCGCTCCAAGTTTATAATAATGGTTTTTGAAACATGGCTTATTTTATGTAACGAAGAAATTATGAAATCGGTATAACCTAGTTGCAAGATTAGGGAAAGTAAAGAATCAGGACTATTAAAAAGGTTTAGGTCTTCTTGCCAGCATCCTCCGGGCCCAGGGGTTTAAGGATTATAATTAGCTGCGGCAGCAGGGTAAGGGCGGCCAGCAGGGCGACCAGGATGGCAAAGCCGGTGGACAAGTCGAAATAGATTGTCGGGATGAAATTGGACACCGTCAGGATGGAAAAGCCGATAATGATGGTGATCGAAGTATAGTACATGGCCCGGCCGATACTGCGATGACACCGGTAGAGGGTGGCCATGTAGTTGCGGTCTTTGGGGAACTCCCTTTGGAACCGGTGGATATAGTGAATGGTGTCGTCCACCGCAATACCGATAGTTATGGAGGCTATGGTAATGGTCATCATATTAAGCGGAATGCCTAACCAGCCCATTGCCCCCAGCACCATGGCAGCGGGCAGCAGGTTGGGGATGATGGCGATAAATGCCAGCTGCAGCGAGCGGAAGAGGATGACGAACATTACCATGATGGCCAGGAATACGATGCCGATGGTGAGCATCTGCGAACGGAACAGACTCTGCAGCATGTTGTTGTACAGCACGTACATGTTGGTGAAGCGGATCTGATCGGGGGCCAGACCCCATTTTGCTCTGCAGCAGGCTTTGAATTTTTTCCAGCAGGGCAGCCCTTTCCAGTTTCTTGTCAGACTCGATTATCCGCATGGTGAATCTGGACTGGGTAAGGTCATCGGACACAAAAGGAGTCATCAGCATCTCTTTTATTTCGGGAGGGCTTTTTTTGTGCAGGATTGAGAATTCAAAGCCATCCAGCGGCTCATTATCGTTAAGGCTGGTGGTGAGTTTATCCAGTGTGGCAAGGGACAGGACCTCGCCGGTCTCGGGCAGTTCATCCAGATAGTCATGGATCTGATTAATCTCTTCCCTGATGATGATGTCGGCAAACCAGAGGAGTTCCTCCGCATCTTCTTCCTCTTCGAAAAAGGGATCGTCCTCTTCTGCAAATTCATCCAGAGGCTCTGTTGCCACTTTAAAGTCGACAATGAGATCCAGTGGTGTGGTGCCGCCCAGCTTCTGGTCGATCAGGCTCATGCCCTGGAAGATCTCGGTTTTTTCACGGAAGTAATCAATAAACTTGTTCTCCACCTTGAGCCTGGCAATGCCGAAGCCGCTGGCTAAAGCCAGGATGACGCTTAATATGACAAGCTTGGTGCCGTGGGTTTGAGTGAAGTTGGCAAAGATGAGGGTGAAGGGGATCTGAGAAATCCTCGCCGGTCTTAGAGGCGTCTTTAGGAAGAAGTACTAATGTGGCTGGGAAAAGGACAAAGGCAAGGGTAAAGGAGACCAGGAGTCCGATGGTCATCATCAGGCCGAAGTCCATGACCGGCCTGATGCCGCTGACTATTAAGGAAGTAAAGGCAACCATGGTGGTGAGCATGGTATAGAGGCAGGGCAGGGCAATGGTGCGCACGGTTTCGAGGACCAGGGTTTTCTGGTCCTCATCGGGTGACTGGGCATGCACTTCCAGGTAGCGTTCAATAAGGTGGATGGTCAGCGACATGGTCAGGATCAGCATCAGGGAGATAAAGTTTGATGATATAATCGTCACCCGCCAGTCAACCATGCCAAGGTAGCCCAGCATGACCAGGACGGCTGCCGTACAGCAGAGCATGGGCAGGATTATCCAGCGCAGTTTCCGGAAAATAATGGCCAGGGTAATGATCAGAAAGATAGCTACTCCGATCCCGAAGATGACCAGGTCGTTCTCTATAAAGGCGATCATGTCAGCGACAATCATCGGCATGCCGCCCAGGTATATGTCGGCCCGGCTGTTGCGGTGGTGGTCGACGACTGCCCTGACAGATTCCACCAGGCGGCTTTCTTCATGCTGCAGCAGAGCTAAACGGTTTCTGTACTTTACAGACACCTCCTCCAGTTCAATGGCCTCGTGAGGAGAGAGTTCGTCGTTATATTCCTTTTCCCGCAGCTGGTAGCGCCTTTTTAAGAGAGCCCGGTATTCAAGATCCACCGGCAGATTTATTATTATGGCGGTGGTTTTGGCATCATGGCTCAACAGCCGGTCCTTATACAGGGGATTCTCGGTGAGTTCCTTGATGACCGTTGTTTTATCGACTACAGATTTTTCCAGGGTCTTGATTGCGTCGATATCCTCAACGTCTTTCAGGGAGATGTCGGTGCTGAGCAGCAGGGGCACATCAAGGATGGTTACTACGGAATCGACCCCCTCCAGCAACCGCAGCTCATCCCGCAGTTTTTTGATATCAGCCAGGGTCGCTTCAGAGAAAAGATCTTCTTTGGCGGTGTAGGCCAGCACCAGGAGGTCGTTTGTCGCATACCGTTCATTGATGGATCGGTAATAATGGAGGTCAGCATCATTTTCCAGCAGCAGCGAGTCACCCGAGGCATCCAGTTTGAAATTCGGGATATGCCAGACAAAGAAACCGATCACTGCCAGGGTGACAAAGAGCGCGGCAATGGGTCGCTGCAGGATAAGTCTATCGTAGATTTGCAACAAGATTGCATTCATTCGAATTGTTACCTTTGCTTGACGAAAAGGTTTCAACTTCATGATCAGGTGTGAATAAATATTACAATAACAGGCCTGGAAAAGGAAGCGTAGAAGGAGAAATATAAAGGGTGGGAAAAATCAGTGGATAAGAACAGGTTTGGTCAGCCGCCCAGATATGCTTTTTTAACCTCCGGATTATTGAGCAGTTCTTCCGAAGGTCCTTCAAGGACCAAGTGACCGTTTTCGATCACATAGGCGCGCTGCGCAAATTTGAGAGCCAACCGGGCATTCTGTTCAACGAGCAGGATCGTGGTGCCCTCCCGGTTGATTCCCTTGAGCGCCTCAAACATGGACAGCATGAGCAGCGGCGCCAGCCCCATGGATGGTTCATCGAGCAGCATCATGTTGCGGCCGCTCATGTAAGCGCGCCCCACGGCCAGCATCTGCTGCTCACCGCCGGAGAGTGTGCCGGACATCTGGGATATGCGTTCCTTGAGTCTGGGGAAAATGGTAAAGACCTGTTCCATGTCGCGTTTGATCCTGTCTTTGTCTTTACGGGCAAAGGTTGCCAGCTTCAGGTTTTCCATTACGGTCAGGTTGCCGAACAGGCGGCGTCCTTCCGGCACATGGGATATGCCCAGTTCGCTGACCACCTTGTCAGGTTGGTACTGGAGCAGGTCCTTGCCTTCAAACTCCATGCGTGAGCCCTTGTCGGCCATTAACAAACGGGATATCGCCCGCAGGATAGTGCTCTTACCGGCGCCATTGGCCCCGATGATGCAGACGATCTCACCCTTGGCAATGTTGAAATCAAGACCGTGCAGGGCCTTGATCTTGCCATAGGAGACATGCAGATTTTCAATAACCAGCTGCATCAGTGGATATCCTCCTTGCCGAGATACGCCTCGATCACCCCGGGGTGGTTCTTGATCTCCTCGGGAGTGCCTTCGGCAATGATCTCTCCGAAAACGAGGGTCTGGATCCTTTCGCATAACTCCATGACGAATTTCAAGCGGTGCTCGATCAGGAAAATAGCCACATCAAAATCCTCGTGTATTTTTCTGATGATGGAGATCATGCGGTTCAGTTCATCCGGGGTCATGCCGGCGGTCGGTTCATCCAGGAAAAGGACCTTGGGGTTTGTCGCCATGGCGCGGGCCATCTCGACGCGCCGTTGGGCGCCGTAGGGTAAACTGACGGCCAGTTGGGAATTGAACTGGGCAACATTGAATGTCTCCAACAAATGCATGGCCTTGGCGGTCAGCCGTTTTTCTTCCTGGTGGCAGAGCTTGGTCCCCAGGAAAGCGCCCCAGATACCGTATTCCAACTGCGAATAGCAGGCCATTTTGACGTGTTCCAGGACGGTCATATGCCGCCAGAGTAATAGATTTTGAAATGTCCGGCCTAGTCCCATGGCGGCAATCTCGTGGGGACGGTGGCCGATGAGATTGTGGCCGTTCAGTTCAATATTACCCTGGGTCGGGGTATGGATGCCGGAAATGAGGTTGAAAATTGTCGTCTTGCCGGCGCCGTTGGGGCCGATCAAGCCAACTATATGGCCCGGTTCGAGGATAAGGTTGTAGTTGTGGACAGCCCGTAATCCGCCGAAATAATGTGTCATGTTGTCAACCCTGAGTAATGCCATGTCGTTATTTCTTCACTCTCCTCATTTTTTGGGTTTCATGAGTTCTTTGGGGTTGAATTCTGTAAAGGCGATAAGGCCGGTGGGACGGAAAAGCATGACCAGGATGAGCAGCAGCGGGATAATAATCCACTTATAGATCTCCAAGGGGCGCAGCGCCTCGCCCAACAGGCTGATGCTCACTGCGCCGACAATGGAGCCGGTGACTGAATTAAGCCCGCCGAAATAGAGCATGGCGAGGATCTCGGCCAGTCGCTGGATGCCGAAGGATCCGGGATTTACGTAACGCAGGACATGGGCAAACAGGCCGCCGGCCACCCCGGCCCAGAAGGCGCCGAACATAAAGGCGATGAGCTTTGTCTTGCGGGTATTGACTGTCATTGCCTCGGCTGCCAGCTCATTGTCACGTACGGCATTAAGGGCCTTGCCCATGGTGGAGCGTACAAAGTTGTTAATGATCCAGATACAGAGCACCATGACAATGAAGACCATGGGCAGGTTGGAATAATCGGGCTGGCTGGACATGCCCCTGGGCCCGCCGATAAATTCGAGGTTTTCAATAAGGCTTTTGACGATAAACAGAAAGGACAACGATATGATTGCCAGGTAGTCGCCCCGGGTACGGAATGACGGTATGGCAATGACCAGGGCGCCCAGTGCGGCGATTATGCCGCCGGCAATTAACGCCAGGGGAAAGAAATAGGGGCCCAGGGCCGTGGGCAGAAGGGGTTCGCCGAACAGCTTGTCATTGGCAAACAGCAGCAGGGTAAAGGTCGAAGCACCATAGGCACCCAGTGCCATGAATCCTGGATGCGAACAGGAGAACTCACCCATATAGCCGTTAATCACGTTGAGGCTGAGTGTCAGTATGATGGCGATCATGGTGAGCTTTAAGACCAGCAGCCGGTAATCGCTCATATCGGTCCATAGGTGCATGGCGCCGTAGAACAGGCCAAGATGTATCACTGCAGCTATGGAAACAGGCTTTTTGTCTAGAAATGCTGCCAGCCTGTTGGCCGGTTTGCGCAACGATTTGGTGATAATCAGG
>PVMK01188633.1_pt1 | contig 11052 bp, 7 predicted proteins | sample 1853481 | NCBI WGS metagenome assembly PVMK01 (sample SAMN08533507, study PRJNA380276) | Marine sediment metagenome, whole genome shotgun sequencing project. | reverse complement strand
CATTGACCCATGACGGCGGCATGAGTGAGGCACTCATGGATCTGGGAGAATTTGAAATTCCCATTCTTATTTTTCCCATGCCCTGTGCCGGTTCAACCGGCCCTGCCAGCCTTTTTTCCAATATTGCCATGGGAAACGCCGAAGCCCTATCGGCCGTCGTTCTTTTCCAGATGGCTCATCCCGGCACGCCCCTCATATATGGCGATGCCTCCGGTACCACGGAGTTTTCAACGGGTGGTTTTTTGGAAGGCTCACCTGAAATGGTGCTTCAGTCTGCTGCCAGAGGAGAAATGGCCGGATTTTATGGATTGCCAAACACCCAGGCCGGATGTTTAACCGATGCCAAGGCACCCGGACCCCAGGCAGTTATGGAGAAATTGATTACGACTTTGCCTTTAGTATTAAGCGGTGTCGATTACATTCAAGGACCGGGCGCTCTGGAAACCAGCGGCACCCTGTGCCTTGAACAAATTGTAGTCGATGATGAAATCGCCAGGCTGTGTAAACGATTGAGAGATGGCATCGACACCTCTGACGATAAAGATTTTTATGAAGATATAAAAGCGGTTAAACCCGGAGGTCATTTTCTGACCCAGCCAAATACCTTGAAATCCTGCCGCAGCCAAGAGTTTTTAATGCCCATTCTCAGTGATCGCAATTCATTCGATAGTTGGGCTAAACTAGGCCGACCCGATCTTTACGATAAAGCCCAAAAAAAAGTTGAAGAAATTTTAGCGACCCCGCAAAAACATCCCTTATCAGATGATGTTATTGGAAAGCTTGAGGAAATTATGCGTCGGGCTGAAAAAGAGTTGAATTAGAATAAGCGGCTGTTATGTATAATATATTACCCATCCGGTTTAAACAAACTATAATCGGTTAAAAAAAAATTACAAATCTCAAGCATCAAATTACAAATAAATCTCAAAATACAATTTATTTGAGATTTGTTTTTTGGTGCTTGGAAATTCTCTTGTTTTCATTTAGCAGCTATATTTTGCAACTCCGGTTAATTTGGAGAACGGATATTTAAGGATACCAAATCATGTATGATGCCATTATTATCGGCGGCGGGCATAATGGCCTGACGGCGGCTGCGTATCTGGCAAAAGCAGGGCGTAAAGTATTGGTACTTGAACGCCGCCATATTCTGGGCGGTGCCGCCGCCAGTGATGAACTCTATCCCGGTTTCACATACACCCTTTACTCCTATGTGGTAAGCCTTTTGTCACCCAGGGTGATTTCAGATTTGCAGCTGCACCGGCACGGTTTGAATCTAATTCCTTTAAACGGCAGTTTTACACCCATGGAAAACGGCAATTGTATTACTTTTCATGAGGACGATGCCAGAACATATGAAGAAATCCGCCGTCATTCAAAGCGTGATGCCGAAGCCTACTTTAAATTCGGCGAGTTTATGACAGATCTCGCCCGTACCATGAAACCCTTCCTGGAAGTCGTTCCGCCGGACCTTGTCCGTCCCGGATGGGACGGCCTGCGCACATTAGGCTTTTTGGGCAGACTTATGCGCTCCATCGGCAAAGAAAAGTTTCACCAGGTCCACAGGATCATGACCATGAGCGCCTATGATTTTTTAAGTGAATGGTTCGAGACCGATGTGCTTATTGCTGCTCTGGCGCAAGTGGGCATCATCGGCACCATGCTGGGCATTAAGTCCCCGGGTACGGCTTATGTTTTGCTGCATTACTACCTGGGTGAAGTGGATGGAGAGACATCTGCCTGGGCCACTCAGGTGGGTGGCACCGGCGGGGTAAGCGCGGCCATAGCCAGTTCTGCCAGGAGTTTTGGTGCTGAGATCCGCTGTAATGCACCTGTCACCCAGGTGCTAATAAAGAATGGGAAGGCCGTTGGTGTTGCCCTGGAAAATGGCGATGAAATCAGTGCCAAAACCGTCGTCTCCGCCTGTGATCCGAAAGTGACGTTTAGAACGCTTGTGGACGAAAAAGAACTGCCTTCCGACCTGGTAAAAGCCATCGACAACTTCAAGTTTCGCGGCTCGTCAGGCACGGTCAATCTGGCTTTGGACGGGCTGCCGGACTTCCCTGCATTAAAAGACAAATCCATACTGAATGGCGGAATGCCGGAAATCGCCCCCAGTTGTGACTATTTGGAGCGTGCCTATGACGAGGCCAAATACGATGATTTTTCAAAACGTCCTTTTATGGGTTGCATTATCCCCTCCACCGTCGACCCGACCATGGCGCCGCCCGGCAAACATTCCATGTCTATCTTTGTGCAGTATGCTTCTTACAACATGCCCAAACACGGCGATCGTGACCAGCAACGCGAAGCCTTTGGCAAGGCCGTCATCGATACCCTGGCTGAATTCGCTCCCAATATTAAAGACCTGATTCTGCATAAGCAAGTGATCACACCCTGGGATATTGAACAACAGATCGGTATCAGTGAAGGCAATATCTCCCACGGTGAACTTACGCTTGACCAATTATTTTTCATGCGCCCCACACCCGGTTGGGCGAAGTACCGCACACCTATTCGCAATTACTATCAATGTGGTTCGGGCACCCACCCCGGCGGCGGCATAACGGGAACACCGGCCCGGTTGGCCGTATCAGAAATGTTTAAAGATGGCGTATAGTGTCGTGTCCCGGAAGTATCTGTGAATATGATTGTATATGTTTATTCGATTTACAAAATCATTGAAGGCCTGGCTTTAATTGTAGTGGCGGGGTTTATCCCCGCCTGTAGCAGTAATGGCACCAATTTTCTGGCGGGGATAAACCCCGCCACTACGAATGAAAGATTTCATTCAAATTGGAAGATAGTACATGATGTTTTGACAATTATTTACGGGACGCAACACTTTTGGGCAAAAGGAGAAAGCGGTGTCTGACAAATATGATGTGGCAATAATCGGTGGTGGGCACAATGGGTTGATTACGGCTGCGTATCTGGCTAAAGCCGGGCGTAAGGTTTTAGTATTGGAAAAAAAGAAAATCATCGGCGGCATTGCCGTTACCGAAGAATTTTTCCCGGGGTTTAGCGCCTCTTCCATAACGGATGAATCTGATTCTCTCTCACCCAAAATAGTTGCTGATTTAAATTTAAAACAGTTTGGCTTTAAAGTTTTGCCCACCGATCCTCTCATCTTTGCACCCCAAATAGACGGCAAGCATCTCACCATCTGGCATGATGTGCAGCGTACGGCCGGTGAAATAGCTCACTTCTCCCGGGCTGACGCCGACTCCTACCCTGTCTTTATTAAGAAGATGCGCAAAATTGCTCAAATCATGGCCGGATTGAACCACATGACATTGCCTGATATGCCGGATGTGGGGTTAAGAGATATGCCGCAGATGCTCAAGCTTGTCAAACCGATCCGGTCTCTGGGCTGGAAGAACATCACCCAGGTGATGCGCATCCTGCCGCTGTCAGTGGCCGACCTCCTCGGCGAATGGTTTGAATCAGATATTGTGAAGGCGGCAATCGCTGCATCAGCGCTCAATAATATTTCACTGGGGCCGCAGGAATCGGGTACCGCATACTCTTTTCTGCAAAATTTCGCAAACAGCAACAATGGCCTTTTCCGACCCGGCGGACAGATTAAAGGGGGTAGCGGCGCTTTAACAATGGCGCTTGCTGATGCGGCTGAAAACGCTGGTGTTAAAATACAGACCCATGCCGAAGTCTCTCGAATCACCATGGAAAACGGATGCGCCGCCGGGCTTGTTCTGACTGATGGCAAAACCATCTCAGCCGGTGCCATCGTGTCGGCCGTTGACATGCGGGCCACATTTTTGCAATTGGTTGATCCCGGCCAACTGGATAAAACCGTCCTGAAGAATGTGCAGAATATCACCTATGGCGGCACCATGGCCCGGGTTCACTTTGCCCTTGATGCCCTGCCGGGCTTTACAGGCATGACCGGCAATGCGCAGCAGATTCTCAGCGGGCACATCCAGATTGCGCCCTCCATAGTCTACCTGCAAAAGGCATTTGATCCTGTTAAATACGGACAGTTTGCCGAGCACCCCTATCTTGATATCCGGATACCCACCTTGAAGGACCCGTCTTTAGCACCGGACGGCAAGCATGTCATGTCGGCAACCGTTAAGTATATGCCCTACAACCTGCGGGAAGGTAATTGGGAAGCATTGCGTGACTCGCTGGGACGGTTGGTCACAAAAATCATCTCCGGCATGGCCCCTGATTTTGAACAATGTGTGCAGCATTGTCACGTCATCACCCCCCTGGATTTGGAAACAGGGTACAATCTGCCTGAAGGCAGCCTCGCCCATGGTGACATAACACTGGATCAGTCCCTTTGGATGCGTCCGATACCCGGATATACAAAATACCGGTCTCCGGTAAAGGGGCTGTATCTTTGCAGTGCCGCCACTCACCCCGGCGCAGGCATGACCGGCATCAACGGGTTAAACGCCGCCCGCAAAGTTTTAAAGGACAAAAATTGATGAAATATTATTCCAAAACCCTTATATGTCAACCGTGTCCGTGTTGTTTGTTGAAGCATAAAGAATATCATTGTTTAACAAACTGTGTTAGTACCTAGGCTCGAAGAAAAAATATTCGTGAAAATTCGTGGCCCCAGTAAAAGTTAGAGAGAATAAAAAATGAAAAAAATAGCAATTTTCGGTGTCGGTGCCCAGGGCAGTACCATCGCCAGGCGAATGGATGAACATCCGAATGTCTCCGGAATTGTTTGTGCGGATTACGATAGTAGAGCTGCTGAGGAGCTCAGCAATTCCCTGAACAAAGCCAGTGCCCTGCAACTGGATGCCAGTGACGTGAACAACGTTATCAAGGCCGCAGGGGGGGGTGACCTGGTGGTCAATGGCCTGCCCCTGGAGTATGACCTAATTGTTATGGAGGCAGCACTGGCGGTGAATGCCTCATACATGGATATGGCCGGCCCTATGGAAGATATCGGTTTTGAGGAGTTGGCCAAGCTGGATATTACGGTGGATGAGTTCATAGGAAACTAATATTTTCAGTTTGCTATGGGTAATTTGCGTGCAAGGTATTAACTGACTACTAGCGGGTTTCACTTGAAACACTACGACACTATTGTTATTGGCGCTGGCCATAATGGGCTGATCTGTGCCGCCTATCTTGCACAGCAAGGCCAGAAAGTATTAGTACTTGAGGCCTCCGGCGCACTGGGCGGTTTGGCTGCTACGCGCGAGTTTTATCCCGGCTTCAAAGTATCGGTTGCTCACACGGTCAGCCATTTCTCAGCTGCTGTGGCCAAAGACCTCAATCTGGCAGCACACGGTTTCGACGTGGCGTCAGCGCCAATGCCGACGGTGGGACTGAGCGCCACCGGAGAGCATGTAATCCTGGATGGTGGCCGGGTCAGGGGCGTCAGTCATAAAGATGCCGGCAGTTATCGCGATTACCGCCGGTTGATGCGACGTTTTGCCAAACTACTCAAACCCTTTTGGTTCAAGACCATGCCGCGCATAGGCAAAGACAACCTGTCGGAATTGTTGACCTTCGCGCAGTTCGGGCTAAAGCTGCGACTGCTGGGCAAAGAGGATATGGGCGAGTTCATGCGCGTTGCCACGCTGCCGGTTCGGGACTTGATGGACGAATACTTCGACAGTGATCTGCTGAAGGCGGTGCTGAGTTGGGACGGGCTGATAGGGTCTAAAATGGCACCGCGTTCGCCGAATGCTACGGTATTAGCGCTGCTTTACCGTATGAGCGGTGAGCACGATGGCGCCCATGCCATACCTGCGGGCGGCATCGATGGTCTGGTGCAGGCTCTGTGCTCAGCGGCGGCCGCAGCCGGGGCGGAGATTAGAACGGGTACCAGGGTTGGCCGTATTTCGATCCAGGCGGATGAAAATGGGCTTAAAACCACTGGTGTGGATTTAGCCGATGGTGAGCACATTACCGCCGGCCGCGTGGCTTCTTCCGCCGACCCGAAGCGTACTTTTTTGGAATTGGTTAGGGTGGAAAACCTAGAGATCGAATTTGCTAGCAGAATTAATCGACTGCGCTGTGATGGATATGTTGCCAAACTGCACCTCGCGCTTGGTGGGATGCCCGGCTTTGCCGGTTTGGAAAAAGCAGATGGTCGCATGATTATTGCGCCGGATATGGACGCGATCGAATTTGCTTTCGACGACGCAAAATACGGGGAGTGTTCACAACAGCCGCAAATGGAAATCGTGATACCCAGTGCGCGCGTTGCCTCATTGGCGCCCGCGGGGAAGCATGTACTCTCGGCCCATATTATGTATGTGCCCTATGCGCTCAAAGGCGGCTGGACCGATGAAGCCCGCGCTGACCTGTGCGAACGCGCCATCGAAACTATCGCCCGCTATGCTCCGGGCTTAGAGCAACAGGTTCTTCACAGTGAACTGCTGACACCGCTGGACCTGGAACAGACCCACAATGTTACCGGTGGTCACTGGCACCATACGGAGTTTTTTGCCGACCAGATGTTTATGATGCGACCCACTTACGAAGCAGCTCAGTACAAGACGCCGATCCCCGGCCTGTACCTTTGCGGTGCCGGCAGTCACCCGGGCGGGGGCCTGATGGGCGGTCCCGGCCACAATGCGGCCCGGGAGATTCTGAAATGAAAAAGTACGATGCAATTATTATTGGAGCCGGCCATAACGGGCTGACCAATGGCGCCTATTTAGCCAAAGCGGGGCTGGAGGTAGTGGTTGTTGAGAAAAACGACTACATTGGCGGTGCTGCGGTAACCCGTGAGATGCACGATGGCTGGTTCTATTCCAGCTGTTCTTACGTCTGCAGCATGATGCGCCAGGCAATTCACCGTGACCTCAATCTCACCAGGCACGGGTTGGTACTGGTACCTTACCTCGGCACCGTGAATTTTGGTGACGATGGAACAACCCTGGTGAGCTATAGCTCCGAGGAGGCGGAGTACAACCAGCTTCGGCAACATTCGCCCCATGATGCCGATTCGATGTATCGCTTTCAGGCCGACCTGACTCGCTACGCACAGTTGATTCGCAAAACCCTGTTGCGAACGCCTCCTGACCCAACGTCTTTTCGCCCGCGGGATATTAAGGAGTTGTTGTGGCTGGCGAAAAGATTCTGGGCACTGGGCGAGAAGGAACTATACGAATATATCCGTTTTTTCACCATAAGTGCCGCTGATTTTCTCGATGACTACTTCGAAAACGACCTGATCAAGGCGGCCATGGCCAGCCCCGGTATTATCGGTACCGCACTGGGAGTTTACTCGCCGGGCTCCGCCTACATTCTGCTGCACCATGTGATGGGTGACGTTGACGGCAATATTGGTGCCTGGGGTCTGGCCCGGGGCGGTATGGGCGCCATTTCCCATGCCATCGCCGGTGCCTTGAAAGAACACAGTGGGGAGATTCGCACCAATGCCGGAGTGCAGCAGATACTGGTTGAGAACGGTAAAGCGGTGGGTGTGGTGCTGGAAAACGGTGATGAACTCCGTGCTGGTATCGTGGTGTCAAACCTGGATGCCAAACGTACATTCACCCAATGCATGGATAAAAATGATCTGCCTCCCGGCATTTACGACAAGGCAAAAAACTTCAAAATTCGCGGTTCCTCAGGTAAGGTGAATATTGCGCTATCCGGCATACCCAAATTTAGCGGTGTTCCCGACAACCGTTATATCAATCGCGGTGGCCAGGGCTTTGTCGGTTCATTGGAAACCATGGAGCGCGCCTATGACTGCTGGAAGCGCGGCCGCTGGTCAGACGATCCGTTTGTTGAATCGGTAATACCGTCAGCCTGGGATCCCACCGTGGCGCCACCGGGCCGGCACTGGATGTCGAATTTTATCCAATACTGTCCCCCGCAGCTGGCTGATGGCCCATGGACACCTGAAAAGCGCGATCAATTCGGCCAAACGGTTGTTGATAAAATTGAACGCTATAGTCCGGGCTTTAAAGATCTGATTGTGCATATGGAAGTACGTACCCCATTTGAGATTGAGGCCGAGGTGGGGCTAACGGAAGGTAATATTTTCCAGGGCGAACTGACCATCGACCAACTGCTGTTCAACCGTCCTTTTCCCGGTTACGCCCAGTACCGCATGCCGGTTAAGAATATGTATATGTGCGGATCGTCCACCCATCCCGGTGGCGGTGTATCTTCCGCCTGCGGAGCCAATGCGGCGCGGGAAATACTGATGGACTTGAAACGACCCAACACCGTACCCGAAGATGATTTTTATGATGAGTAGCTTATGAGCAGTGACCAGTCTAATAATGACCCCTACGCCGGTGAACGGCTGAAAGAGACCCCTTTCCATCCCCGCCAGGCGCCCCTAAATCTGCGCGATGCCTGGTCCAGCTGGAACGGCTATAAGTTTGCCGACTATTACTACGATGAGGAATACGAGTATTTCTGCATCCGGAATAGCTGCGGGACTTACGATATCTGCCCGATGCAGAAGTACTTAATCAGCGGCGATGACGCCGAGCGGATGTTGAACCGGATGGTGACCCGTGATATCGCCAACATGAAGGAGAACCGGGTAACCTATGTCTGCTGGTGTACTGATGAGGGGCGTATTATCGATGACGGCACTATTTTCAAACTGGCTGCGGACAGCTACATGCTGAACTGTGGCAGTCCTTGTCTGGCCTGGTTGCGCAAGAGCGCTTTCGGTTTCAATGATATTACGATTACCGATATGTCCGACCGGATTGCCGCCTTATCGTTCCAGGGGCCGACCACTTGCGAGGTCCTAAAGAAAATGGGTTTGGCGGGAATCGAAACACTCAAGCCCTTCAACATTATGCATTTTCCCTTTGCCGGCAGCAACGGCGATACCCTGATGGTCTCGCGCACAGGCTTTACCGGTGACCTGGGCTACGAAATGTGGATTGAGCCGGGGTTGGCACTGGATCTCTGGGATGCGTTGTACGCAGCGGGTTATGATTATGGCATCCAGCCTTATGGCGAGTCGGCCACCAATATGGCTCGTCTGGAAGCAGGATATATCATGCCCGCCATGGAATTCAACGAGGCGCTTAAAACCATTCACTTCCGGCATGACCACACTCCTTTTGAACTGAATCTCGGATGGTTGGTCGATTTTAAAAAACCGCATTTCAACGGCCGCCGGGCACTGTTGAAAGAAAAGTCCGAAGGCTCTGAATATACCCTGGTCAAATTGGATATTGAGGGCAATAAGCCGGCGGAAGAATCTCATTTATACAGCAACAAACGTTGCAGCAGGGAAATTGGTTATGTCACTTCCGCGATGTGGTCACCGGTCGTCAAAGCCAATATCGCACTGGCGATGATTAAGACTGAATACCTGCAGGACGGGATCTGGGCGGAAATTTACTACAGCAAGGAACTGCGCTCTAAAAGCAAAGTAGCCAAGTGTACCATCCGGCAAAAGCCATTTTGGATGCCGGAAAGGGCGAGGGCAACACCACCACCGGCCTATTGATTAGGTCGTTCTAAGACCCTGCACAGCCTCTCGTTTAACATCTATTCCATTAATTTTGAATATTAAATCCGTCCGACAAGCAAGCATTAGCGCCGTTTGAGATCAGTAAGAACACGGCGGGCGGCGTTATGCCCCGGGGCACCGGATACGCCACCACCGGGATGGGCACCCGAGCCGCAAAGGTATAGATTCTGAATAGGTGTGCGGTACTGGGCTGCCCGGGGGTGCGGGCGCAGGCTGTAAAGCTGATCCAGGTCATGGCGACCATGGAAAATATCCGATTCGGTGAGCCCGTAAATCGATTCCAGATCCAGGGGGCTTAACATCTGGCGACCGACGATCAACTCGGGAAGGTTGGGCATTACTTTGGCCATGTAATCAATGATTCGATCGGCGACATCCTCCTTTATATCGTCCCAATGCAGGCCATCCGCCAGCCGATAGGGGTAATATTTGGCCAGGATGCTCATGACATGCTGACCGGGCGGCGCCAGGCTGTCGTCCAGTGTGGACGGAATCGTTATTTCCAGCCGCGGCTCCTGCGGTATCCGGCCGGTTGCGGCGGCGAAATAATTGGCTTCCAAACCGTCTACATCCGGAAATATGGTGATATCAGACCGGTGCCACAGACCTTCCTTACCGGATGGGAAAAAGCGGATGTCCGGTAAACCATTCAGAGCCAGGTTAACCCGCAGCGAGCTGTGCCCCATGCGGTATTGTTCGATATCCCGCCTGAATTCCGCATCAATATCTGCGGAGTCAATCAGTTTCAGAAAAGTGCGCTTGGGGTCTGTATTGGCCAGCACACATCGACCCTTGAGAACCTCGCCGTCTTCCAGCTGTATCCCGTACGCCGTTCCTTTATCAATCATAATTTTGTCAACGGCAGCGTCAGTCCGAATTTCCACACCCTTTGATTGTGCAAAAGAAGCCATGGCCTGGGTAAGGCCGCCCATGCCGCCTTTTACCAAACGCCAGGCACCCTTTTCTCCCTCAATTTCACCGAGGGCTGAATGAAAAAAGGGGATCGCAGATCCCGGATGATGGAGACCGGCAAAGTTTCCTGAAAAACAGTAGGAGCCGTACATGCTTTTGATCATGGGGCTTTCAAACCAGCGTTCGATGATATTATATGCGCTGCCGGTGAGCATTTGCAGCAGTCGAAACCGCAAATCAGGTGACAGTTTGCGTATATCCAGGCCCATTCGGCCCAAAGTCATCATATCCATGATGCCGGGATCAAGTTTTGGTGGTTCCCGCAACATCTGATTTCGAAGCACGTCACCAATCTTTTGAACCATGTGATGTAATTGATCCATGGCGTCATAGTCCGTTTTGGAAAACCGGCCGACTTCTTCACGGTCGTGATTTTCATCTCCCGTTAAAAACAGGTAATCATCTCCGCATACAGCCAGGCTGCCATCCAACCGCAACATTTCAAACCCATGGCGCTTTAGCTCGAGATCTTTTATGACTTCGGGTCTCAATAGACTGACAACATAAGAAACCGTGGAGATTCGAAACCCCGGGTGAATTTCTTCAGTGACCACCGCACCGCCGACCACGGATCGTCTTTCCAGCACAACTGTTTTTAATCCGGCCTTTCCCAGATAACCCGCCGC
>PVMK01184540.1_pt1 | contig 11056 bp, 9 predicted proteins | sample 1853481 | NCBI WGS metagenome assembly PVMK01 (sample SAMN08533507, study PRJNA380276) | Marine sediment metagenome, whole genome shotgun sequencing project. | reverse complement strand
ACGATCATCCTCCGCACGAGCTATACCGTGCCATCCGGCAGTGTTCGCTCCAGGCGGTGCGAGTTGCCTTCTTTCAGCCAGGCCAGGCGTTTGTCGATCTCTTCCTCCAGCGACCCGCCACTGCTGCCCAACACGCCCCTGTCAGCATTGAAGCGGTACACTCGCTCAATCGGGCAACCCACATACAGGAAACGCTCCGGGTAGTGAAACATTTCCTCGTAACGCGAGTTCCAGGCTACCAGTTTGAGTTCCTTATCCACCACCGACACACCCTGCAGCAGGCTCTCTACCGTGGTCTGCAGCAATTCACGATTGAAGGTATGCAGTTTACTCGCATCGCTGACCATGCCCGCCAGGTCGCTATAGGCCAGCTGCTGGCTGTTCTCCAGTTGCTCCATGGCCTTGTGCGCAGAGGTGGTACCGATAATCCTGGCCAATACCGACTCCACCTGGTTGACCACAAAGATTGGCGTCCTGTCGCCGGGCAACAGGCGCTGTTGGTAGGTATCTTCAAAGCGCTGCCACATCTGCCGCAATTCCCCCTGCTCCATAAAGGGTGGCAACAAGGCCTGTAATTGACTGACGCGAATCAGGCTGAGCTGGTAATCCTTGTCGCTGGAGGCAAACTCTACATCCAGTGGCCCGGTAAACACGCGCGCCTGGCGGATATCGGCACGGGAGGGCCGCAGCACACGGGATAACAGCAGCAATGCCAGCACGTTGACACCCAGGCTCCAGCCGGTGGCGTAGGCCAGTCTGTGTTCCCCGGTGATACCCAGCAGGTTCATCGGGCGTAACCAGTCTATTCCCAGCGGCCCCTTGAGCAGCAGCGCATGGTCCGGGGACAGGATAGCGGGCACCACTGCGCAGTAGAACCACAGTGCCAGCCCCGCCAACAGGCCGGCGATAACCCCCACCCCGTGCGCGCGACGCCAGTACAGGCCCGCCACCAGAGCCGGCGCGAGCTGCGCCGCGGCGAGAAAGGAAATAAAACCGATTTGAGCAAGCCAGGGAATCCCCATAATCTGCTTGGTGACCAGCCACGCCGCCAGTAATATGCCGGCGATAGTGAACTGTCGAATGCGGCGCAGGCTGTCACCGAGTTTCAGTACCGCCGCGGGCGAGTCGGCATTCAGGCGCATGACAATGGGCGCGATGACCTCATTGGTAATCATGATGGCGAGACTGACAGTGGCCACGATTACCATGGCGGTGGCAGCGGAAATACCGCCGATAAAGGCGGCGACGGTAACCCACTTTGATTCCATGGCAATGGGCAAAAGCTGCACGTACACATCCGGGGTAACGCTGTCAGATACCGCAAACACACTGGCGCCGGCGAGACTGATGGGTATGACCAGGAACATGAACAAGGTCAGGTACAGTGGGAAAAGCCAGCGTGCAATACGCGTATCCGTGTCCTCCCGGGCCTCCACCACCATCACGTGAAACTGACGCGGCAGGCACAGAATCGCCAGCGCGCTGATCAGGGTGCGAGCCAGGAAATCCGCCGACAGTGAAAATTCTCCCAGTGCCTCGCCGCCCTGTACCACTGGCGCAGCCACAGGTACCTTGCCCAGATAGGATAAAGCCAGCACCGCGACCGCGACAAAAGCCACCAGCTTCACCACCGACTCTACCGCGATAGCGGTAATCATACCCTGATGTCGCTCGCGCCCATCCAGCCTGCGCGTACCGAATAAAATAGTAAATACCGCAAGTATGATGGCCACCAACAAGGCCGTATCGCCGCCGATGGCCTCGACCTCCTCCACCGACCCGCCGACGATAGTCCAGGCCTGGGCCAGCGCCTTGAACTGCAGTGCGATATACGGCAGAACCGCGGCGGTCGCTACCAGGGTCACCAATACCGCCAGTGGCTGGCGCTTGCCGTAGCGCGCACCGATGTAGTCGGCAATGGAGGTGATGCGGTGGTGGGCGCCCACGGCCAGCAGACGCCGGATCAGCGGCCAGCCGAACAGGAACAGTAATATAGGGCCAAGGTAGATCGGCGCGTGGCTCCAGGCCGACTCAGTGGTACTGCCCACGGCGCCATAAAAGGTCCAGGAGCTGCAATAGACCGCCAGTGACAACGCATAGATGATGCCCCGCAGCGTAGGGGCACGCAGGCCCAGAATGCGGCGGCTGTCGTCCCAACTTTGCCCTGCCCGAACGAAATAGCGGTCCGCATACCAGGCCACGGCAAACAGCATGCAGATATAAAGCAGCGCGAGGCTCAGCAGATTGGAGGGAGACACCATGGGGTCAGAGCGCGCCAGTTCCGGAGTTTACGGCAGCATAGCATGAGTCTCCGGGACTTGAGAATCGATAGTACAATCTGGGTAAAGCGGCAAAAACCTACTAGAATTGGCCTCTGTGCTCACACCCCACGACAAGCTATGCAGGAGAATGAGGTGAAAATAAACAATACACTCGTCCGGATGCTCTTTCTATTGCTGTACTGCCTACTGAGCCAAAATGCCCTGGCGCAGCGCAAGACAGACATCGTCACGCTGTATAACGGCGACCGCATTACCGGCGAGGTAAAATCCCTGTACGGCGGCATTTTACATTTCAGTACAGACTCCATGGGCACGATAAAAATCGAGTGGCAGGAAATCGCCAGCCTTAAGAGCACCTACTATTACGAGGTTCGCCGCAGCGACGGCGTGCGCCACTTCGGATCCTTTGAAGAGTCGCCCCGTCCCGGGTATCTGCTGGTACGGCAGCTCGACGCTAACCGCGAGATTGAATGGTTACAGGTAGTGGAATTACGCCCCATCGAAGACAAGGGTATCGAAAGGATCGATGCCTACCTGGCAGCCGGATACTCCTTCAACAGAGCCAGTGATGTCGGGCTGACCACCTTCAATACGACTATCAGCTACGAGGATGAGAACTCCCGCAATGAACTTTCCGCCCGCGCCACCCACACCCAAACCGAAGATGAAACAACCAAAAGCGCCAGGCTCAAACTAGACCGCTATATATGGAACGACCGATCAGAATTATTTCGACTCACTTTCGCCAACTACGAAACCAATGACGAGTTAGACCTGGATCACCGGATAGGTGTTGGCGCGGGAGTCGGCCGCTATTTTATGGACACCCATCAGTTGCGCGTCATGGGAGCGACCGGACTACAGGTGATTACGGAGCAAACCCCCGCCGAAGGCGAGGAGCAAAATGTGGAACTGATCATCTCTACCAGTTTCGCCACCTGGCGTTTCAACACGCCTGAGCTTGAAGTAGACATGAGCTTCAGTTTATACCCCAGCCTGACGGACAGCGGCCGGGTCAGAAGCGACACCGACCTGACAATACGCTGGGAAATAATCGAGGACCTGTTCTTTGATATCACCGCCTTTGGCAGCTCTGATAACCGGGCGGATTCAGACAAACAATTCGACTATGGGGTGACCACCGGCATCGGCTGGACTTATTAGCACCTCGTGACTAGGCCTGCTCGTTGTAGAGGTGTACGTCCCGCTGCGGGAAGGGGATGGAGATGCCCTCCCGATCGAAGCGCAGTTTAACCTCGCGGGTAATATCCCAGTACACGTCCCAGTAGTCTTCGGTCTTCACCCAGGGGCGCACCACAAAATTGACCGATGAGTCCGCCAGTGTATGCAGCTTGATCATGGTCTCAGGCTTTTTGAGCACCATGTCATGCTTACTGACAATATCCTCCAGCACCCGCTCGGCTTTTTCGATGTCGTCGCCATAACCGATACCAAATTCCAGATCCACCCGGCGCAGCTTCTGGGCGGTGACATTTTTGATCACATCACCCCATATTTTACTGTTGGGCACCACCAGGGTCTGGTTGTCAAAGGTGGTGATGGTGGTGGACACCAGGTTCATTTTCTTGACCAGTCCCGATGCGCCGGCCACCTCGACAAAATCGTCCACATCGTAGGGTCGGTAGATCAGAATCATGCCGCCGGCGGCGAAATTGCTCAGGGTATCCTGCAGGGCGAAACCCACCACGAAGCCCGCCACACCCAGGCCGGCCAGCATGGGTCCCAGGGAGATACCAATCTGGGACAGGGCCATCAGTATCCCGATCACCATAACCGTACCGCTGCATACAGAGGCCATAATGTCCTTGAGCAGCGCCGACAAATTAACGCCGGGGCGCTCACAGGCGGCAACAACCCCACGCCGGGTGAGGCGCGACAGGACGCGAAATGCCATGATTATCAGGATGAATATCAGCAGGTTAAACAACAGATCCGGGGCCTGGTCCACCAGAGACTCGCGCAGTGCCTCCCAGCCATCGCGCAACAATTCCATCACCACCGCGCTTTCGAAATCGCGGACAGACAAGGTCTGTCCCTGCTTCACCAGCACGCTCTTGTAGGCCGAGTTGTCCAGATCCAGACGTTGCAGCAACCCACTAATCGCTGTTAATTGTTCAATATTCACCTGATGTTGACTCGAAAAGGTTCTGGCTGCGGCGTCCAAATCGGTGTTTTGCGGGTCGGCCTGGAGCCTCCCCCGCAGCTCATTCGCCGCCGCCCCGGTAAACTTTACCCGGCCCACCAGGGTCTCTGCACGCAGGTAAAGCTTTTCCTGCAGGCGCTGCATTATGTCATCCGCGGGCATATCCAGCGCCCTCTGTCCCTCTATAATGTCGACCAGTGCCGCGTAAGCCTGCAGACGCATGGCTTCAAGGCTGTAAATATAGGCTTCGCTGGCAATGCGCGAGCCGCCACTGAGAGATTCCAGTTCGCCGGTAAAGCTGGCGATGCGCTGACCCAGCTCATCTATGCGGCTGAATACCGCATCCGCCACACCGGCAAGATCTTCGCGTAATCGTCGCTCTATTTCCGCTCTCTGGGGATCGTCAGCCGGTAATTCCGCCGTCTGGCGCGCCAGTTTGTCAAGCTGCTGCAACACGTTGAAACTGCGTTCATCGCGTCGAAATACCAGAGCCTCCCGATCCATCTCCGGGACACTATCAATCTGTTTGCTCAGCAGTTGCAGTTCCCGGATGCCCTGACCCAGACTCTGGACAAGATCCTGTATTTTTTCTGCCTCCGCCTCGCTGGCGGTTTGCGCCGCACTGTCAGGTTGCGCCACACTTTCGGGTTGCGCCACACTGGTAGCGGCCAGGCAAACCAATAGCATGATCTGTAAGAAGCTGAGCGCTGTTTTCATCATACCTGCTCCTGTTACCAACGGGCGCGAAAGCCCCGGGCATCTATATGTACAAATCCACCGTGGTGTGACGCCTTATAATAACGCCCCACGCCCCCGGTCAACAGCCTGTTGCCGGGCTGCTGCTTGAAGCTCTCCACTATCTGGTACAACAAATCCACATCGGCCCGGTTATTTTGACCATCGCCATTGAGATCATCCATATTGCCATCCTTGTCCATATCCACAAAAAAATCCATGGCATCCCCGTACACATGACGACTATTGGGTACGTTGCCAATACGCTTGTTGTAATAGGGCGTACGATAGCCACTGATTACACCAAAGGTATCCACTGGATATCCCGCCTGCTGTACCGCTTGCACCAACCCCTCCAGCAATACCAGTAGAGATTCCTTGAGAATGACGTAGTTTGGATATTCCGACTCCTGTTTGCACAGGAACTGACGCAGGGTGAAATGCTCAGACAGGCGTGTATCGATATTGTCGGCAGTCACTTCGAAATAGAGCTGGGGTTGCGGGTAGAATGTCGGGTACTTGTTGTGGCTGGGAGGGGCAGGACCGATACGGTAGCCGTTGAGGGTCTCGTCACCCCCCGCGACAGAGTCACCGACAAACAGGTTCAGTTCGCTGCGGGCATGGCTCGATCGATGCACAAGCTCGAGCTGGTGCAGCCCCGGACGCTGTGGTGCGGTTAACAGCCAGTGACCCTCCCCGGCCGTACCGAAAGCCTGTCCGTCCAACTGTACTTGCAGAGTATCAGTGTCATAGGATGCAAGCTCCAGCCGTATTACCTCCCCGGGTGCGGCAAACAGGCTGAACACTTCCTGCTGTACCAGATAGCCACGAATACCAACGGACAGCCCTTCGGCCCACGTACCCGACGCCCACAGCAGCAACAGCGCCGCAACCAGTTGTCTATTCCTGCACATAGCCTGAAGACCTCGGTGGGGCATCCAGCGCGGCCAGCGCCGCCGGATCGAGTCGATAGATGTCGTGATGGAATTGAATACGGCCGCCGGAAGTCGGACTGACCGTCCAGTACATCAGCAACACATCCACCTTGCGCTGTATGCGCGCCACCTGTTGCGGAGCGCCGCTGTCCACCAGAGCCGCGATACTGTCCGCCGACCAGTTGGCGGGGTCGTCCAGTAGTACGCGAGCCAGTTCCAGTGGGTTCTTCACCCGAATACACCCCGCACTGAAGGCTCGCTGACTGCGACTGAACAAGGCCCGGGATGGCGTGTCATGCAAGTACACCGCGTGCTGGTTGGGAAACATAAACTTGACCCGACCCATGGCATTGGCCGGCCCCGGCATCTGCACCACCCGGTAGGGAAATGTTCGCGCTGTATAGGCATTCCAGTCGATTGACAGAGGGTCGACCTCACCACCTTTGCCATCGTACAGCTTATAGCCCTTGTCAATCGCATACTGGGGGTTTGCTTTAAACTTGGGAAACAGGCTGCGCATAATCAAGCTGCGTGGCGTATTCCAGGTGGGATTGAACTCCAGGTAGCGCAGACGCGCCTGGAAGATGGGCGTGCGGGTATCTATCGTGCCCACCATCACCGGCGTCTCCCACTGCAATTGCCTGTTGCGCATATAATAGAGTTCATAGCCGGCAATATTGACCACAATGAAGTCGTCAGACACCTCCTGGCTAATCCAGCGCACTCTGTCCAGGTTGATGCGCAATCTGTCCACCTTGTCGCTAAAAGACATGTTGAGTACCTGGTAACTCTGCCTGCCCACCACTCCGTCGGTATCCAGGTCGTGGTCGCGCTGCATCTGCCGCACAGCCTCCGTCACAGACGCATCGAATGTATCGGTTTGCGCAGCGTTCGGCTCCAGGTAGGACATCTGCTTGAGACGCTTGCGCAGCAAAGTGACATTGTGGTGCCTGTCCCCCGGGTGCAAAACAACATCCTCAGGGATGGGAGAAAACCGTTCATTCCCCGCCAGCTGCCTGTAGTGCTGCAACTGCTGCTTCATCAAGGCGTAGAAGCGCGTGCCAGGCTTGAGGCCTTCAAGCACCGCCGCTACCCGGCGCTCAGCGATGGCGTCAGCCAGGTTCCCGGCCACTTCGGCTGGCACGAAATCCCGGCGCGCATAATTCCAGCTGCTGTCCAGGGTGCGGGGATCCACCTTGCCCTGCACCAGGTGCCTGGCGTAGAGCATTATGCCATCGGTCAGCAACACCTCAGCCTTGGCATGCAGATAGTCCTTGTCAGACCAGGACTTGCGGTACTCCTCGCGCAGCGCCAGCAACTCGGGGTAATGATAGTCCGCGGGAGTGAGTCCCTCGTCCTCGCTGGACTTGAGTAGCTGCAGCATCTCGCCGGCATACTGGGCATCGGTCCAGGCGGGCTGGTAGTCCCGGGACTCATAAAACGCCTCCACCAGGGTCGGCTCATACACCGTGGCATCGGAAAATACAGCGCCGCCATCCTGCTCCAGGTACAAACGCTCGTGAATATCCAGCAGTGCGCGGCTGACTTCCGCCTGGCCCGGCAATGCCAATAGCAATCCCGGCAGGAGCAGTAAAATCCGTAGTTTAAGCATTGTCATTGCTGCCCTTATCGCGCTGTTGTCCGTAACTTGCAAAGGCCGTACGTACTTCCATCATGGCCTCCTGTGATAATACTTGCCCGCCGCCGATGGTGAGACTGCCCCAATAGATCGCGGCCAGTTCCTCAACCTCCACCGCCACTGTCAAAGCCTGAGCCAGACTCTCCCCGGCGGCAATCTGCCCGTGATTGGCCAGCAGGCAGGCCCGGCCCCGGCCCAGGGTGATAACCGTTGACTGTGCCAGCGCCCTGTGCCAAAGGTTGCATAGGGCGCCACCGGAACCTCATCGGCTGCCGTGACGGCGATCATATAGTGAATGGCGGGAATCGGTCGATGTGCGCAGGCCAGGATTGTCGCATAACGGGAGTGGCAGTGCACCACCGCATTGATGTCCGGCCGGGCCCGGTAAATGGCCGCGTGCATATGCCATTCACTGGAGGGGAGCAACTGCCCCTGCGCCACCCGCCCTGTCAATGACATGTCCACCAGTTGAACTGTCTCCAATAGAGTGGGCGACACTCCCGTTGGGGTAATCAGCATCCCCGCAGCGGTGCGCAAGGACAAATTGCCGGAGCTGCCGGTGCCCAGGCCTGCGTCCATCATCTGCCGATAGGCGGTCACCAGGTCACTGCGCACACTGTCCTCACGCACCGTAATCGGGACCACCACTGGCCAATCCGCGCCTGGATCGACTCGCCTGAAGAGCGTCCTTGGCCTCAAGCCAGGCTTTACACTCGGGCAAGTTATAGAAATAGCCCTGTTGGGGTGCCCCGCTGGGGCCGGGGGCAACGTTGCCGTAGGTGGTGTAATAACGTTCACAGTGACCCTTGCTGCGCAATTGCTGATCAATACAGTCCTGGGTTCTCTGCGCGCGAATGGGTGCCAGGGCTTCCGCCCGCACCGCCTCGCACTGCTGCTGCAATTTTTTTACATCGGCGTCTGTGACCGCCCACGCCTGGGGGCCGGCCAGCAGGCACACCAGGGGAATCATCAAGCACACACCGCTGTTGTTGTAGCGTGAAGCCATCGCCTCTCTCCTGTTAAATTTTCCGGGGTAAACTTACCACGAACGCCTCTGTATGGGCTAGAATTCGCGTCGAAGTATCACGAACTGCCGCCAGCAGCGCAATATAAGTACACAGGGGCAAAGGCTTTATGCCAGCAGCAGATACCACCCAGGGCACGTCTACAGCGACCGAAGCTATCGCCAGCCCGGTGCCCGCCAAATTCAGGTACGCCACCAAAACCGCATTAAGCCTTACCCTCGCCTACCTGATACCCATGGCTATGGGCTGGTCGCAGCCGTCAACCGCCGCCACCACCGTAATGCTGATCGCAGCCACCGGCATGGTGTCTGATTCCCTGCAAAAAGGGGTGCTGCGCGTACTGGGAACCGTGGTGGGCGCGGTCATCGGCCTGTCCCTGATCGCCCTGTTTCCCCAGGATCGCATGGTCTACCTGCTGGCCGCCTCTATTGCTGTATCCATCGCCATCTACCTGTACAACGCCTACCAGGGCGACAGCACCGTGTTTATGCTGACCGCGGTGGTCACGTTGATGGTATTCAATGGCGGCGACGCAGAGGGAGCATTCATGTACGGCGTGGACAGGGCGTTTATGACTGCCTTTGGCGTCATTGTCTACACTGTGGTGGCCAGTGTTCTGTGGCCGGTTAAAACCGCCGACAACACCCGGCGCTGGCCGCGGGGTGGCCAGCGGCTATCGCCGGCCTTCGAGCGCCTGATACACCCCGACGCACCCTCCGAATCCAGCGTTGATGAGCAACTGGCCGACCTGCTGGCCAGTGAAGATACCTTCCAGACCCACTTCGCCGCCATAAAAAGTGGTACCGACGCACTGGCCGCCTATCTCCCGGAGTGGAATTGCGTGCTCAGTTGCTATGAGGAACTGGAGGCCATGCTGGTACCTTCCCTGAAATCCGAACCGCTGCGGGCAGTTGAGTTCAGTCGCTATATCGACAACTACCCGCAACTGGTGGAACGGGTGGACGCCATGTTCCGCCGGGTAGAAACCGCCTGGCAGGGGCAGCGCGGCGATGGCGAAATCCAGCCATTGGAAGTACGCTACAATACCGGTAGCCTGCAGCAGGAGACCCACCTGACCGCCGCGGCCGTTGCCACCCGCGCCGAGTTGCTGCAGAAAATCCAGGCCGTCATGGCTGACCTGCAAGCCGCCCTGGACAGCCTGCTGTTTGACCAGGCTGGCTTTTCCGCGACACGAACGCCCCGGGGCAAACCAGCCTTTTTGTGGCTGGACAGAGAGAACTTCAAAACCGCGCTGCGCGCCTTCACCACCTTCTGGATCGCCACCGCCATCTGGATGGAGTTCAACCCACCCGGCGGCTTCATGTTTGTCACCATGTGCACGGTGCTCATTCCCCTGGTGTCCTACACCCCGGTGACGCCCAAATTACTGTTCATCCTGTTCACCCTGGGTTTTGCCTTCGCCCTGCCCGCCTACGTTTTCCTACTGCCGCAAATGACGCATTGGCTGGAGCTCGCCGTATTTCTGTTCAGTTACGCTTTTATCGGTTTCTATGTACTACCCGGGCCCGTCTCCATCTTTTTCCTGCTGGGGCTGTTCACCCTGGGCATTCAGAACACCATGAGTTACAACTTCGACGCCATCTTGCTGTCAATCCTGATGTTTTACCTGGTGTGCTCGATGCTGATTATCTCTGTCAACTTCCCCTTCACCAGCAAACCCGAGCGCCTCTACGCCAGCCTGCGACGCCGCTTCTTCGAGCACTGCGCCCTGGCGATTCGGGTGAACACCGCGCCCCCTGGAATTACCACCATGCTGGCCCGCCTGCGTATGGGCAGCGGCGGCGCCCTGCTCACCAAGATGCAAAGCTGGGGCGCGATGATCGATGACATCTACTTCCCGGACAATGGTAAACAACAAATCAGCGCCCTGAACCGGTCCTGCGAACTGCTCTACGGACAATTACAGATCATGGCCCTGCGCAAGCAGGTATTTGCAGCGAATCCGCTGATCACAGCCGCGCGTCAGGGGGCCACTGACTCCCTGGCCCATTTGTGCCATGCCCTCGCGCAAAACAGCGGCGAAGAACCCTTTGAACAAGTCAGGGCCTCACTGGTGGGTACGCGGCAGCGCCTGGATGAATTTCTGGGAAATGACTACCTGCACAGGTATGATCGCCTGCAACTGGCGCAATTTTACGTTTACCTGAATCTGCAGGCGTCTATCCTGACCAGTATCCAGGCCTGCCGCAAAGCCCAGGCGGCCCTGGACTGGCAACAACTGGGGGATACAAGATTTTAGTAATACATAAAACGAA
>PVMK01167969.1_pt1 | contig 11056 bp, 9 predicted proteins | sample 1853481 | NCBI WGS metagenome assembly PVMK01 (sample SAMN08533507, study PRJNA380276) | Marine sediment metagenome, whole genome shotgun sequencing project. | reverse complement strand
AAAGGATATTGCCCTTTTCAGTGACACATTTGACCAGGTGGTTTCCAGCAGCATACCAGGAGATGACTTCCTGCCTCAACTGCTGATCGACCAGCAAACCTCGATTCAAAAGATTGCCGATAGAGGATTTCTCCAATCGTATGCCAGATTATCCCCCTTTGGACAGAGAACCGCAGGTGGTTGTTGCCAACCAGCTTCGGGGTTTGCAGGATCTGGCCCGACAGGCTGAAAACGGGTTTGGGATTGCTCTGTCCAAAGGGTGATAACCTGGCATACGATTGGAGAAATCCTATATCGGCAATCTCATGGACCGAGGTTTGCCGGTCGATCAGCAGTTGAGGCAGGAAGTCATCTCCTGGGATGCTGCTGGAAACCATCTGGTCAAATGTGTCACTGAAAAGGGCAATATCCTTTTTGCAGAGGGTCATCCCGGCTGCCCCGGTATGTCCGCCAAAACGTTTGAGAAGGCTGCTGCAGGCCGAAATCATTTCAAAAAGATCCAGTCCTTCAATTGATCGCCCGGAGCCCTTGACCAGTTCTTCTCCCTGCAAGTCGTCTAAAGTGCTGTCTGTCAGGAGAATAGTTGGGCAATTAAAGGACTCCGTCAGCCGTGAAGCGACAATACCGAGGACCCCGGCATGCCATTCACCGTTATAGAGGACCAAAGATTTTTTGCCCAGCTTAATTTCTTCTGCAGCCATCTTTGCAGCATCTTCAGAAACCGTCTGTTCAATTTCTTTACGTAAATTATTTGCCTGTTCCAGCTCATGTGCCAGGCTTGCAGCAAGGGCCGGATCGTCTGTGGTAAGCAGTTGCACCGCGGTATGGGCAGATCCCATCCGTCCCGCTGCATTAAGCCGTGGTGCAAAACGAAAGGAAATATCATCGGAGTCAACCCCACGGCTACTATATTTGCCGGTATCAAGGAGCTGGCGGATGCCGACCCTTGGGGTAACCGTAAGAACCTCCAGACCCGCCTTGACCAGTATCCGGTTTACTCCCAAGGTGGTAACCTGGTCGGCGACAGTGCCGATCGCCACAAGATCCATATAGGATTTCAGGTTGGGGATTGCACTCTTCTGCCATTGCCCATTATCCATGAGATGCGAACGCAAACCCATGATCAGATAAAACGCCACCCCTACCCCGGCCAGGTCCTTGAAAGGAAAAGGGCAGTCCGGCTGCAGGGGGTTAAGGATAGCATCTGCGTCCGGAAGATGGGCGGGAGGCCTGTGATGGTCTGTTACTATGACGGTAAACCCAAGTTTTTTTGCCTCACTGACAATTTCAGCATCGCTTATGCCACAGTCCACTGTTACCAGGATGCCCGGTTCACCGGAGGTCTGGATGTTTTTATCGTAAATCTTTTGGATGCCTTGCCGGTTGAGGCCGTAGCCCTCGGTCAGGCGATTGGGGATATACCAGGTAACCGCTATATTCAGTTCCTGCAGGAAGAGATAAAGAACCGCAGTGGAAGTAATACCGTCAGCATCAAAATCGCCAAAGATACCCACCGGCTGCTTTTTCACAAGTGCATCGGCGAGGATGGAGACAGCTGCATCCATACCCTTCATGAGATGGGGACGCGGCAGCTGATTTAAAGAGGGGTTGAGATAGTCAAGAATGTCCTCTTTTTTAAATAAGCCTCTTAAACCCAGGAGATTGATGATGGCTGGAACCATTGAAAGTTCTGCGGCGATCTTATTGCAGTTTTCATCTGAAAACTCCGCCTCCATTTTTCGAAGCTGCCATTTTTTTACATTTTTTCGGTATGTCATGATTATCTGAAATGTTCGTGAGAAGTGCGGGTTAGTCCTGCCGGGAGGATATTGTTTTATGATGTTCGTAGCAAAGATTCTTCAGGGTATAAAAGTTCCTTCTGACAAAATCAGCTTCGTACTTGGTATCAATGTCAAAAGCTGAACCAAAGCAATGACTCAGGTCATATTCAATGTTCAGGTTGATCAATATCTTTATTTTCTCATAAATTAATTCCAGGTCCCGATAGAGTAACCTGTTTTTTTTGCCTCTGATGATGGTTTGATACGCGTGCGCCAGGTACAGGGCTGCCCTTAACCGCTCTGTATAGGAGTATTGCCCCTTTTCAGAATATTTAGGAAAAAGTAGTCTTTTAAAATTGAGGAGATTTCCGGTAATTTTTCTAAGGTTATGCTTATGGCCGGCAATGATGGTCCTGTTCTCATAGAAATTACCAATCAGGTTCCAGATATTTTCATTGAGCCGGAAGGGATTACCTGAAACAAAGCTGTTAACGATCAAGTCCTCGTCTCGGTTGTTAATCCGGTAGGTATAGAAATTTTTTATTGCCTTTTTATAATCCAGCTGTTCATCAAGTCCGTTCAGGATGGCATCAAAGTCTTTTTTATAGGTTCGGCCAACTATGAGATCAGCCTCTCTGTTTTTATTCTCAATGAGAAAATCTATCTCCGAGGAGGAGAGCAACGGTGTATCGCTCACTATGACATTTATCTTTTCTGCCCAATGATCTGTTGTCTTGAGGTACCTTTTAAGCAGGGTCCAGTTAATATCCTTACGCTGGTGCCAACTGTTTACAAGGCTTCTTAAGGTGTTGTTGTGACTGGAAACATAATTAAAATAGGTAAAAAGGAAACTCTCGACAATGTTACCCCGTTCTTCGACCACAACAATTTTCTGCATGTACTGGTTGACATGCTCCTGTAGAATCCTGTTGAGGGTCTTTTCATCTCCCCAGATATAGATATCACCGACACTTCTGGCCTTCATGGCAGCTTCAACAACATGTTCAATACATGTCTTGCCGTGGAACTCCAGGTAGGGCTGCAGCTCATTGTCTACGAGTTTGGCACCCCTGGTCCCGGCGCCTATAAAAAGTACTTCCTTTATCATTTATCCAAGAGGTTTTAAGGTTACTCTTTTTACTCAATTCATTGCAGGAATTTTTCTATCTCGGCAAAGATGGCATCCTGCTGCGAAACTTCATACCAGACAATGGCGGGGTCCTGGTTAAACCAGGTATATTGCCTTTTAGCGTAGCGCCTTGTATCCCTTGCCAGCAGCTGGATTGTTTCCTGCCAGTCCCATTCGCCCCTGATGTACTTTACCATATGTCGGTAGCCGATGGACTGCATTGATTTTAAATTCTCATGATACCCCATGTCGAGAAGTTTCTGCACCTCGCCCTGCAACCCCTGTTCTATCATAATCTGGACCCGCTGGTCTATCCGTTCATACAACTCTGCACGGGAACGGCTCAGTCCCAGCTTGAGAACATTGTGCTGCCGGGGGCGTGGTGCCTGTTTTGCCAGGTGTTGCGACCAGGGGATCCCGGTGCTTTGAAAAATTTCCAGCCCCCTGAGCAGCCGCTGCGTATCATTAGCATGGATGCGTTTGGCGGAATCAGGATCAACGCTGACCAGCTCTGCAAAAAGCTGCTCTCTCCCCTCTTCCGCCAGTCTTTTTTTAAGATGATGCCGTATTGACTCTGTTTGCTTAATAGCCGCTTCGTTTTTTCCTGCTTGGTCAGGATCATTCTCCGCAAAGAGCCCTTCCAGCAGCGCCCGAAAATAGAGTCCCGCCCCGCCGGTCAGCAGCGGTATCTGATGGTTTGCCCTGACTGACTGGATGGCCTGCGTAGCGTCGGTTACAAAGCGGCCGACGGTATAATTATCATCCGGGTAGACGATATCGATCAGGTGATGCGGGACACGCCCCCTTTCCTGTAGGGTCGGCTTGGCCGTCCCGATATCCATGTACTTATAAATCTGCATGGAGTCGACGCCGATAATCTCGCAGGAAAACCGCTCGGCGATGCGCAGGGATAACTCTGTTTTGCCAACCGCGGTCGGACCAAGTAATACCAGCAGTTTATTATGATCTTGATTTATGCCCACAGAATCGTTTCATTATTTTAGTTAATGAAGATATGTTGACGGATGCGAGCCAGTTTCTTGGGGCCTATGCCTTTGACCTGCAGGAGGTCATCACTGTTTTTAAAACCGTTTATTTCTTTTCTCTTGGCAAGGATCCGGTCGGCCAGAACAGGTCCGACACCGGGTAAGGTGCAGAGCATCTCTTTGTCGACTTTATTAATCGCAATGGGCAGGAAAAATATATTTGCCACCTTGGCCGGCAGGGGGATCTGCCGGGCCTGCCCGGCTTCGTCATATCTTATCGCCGATACACCGCCAGTCGGGGAATGACCGTCAACCTGTCCAGGGGTTGTCAGATAGAGCCCCGCATCGTTGGTTGATGAATTACTGATCCAGACATAGCTCGGGATATCAACAACCGATTCACGGTCAGACCGGTCTGGTTGATGGCTTTTGAACAGGTATATGACTATGAGGATAAGCCCGAGGGCCAGAAAAACCTGGGGCATTTGCGGATGGGTATCTTTTGACAACCAACCGGTTATGGTCGGATTGGTTGTTTTATCCCTGTTTTTTTTCATCCTTCATGAGCTTGTAGGTAATGGAGTCCACCAGGGCCTGCCAACTTGCTTCCAGAATGTCATCGGATACACCCACCGTACCCCATTCTGATTCCTGGTCAGTGGACTGGATAAGAACCCGGACCTTGGCACCGGTACCCTGTCCACCAGAAAGAACCCTTACCTTGTAGTCAACCAGTTCCATATCCTTTAATTTCGGATAGAAGCGGGTCAGAGCTTTGCGCAGAGCTTTATCCAGGGCGTTTACCGGTCCGTCTCCCAAAGCGGCGGTATGGACTTCGCCCTCGCCATCGACCTCGATACGGATCGTCGCCTCATCCTGGGAGGGTTCATCCATGCTCGTTTTCTGGCTGATCACCCGGAAACCTTTCAGGTCAAAATAATGTCGCCCGGTGCCCAATGCGCGCCGCATCAACAGCTCGAACGAGGCTTCCGCCCCTTCGTATTGAAAACCCTGGTTTTCCAGCTCCTTCAGTTCCCTGACTATTTCGCTTACCACCGGATCCTGGGAGTCGAGATCGAGGCCGAACTTTTTGGCTTTGTGCAGTACATTGCTCTTGCCGGACTGGTCTGAAATAAGGATACGCCTGACATTGCCGACCTTTTCAGGTTCTATGTGCTCATAGGTGATCGGATTGCGCTGCACGGCCTGGACATGAATGCCGCCTTTATGGGCAAAAGCCGATCTACCGACATACGGCTGGTACTTGTTATGGGGCAGATTGGCCAGCTCATTGATAAAACGCGCTGTTTCGTGCAGCTTCTCAAGTTTTTCAGCCGCCTTGAAACTATAGCCCATTTTCAGGGCGAGGGCCGGAATGATCGAGGTCAGGTTGGCATTGCCGCACCTTTCCCCAAATCCGTTCATGGTTCCCTGGACGTGTGATATGCCCAGTGAGATAGCGACCAGCGAATTGCCGACCGCGGTTTCCGAGTCATTATGGGCATGGACTCCCAGGGGTACATCCTGCCCTTTATCGGCAAAATGTTTCTGGGTGGTTCGGATGATCTCAGGGATCTGGTTAGGCAGGGTGCCGCCGTTTGTATCGCACAGCACCAGACACTCGGCGCCGCCCTCAACCGCCTTGTCCAAAGTAGCCAGGGCATATTCCCGGTTCTGCTTGAAGCCGTCAAAAAAATGCTCGGCATCATAAAACAGGTGCTCAACATGGGGTTTTAAATATTGCAGTGATTCGACGATAATTAACAGGTTGTCCTCCATGCTGATGCGCAGGGCATCCCTGACATGGACATCCCAGGTTTTGCCGAAAATGGTTATTCCCGGGGTTTTGGCATCGATCAGGGCCTGCAGGTTCGGGTCCTTGTCAACCGGTTTGTTGAAATTCCTGGTGCTGCCGAACGCTGTAAGCTTGGCGTGCTTGAGATCGTGGTCCTGCATTGTCTTGAAAAATTCAACTGCACTGGGATTTGAGCCGGGCCAGCCACCCTCGATAAAATCAATACCGAACTGATCAAGTTTTAAGCTGATCCGTATCTTGTCCTCAACCGACAGGTTGAAGTTTTCGGCCTGGGTACCGTCTCTCAGTGTTGTGTCGTATATAACTATTTGCTGACTCATGATCCTTTTACACCTCATTTTCTGTTGCAATGTCTTTTTTGTCGAGTTCAAACGCATCGTGCAGGGATCTGATCGCCAGTTCAGTATACTTTTCCTCAATAACGCATGAGACCTTGATTTCCGAGGTACTGATCATCATGATATTGATCCCCTCTTTGGCAAGGACATGAAACATGGTGGTGGCAATACCGGAGTGGTTCCGCATGCCGACACCGACGATGGAAATCTTGGCAATATTTTCAGCCCCGGATACCTCCGGTGCACCTATTTCATCAGCAACCGATTTAAGGATTTCCATGGCCTTGGTGTAATCGCTGCGGGGTACGGTAAAGGTCATGTCAGTCAGTTCCCCGGCCCTGGTATTCTGGATAATCATGTCAACGTTAATACCCGCATCAGAAATGGGCAGAAATATCTTTGAAGCGATCCCCGGTTTGTCGGGAACCTTTGAAATTGTCAGGCGTGCCTCGTTTTTGCTGTAGGTTACACCGGAAACCAGCATGGATTCCATAGCTTTATCCTCCTCAACCACCCATGTCCCTTCTGTCTCAACAAAGGCTGAACGGACATGCAGTGGAACATTATAACGTTTAGCAAAACCAACTGCCCTGATATCCAGCACTTTGGCTCCAAGGCTTGCCAGCTCCAGCATCTCATCATAGGAGATGCGGTCAATTTTGCGGGCCGCAGAGCAGATATTGGGATCAGTCGTATACACTCCTTCAACATCGGTAAAGATCTCGCATCTGTCAGCATTAAGGGATGCTGCCAGGGCAACGGCCGTGGTGTCTGAACCGCCTCTGCCCAGTGTTGTTATATTGCCTTTTTCGTCAACCCCCTGGAATCCGGCAACAACAACAATTTTCCCCTGATCGAGGTGCGTTTTGATTTTTTTCTGGTCAATGGATTTTATGCGGGCCTTGCTGTGCATATTGTCCGTCAGAATCTGCACCTGGTCCCCCAGGAAGGATATTGCATCAGCTCCGGAAGCCTTAATAGCCATGGCAAACAGGGATATGGCAACCTGTTCACCGGTTGACAGCAGTACATCCATTTCACGGCTGTCTGGTTGTTCTTGCATGGTATTTGCAAGAGAGATGAGACGATCGGTTTCACCGGACATGGCTGAAAGGACGACAATCATCTTGTGGCCCTGCCGGCTGTAAGCCAATACGCGGTCGGCCACGGCTTTTATCTTTTCCGGGCTGCCGACCGAAGTGCCGCCATATTTTTGAACGATTAATGACATTTTTTATGTACTCGTTTATGACAGAGAAAACTTTAAAACTTAAGACTGCACAATGTAAACTTTATTGCCAAAAAAGCAACATTGTTTCCGTCTGCAGTTTACTTCGCAGGTATTCAGCCGGTAAATATGAAATGCAACTTGTAATAACTGACAGATGTTGTTAGAAAACTGCAACATTTATTTAAAAAATTATGAAAAACTCCAATATTCTCAAAACCCTTACTCTCTGCCTGTTTTTCTGGCTGTCATTTGTCCTGGTTTCGCTGCTTTCCGCCAACTATAGCTTTGATGACGCCAGTGCTACATCTCTCTCCCGTAATATCCAGGAATCATCGCTAACCGATAAATTAACCAAATCGGTACCAGCAGCAGAGCCCCCCCTTGATATTGTTGACCTCCTGACAGACAAACATGCAGTGCCGGCTGATCCTCCTACCAACCGTCTAACTGAAATAAGCGGTGTGCTCAGTAAAGGAGAAAGCTTCGGCCAGTTAATGAAACGGTTGCAGGTTCCGGAAACCGTTCGACCGGTAGTTATCCGGAATTTTAGCGATACCCTGGATTTCAGGATGCTGCAGCCGGGCGACAAGCTTACCGTGGCTCTTGATCACAAGACGGAACTGGTCCGGGCAACCTACAGATCAGGCCAGTTAAATATCTATTTCGTAGAAAAAACCGACGATGGTTACCGGGCCGGCCGCCAGGCTATCCAGCTGGAATGCCGGACCGTCAGGCTCGCCGGCGTGATTGACTCTTCGCTGTTTGCAGCCTTTAGTGAACTGAACGAGGAACCCAGGCTTATCCATGCATTTGCCGACATATTTGCATCAAAGATCGATTTTAATACGGAAACTCGAAAAGGAGACCGTTTTGAACTCCTGGTTGAGAAATTTTACAAGGATGACATTTTTGTCGGATACGGCAGAATCCTTGTCGGCCGGTATGAAAATGAAAAAACAGCATTTAATGGATATTACTACATATCAGACAAAACCCCTTCCGGTTACTTTGATGATAACGGCGAGGCACTGGGAACCTGGTTTATCCGGTCGCCGATCCCGTTCGGCCGGGTCACCTCCCGGTTCTCCTTTCGACGCAAACATCCGATCGACGGTGTTGTAAGGCCTCACCTCGGTATCGACCTGGCAGCCCCCAGAGGCACACCGGTCATGGCAACCGCTGAAGGGACGGTGGAGTATATCGGCAGAAAAGGCGGCTTCGGGAAAACCGTTATTCTGAAGCATTACGGCAACTACAAGACCTATTACGGCCATCTGTCCAAATACGGCAAAGGGTTGAAGAGGGGAAGCCGGGTCAGTCAGAAGGATATCATCGGCTATGTGGGCTCAACAGGCATCTCAACAGGCCCCCATCTTGATTACAGGATCAAGTATAATAATGTCTTTAAAAATCCTTTCGGCATAAAATTTAAAGCCAAAACAGCCCTGAAGGATGAGGAACTGGGCCGTTTCATGGAATCCAGGAACAAAATTACCGAACTTTTCAACTTTCGGTCAGGCGATAAGGTTTTGCAGGTCAGGCAGATGACCCTGACAGATGACAATACAATTTATTTTCTATAACCAGGAATTAATGTTCTCGTCAAAAGCCATGGGATGGCTAAGTAAAAATTTCGATATACAAGGAGTGGTGTTTTTTTCGGAGTCTCTCTCCGTTCGCTTACCTGCAAGCGAGGCCATACAGATGGTATGCCGAGCGAACAGGTAGCGCAGACTCCGAAAATGCGCCATGACGCAGTAGAGCGGACTTTTTGCGACGCCATCAGGAGTTAATGCTTACCAGCGAACCATTCAATATCGTCCTCGTCGAACCGGAAATCCCACCCAACACAGGCAGCATTGCCAGATTATGCGGTGCAACAGATTCCATTCTGCACCTTGTAAAACCCCTGGGCTTCAGCACTGATGACAAGCATTTGAAACGGGCCGGTCTCGATTACTGGAAATATGTAAAAATAGTTTACTGGGACAGCCTGGAGGAATTCCTCACCGCCCAGGATGAGAACAGGCTGTATTTCCTCAGTAAAAAGGTGGGGCATCCGTATACTGAAATACAATTTAAACCGGGTGATTATCTTGTTTTCGGCAAGGAGACAAAGGGCTTGCCGGAGGAGATCATCCGGTTGTATGCTGACCGTTGCTGTACCATACCGATGAGTAATCCACATATCAGAAGCCTTAACCTCGCCACTGCTACGGGCATTGTACTGTATGAAGCGCTTCGCCAGCAGCATATTCAATCCTGAATATTTTCATTGCGGTGATTGAATAGCACTTGATGCAGCGCTTATTTCTGGTTACATATCCAATGTTTTCAAAGAGCATATATAATTTACGGAACAGAGTTTTGGAGGAACGGAAACATGCCGGATCGTATATATAACTTCAGTGCCGGACCAGCCACTCTACCCTATGAGGTCCTGGTGCAGGCTGCAGAAGATATAGTGAATTTTAATGACAATGGAATAGGGCTTATTGAAATGAGCCATCGCAGCAAGGATTTTGTTGCAGTGGTGGATAAATGCGAAGCGCTGTTGCGGGAATTAATGGGTATACCTGATAACTACAAGGTCCTGTTTCTGCAGGGCGGCGCTTCCACCCAGTTTGCCATGGTTCCCATGAATCTGCTTGGACCCGGCAAATCAGCCACTTACCTGAATACCGGCGCCTGGTCAAAAAAAGCCATCAAGGAAGCAAAGCTGTTCGGTACTATTGACGTACCCTATTCCAGTGAAGATACTGTTTTTAACAGTGTGCCGCTGCCGGATGAATACCAGGCTGCCCCAGGGGCGGAATATCTTTACTTTGTGTCGAACAATACGATCTACGGCACGCAATTCCATCAATTCCCGGAGACGGATGTGGACCTGGTTTGCGACATGTCTTCGGATATTCTATCCAGGCAGATTGATGTCAGCCGGTTCGGGATTATTTTTGCCGGGGCCCAGAAAAACATGGGGCCGGCCGGTTGCACGGTTGTCATTATCCGCGATGACCTGTTGGACAGAACACCGGACAAGGTTCCCACCATGTTACGCTACAAGACCCATGCCGACAAGGGATCCATGTTCAATACGCCGCCCTGTTTCGCCATCTATACAATCGGCCTTGTCCTGAAATGGCTGAAGGAGTTGGGCGGCCTGCCGACCATGGAGAAAATGAACCGGGATAAGGCGGAACTGCTTTATGAGGCGATTGATAACAGTGATTTTTACAGGGGCCACGCCAAGTTTGATTCACGGTCCTTGATGAATATCACCTTTAACCTGCCAACCCCTGAGTTGGAATCACAGTTTATCCAGGAAGCAACCGCACAGTCGTTAGACGGCCTGAAGGGGCACCGGTCCGTAGGCGGCTGCCGAGCTTCCATTTATAACGCTTTTCCCCGTCAAGGAGTTGAGAAGCTCATAGAATTCATGGCAGAATTTGAAAAGAAGAACAGCTGATTTATTTTGCATTACGAAGGAAATATAATTCGTCCGCCGAGTGAGGCCAATTCAATTATCCTGCAGGTCACTGTTGGCTGTTCCCACAATAAGTGTACCTTCTGCGGCGCCTATAAAGGCACGTTGTTCCGTATCAAGGATGGGTTAACGATTGATGAGGATCTGGAATTTGCGGCCCGCTACTGCACAAGGCAGAAACGGGTTTTTCTGGCCGACGGTGACGTGCTGATCATGCCCACTGAGCGGGTCTGTGAAATTTTATCCAAGATCAGAAAAAAACTGCCCTGGGTAAACCGGGTAAGCCTTTAC
>PVMK01124985.1_pt1 | contig 11057 bp, 10 predicted proteins | sample 1853481 | NCBI WGS metagenome assembly PVMK01 (sample SAMN08533507, study PRJNA380276) | Marine sediment metagenome, whole genome shotgun sequencing project. | reverse complement strand
CCGCCACCATCGAACATCTTCTTGGCTTTGTCGCCTAGTTTGGCGTTACGAATTGCGGTGTCTGTAAGTGGCATTTGGGGGCAACTCCTTGCAGGGGTGGCTCAGTTGCCCCCAATGTTGCCCCCAGTTGCCCCCGGATGTCAATGGACGGCGTTACCCCGTGTTGGACACAAAGACAATAAAAAAGCCAGCAATTACGCTGGCTTTTGTATCCTATTGGAATGTATTGGATGATAAGTTGGTGGAGGTGAGGGGAATCGAACCCCTGTCCGAGAACATTCAGCACAACAGCCCTACGTGTGTAGCCGATGATTTAAAATTCGCAGTTGCCCACGCCCACCGACCGGCTTAGAGCGCCCGCTAGCCCAGAAAGTTCTTATCCGCCGCCTCTGAGCATCAGCATTGGACCAGCCTGCAAAGTGTCGCCTCTTCCCCTCCCGCAGACAAAGAGAGGAGAGACGTCGCGGTCAATTAAGCCGCGAGAGCCAAAGGTTCGTTGGCAATTAATGTTTTCCCGAAGGTTTAACGAGACTCCGAGAGCTCGACACGCTCTGTTGACCTCTTGCTTCCCGTCGAAGCCAGTCACCCCCATTTATGTTGAGATGTGTAATTTCTCCCTTTCAGAGAGCTACTTCTAGTCTACCCCAATTTCCCTTGGGGTGCTACTCCGAAAAGGCTTTTTGGTGATGTATTCAAGATAATCACCAATTTGCAGGTTTCAAGGGACAATGGGTTGAGGCGACCAAGTGTTGGTGGCATATCCTTCTTTTACATAACCCCAAGTGAACTCGGCAATGCCCCATTTCAGATTTCCTGGTTTGCAGGGGAATTAGGTGTCGTGGACTTTTTTGATCTGGGTGTGTTCGACGCAAATCCTTTATATCATGCCTGTCATGCGACGGTGCTTCGAGCACGGCGGGAATGAGAATCTGGGTGGCGGCGAGTCTTCACCGATTGAGAGGGCTCGGCTTTCTCACCTAACCACACTTTAATCAACGACTGGTAGGGAACATCACGCCGATTGGCCTCGACTTTGATCTTCTCTAGTAATGAGAGGGGGAGACGCAAAGAAATGGCCTGTGTAGACGGCTTCACGTTGGGGAATCTCACATTCTTTGCCTGAGACCAATCAATATACTCTGTTGAATCGTGGCGCTCCCAAAATGACTGCTCTTCAACTTCTGTTTTGAATTTTGGGATTGTTTTGAGTTTTTTCTTCATAGATCCTCCGTTATGCTCGATGCATCGCACGAGCGGAAATCACTCGAATTTTTCTTCCACCAAATCTCAACGTGAAGTTGATGTGGAGCAGTCGACCCTCATTTGTTTTGCCAAGAATATGGAAACGCCTTTCCGCCTCAAGGGGCACACCGTGTCATTTTGATATATAGTGTTTTAACCATCAAATGCTCCATTTCACCCTCACCCTCCCTCAAGGGCGAGGGGCAATTAAAATGTCTTAGTTAAAAGTTAAAATTCTATAGTTGACAGGTTAATATATATCAGACAAAGGAGTGTAATGATATGGCGTGGACGTTGTTAGTGGTGGCGGGATTTTTTGAGATTGTCTGGGCAACGCTGTTGAAGTTTACCGATGGTTTTACGAGGATGTGGCCGAGTGTGGGTACGGTTGTGGCGATGGGCATTAGTATGGTGTGTATGTCGTTTGCATTGCGTGATATTCCGATGGGAACGGCTTATGTCGTGTGGACGGGTATCGGTGCAGTCGGCACGGTCATTTTGGGTATTGTCTTGTTTGATGAACCCAAGAATGTTGTTCGGCTCGCCTTCATTGCTTTGATAATTCTGGGTATTGTCGGGTTGAAGTTGTCTTCTCCTTCCTGAAGAATAGCCTTCCAGAGATTTCCGTTCACTTCATGTTAGAGTGTTTTTAACTACCAAATACCCCTTCACCCTCACCCCAGCCCTCTCCCTCAAGGGCGAGGGAGCTTTGAAATGTCTTAATTGAAAGTTAAAAAACTATGGAAGAACTAGATGGAATATTGGAAGTCGACGGTGCTGTGGGTTCTGCGAGGATACCTCGGGATTTGAGTAAGCTGATAATCTTGTGGGTACATTCATCAAAATCTTCTGGGCCGGCAAAGATTAAATCCGTGTCGGGTTGTGGCCGTCTAAATTTTTGGCCATTTGAATGGTAATGACCGGAATAGGATTGACCAACGTTTGTACTGTTTGCACAAGATCTTTGGTGGCTTGTTGGAAGGCATTGGTGGTGGTAATGACGAGTGAACCGGTATCGGTGAGTAATCGCACGACTTCGCCAAATCGTCGAATAATTTCGTCAGGTTTGATTTCATGAAGATCAGCATCCAGGCCTCGTTGGAGATTTTCCGGTGCCAGGAGATAGGCATGGCGACCTTCCGCAACTAATACGGTTTCCAATTTCCGCCCTAGGAATCCCTTTGCGGTCGTGTCGGGTCCGGTGAACAGTATGACGGCGGCTCGGTGTCCATAACGTTCTGCGCGGTCTTCGGCTCCGACATCGCCTTTCACCCAGGCGGAATCCCGTTCCCGTGCTTCGGTTCGGAAATCCTCCTGTTCGTCGGGGACCAACTCGGTAATGATTCCGCCCCCTGCTACGTCGTAGCTGTCGACTAAGACGAAACGACCGGTGGTTTCAAAGTTGGCGTAGAGATCAAAAGCCAATGGAGATTTGCACCGCAACGTGATATCCGCAACTTCGTTCCGCTGCACAGTCGTTTGTGTGTGACGGTCGTCCAAATTATTGGCATCGACGATGCGATGAATGACGGTAACTTCGCAGGGCACTTCCCGAGTGGCGAGGCGCAAAGTATAGGTTCGTCGAGTTTCTAATGGCTGGCTCCCTAACCAAAAAAGATTGGCACGAATTCGCGTGGAGACCAAGGGACGGGTCTCTTCATGGGTTGCGATGTGGCCGCGTTCCACGAAAATTTGTTCATCCAGTGTGATGCCCACTGATTGTCCGGCGGTCGCTTGCGTCGGTGGAGAATCGATATTGAACGATTCAATGGTTTGGACATTGGCCGATTTATTCGTGGGGGAAAACACTAAGCGGTCGCCGATCTTTAATTTTCCGGCTGTAATACGGCCCACCAAAATGCGGCGGGCATCAAACTTATAGACGTCTTGGAGTGGGAAGCGAAGAGCTTGTTGGTTCCGTGCGGTCTCCAAATGGAAATGTGCGAGAGAGTCCAATACCGAGGGTCCGGTGTACCAGGGTGTTTCCGGACTCACTTTGGTGATATTGATGCCTTGTTTTGCGCTGGCCGGGATAATGTATTGAGGAATGACGTCTAATTGGCTAAGAAATTCACGATATTCTTTCTCGATGGCCTGAAACGTATCTTCCCGATAGTTGACTAGATCCATTTTGTTGACGACGACGGTCACTTGTTTCACGCCTAACATGGAGAGCAAGAGGCCATGGCGTTTGGATTGGTCGCGTACGCCTTCGAGGGCATCAATGACCAGAAGAGCCGCTTCAGCTCGCGCTGCGCCCGATACCATATTTTTTAAAAACTCTTTGTGCCCCGGTGCATCAATAATAATGTATTGTCGGCCGCCCCAGGTGAAGAACGTGCGAGCTGTATCAATCGTAATGCCTTGTTGTTGCTCTTCAAGAAATGCATCGAACAGAAAAGCATATTCAAACTCTTTGCCTTGCTGACGGCAAATGGCTTGTACCTTTTCAATTTTGCCTTCCGGTAGGGTTCCCGTGTCCGCATACAAGCGTCCCAGCAATGTGGACTTGCCATGATCCACATGTCCCACGATCACAATATTCATGCGTTCTTGTATGGTGGTTTCGGTTGCCATGACTACATGTATCCGTCTTTGCGTAACTGTTCCATCCCGCGACCCTCGTCTTGTGCTCGTCCCGCTCGTTCCGCCACTTTGCTGTTCCGCAATTCTATGATGACTTCATCGACGTTTTTGGCCGTGGATTGAATGGGAGACGTACAAGGAGCACATCCCAGGCTACGGTAGCGTTTCCCGGTTCCTTGATCCAAATAGAGGTGTTCTAAAAACGGGATATTTTCCAGTTTGATGTATTCCCAGATATTGATTTCCGTCCAATCCAAAAGAGGATGAATGCGAATATGTGTACCGGGGGGAAAGGATATTTTGTATTGATCCCAGAGTTCGGGAGGCTGATCGCGGAAATCCCAATCATTGTTTTTATCGCGTGGAGAAAAATAGCGTTCTTTGGCACGGGTGGCATCTTCATCAGATCGGACGCCCAAAATAATCCCGGTGTAGCCTTTTTCGTCCAGTAAGAGTTTCAGGCCTTCTGTTTTCAATGCGGTGCAACATGCAATGCGGCCTTTTTCGTGGTTCATCCCTTCGGCGAGGGCTTGCTTGTTTTGTCCTACAACCAGGTTCAACCGCCATTCCCGAGCCAGACGATCGCGGTATTCGATCATCTCGGGAATTTTGTAACTGGTATCCACATGCAGCAGAGGAAAGGGCACATGCCCAAAAAAAGCTTTACGCGCCAGCCACAACAACACGGTGGAGTCCTTCCCCATGGACCAGAGCATGCCCAGGTTGTCGAAATTCTTATAGGCTTCGCGAAGAATATAGATGCTTTGGTCTTCTAATTGTCGAATGTGTTTCATGCGGTAACCATGGGGGAAGAGAGGGAGTCAGGGCTTTGGGCCGTATGAGCCTGTTTGTTGATCAGATTCTTAAAGAAGATGCCTACCTTTCCAGAGTCGAGCATGTCATGTGCCAGAGGTGTAGCCTGAGCCAAGGACGAAGCCAGTCCGGCGGCATAGATGAGTAACGCGGCATTGAAAATGACCCATGCGCGTTGATCGCCGCGTTGGCGATTTTCTAGCAATTGGATAATCACATGGGATTCGTGTTCCGGACTTGCTGAAGATGCAGTGGTCTCAAGAGGGCCGGCTTTGGCGCTCATGGCCTGGAAGGGACCGAATCGAAAGCCCGCATCTTCTGGGCGGAACATCAATGTCGAAATGTGACCACTCCGTAGTTCACGGGCTGCAGAAGAGGCCGACAATGAGAGCTCGGGAAACCCTTCCACTCCTTGAATAATGAGGGCTCGTGGGGTTCCCAACATATTTAGCGCCTCCACCATTTTATTGAGATAAGGGGGGATGAGCAATGCCAATGACCTGTGATGGAAGCCGAGCGGGGTTGAGTAGTCTGGCCACTTGATGAGACAGATTCTGTAAGCCAAATTCCTTTCGCAGGTCTAACAGTTTGGCTAATGGGGCGTGGTATCCTGCCAGGTCCATATATACCCAGGAATGTCGGGATCCTTGCTCAATTGCTTCATGGGCTGACTCGGCTATGGGAAGCTTCAGATGCTGCAGGACTTGAGGCAGGTCATAGTCCAGGGTTGGGTTCTCGACCCCATGCATGAATATTTTTGCGCCGGCCGCAGCAGCAACAAGCGAGGCCGCGACTACGATATGAAGTGTATTGTGTTTCTCGGCATAGAGGGGAATATCGACCATGTGCGTGGAATCAGAAAACTGAATCGGTGAAGCGCACGTCCGGGCGGTTGCCGTAAAGGCTGCCAATTCTGCAATGGATTCGGTTTTGATCCGCATGGCCATGAGAAAGGCTCCAATTTGGCCTGCTGTGGCTTGTCCCTCGATAATCGATTTCAGGGCGAGCTTGGCCTCTTCCCATGTCAAGTCCTTGGCGCCTTTTAGCCCCTTGCCAATTTTGGCAATCATATGGTCCATAGAAGGCTGGCTGATCAAAATGTCAACACCTGGTCAGCGGGGAGAACCGCTTCCTTCCAAAAGGCCTCGGCTGTTTGGACTTCGTCCAATTCTGGAATGAGATCTTCAGGCCTGATGTCAAAATAGCGGAGAGAATCTTTGCAGACAGACAACTTCACGTTTCCGTTTTCTTTGGCATTCTGGAGAAATTTCGAAAGATCAGCTTTATGTTCTTGTCGTAGTAAGTCTCGAACAAAAGCCTCGCGTCCTTTGTAGTCGAGGGACATCGTGAGTTCAGTGATTTTGGTTTGGCTCATGCGGCCTGCCGCCTCATCTCGGAAATAACCACTTACTTCTATTCCACTGGCTGCAGCCAGGGCCATCCATTCGCATGCTTGAAGAAGGTTGTTGAATCCTCCTCGAGTAACAATAACCGCCAATTTTTTCACTGATTTCCTCCAACTCTCATTCTGTCTGTGTGGTGAATGGTGGGTGCTCGACGCCAGATTTTTCCTAGCGATGAAGCCCGCATTCGGTCTTGGTCGAACTGTTCCATCGCCCAGACCGGGGATCATCGCCAGGCATTACAGGAGCGGTGCAGTGGGTACAGCCAATACTCGGGAAATGCTGATCATGGAGTTCGTTGTACGGCACCTTCCGGGTACGGATGTAATCCCAAACCTGATCCCATGACCAGGTGGCCAGGGGGTTGAATTTTACCAAGCCAAATTTGGCATCCCACTCCACAATGCCGGCATGAGCACGACTGAGAGATTGATCTCGGCGGATCCCTGTGATCCATGCGGCATGATCTTTGAGAACACGGGTTAACGGTTCGATCTTGCGGAGTTCGCAGCATTGGTCAGGGTTTCGCAACCACAGGCTTTCGCCATGTTGTGCGGCTTGCTCCGCTGGGTTGAGTGTCGATTTCATTTGAATGATTTGCTCATCTTTTAACTGATAGTGCTGGATGATTCGATCACGAACTGCATAGGTTTCTGGAAATAAAAATTCGGTGTCCAGGTAAAAGAGAACACTACGAGGGTTGATGCGGAGCATCATATCGACAAGCACCACATCTTCTGCGCCAAAGCTGCACGCCAAAATGATGGTCGTATCATATTGTTTGAGAGCAGCCTCAAGAATTTTTTGTGGGGGTTGCCCTTCTAACGCGGTATTCCAATTCGATAACTCGTCTGGAGACGGGCGGGTGTTTACTGCTGGCGCCATGGAATATTTACCCTTCGACCTTTTCTACCAGGACTAGAAAATGTTGTTCCTCAGTATCCATGGCTTCTTGTTTGAGGACTTTATGCCCATCGTTTCGGAGACTGACTGGGACGTTGCGAATCGGATCGCCGGCATCCAGCCAGACTTCGAGTTGTTCGCCATCATCCATCATTTCCAATTTTAATTTGGTTTTGACATAGTTCATCGGACAGGCCACACCTCGTAAGTCATAGACCTCCGCATTGCCAACCGTAGAAAGCTGAGGCTTGGATTGAGCGGGTGTGACTGTTGACGGTGAGGTGCCCTCTGCTCCCACTTCTGCCGGGGTAAGCTTTAGGTCCTGCCCAATTTGTTCGGTGACCGTTCGGCAAATATCGACGAACCCTTTGGCAAAGGTAAGTTTACCTTGAGTGAAATCCGCAGAAGCGTTCTTGGTCCCGAGGTCGCCGAATTTTTCGGCCACGTTGTGGTATTCAGCTGGCAAAAGTCCTTTGGCGCGAATCATGTCATCGAATTCCATTAACGTATCGGCATCGGTGTTCGGATCGATGCCTTCGGTCACGAGAATGGCTTTCGCGCCTGCGACCACTGCCCGATAGGCTTTATTAATGGCCATGGCATATTGGTGTTTTTCCACCAGAATTCGTGCTTGATAGAGTTCTTGCTCGGCTTCAAGGATTCGATTATCGATCATCTCTAATGCGCCACCGGCACATTCCCCAGGCCCCAAATCCTCGACAGAAAATTCCTCGTCCCCTTCCCAATCGAAATAAAATTCCTTGTCATCTTGATAAGAAGGGAGGATGGTATAAGGAATCAGTTCGTCTTTGAGCTTGACCTTGCCTGTGCGGTCGATGAAGGCCGGGAGGAATTCTCCGTCTTTTCGCGTTTGCCGATACAGGTCCAACAGATGTTGTACTGCGGCGGGCACATTTTTCGCGGGGACTTTCACAATTAATTGGGCAATTTTGGCCGTGCCGTTGACTTGTCCACCCAGATGCAACTCATACACTGGTGCCACATGTTTTCCAATGCGTTTGCCTACACCATGGAGGCCAATGGTCGCGATATGATGCTGCGCACAGGAATTGTGGCATCCACTGATTTTGACATCGACGCCCTTGAGGTCATCCGGGGTTTTGCCAGCGGGAAACACTTCGGCTAAGGCACGAGCGAGTCCTTTCGAGGACGTAATGCCCAACCCACAGGTATCTGTCCCTGGACAAGCCACAATGTCCTCGACACCTTCGGCTCCGGGATCACCTAATCCATGCGTCATAAGTTCTTCATAAAAGTAAGGAAGCTGGCTATCAGGAATCCATCGAACCATCATGTTTTGGTTAATCGTGGTTCGAATATTTCCATTGGCATAGCGTTCGGCCAGGTCAGCCAATACAAACATTTGTTCTGTCGTGAGGTCGCCGGAACGGAGTCGTACGGCGGCGGCTTTAAACCCAGGCTGTCGTTGTGAAATGACATTGGTCGCACACCAGGCTTTAAAAGCGTCTGGAGAGGATGTTGCCTCCCCATTCTGTGACAAGTCGTTTGATGAGCTATGCCCGTTTCCTTGAGCAGATGTGCCATTGCCATTTTTAGTGGGCATGATCAAAGGAGGATCGTCTAGGTACATGCCTGGGATCAATCCAAGTTTCGTGGCACCAGATTGAATCATGCTGTCATACGCTTCTTTCCAGCGTTTCGCAAATTCCTCAAAGCCTAATTTGTTGAGAACGAACTTCATCCGGGCCTTACTACGATTCTTACGGTTGCCCAAATTGTCAAACACTTTCAATATGGCTTCGATTGATGGAATAAGTTCTTCCATCGGGACAAATTCTCGCAGCGTTTTTGCGAGACGCGGAGTGGATCCCAATCCACCCCCTACGACCATCTTGAAACCAATGGTACCTTTGGCATTGCGGGTCGCCAGGAGTCCTACGTCGTGAATGGGCGTCAATGCGCAGTCTTGTTTACAGCCGGAAAATGCAATTTTAAATTTCCGTGGGAGACTTTGGTTCAACGGATTTCGTAACAAATGATCCGCCACCGTCTTGGCATAGGGCGTGATATCGAAAACTTCTCCCGGGCAGACGCCGGCTAGAGCGCAGGCTGTAACGTTACGAACCGTATTGGCGCAGGCTTCGCGTGTCGTCAAGCCAACTTCTGCTAATTTCCGCATGATGGTGCCGACCTGGGGAAGCGGCACGAAGTGCAATTGAAAATCCTGCCTAGTTGTCACGTGACCAACGCCAGTGGAATAGGTGTCTGTGATCTCAGCGACTTGTCGTAATTGATTGGCGGTCATTCCACCGAAGGGGATTCTGATGCGGATCATTTGGACATCTGGCTGGCGTTGTCCGTAGATGCCGTATTGCAGACGGAAGGGTTTGAACATATCAACCGGGGTGTCTCCTGATTGGACCCGAGCGACTTCATCTTCAAACGTTTCGATTTCCTCGATAATGTCCTGAGGTATCGGGATTGTCTGGATGGGAGGCCTGGTAGTAGCTGGTGACGTGCTCATGGTCTTTCTCCAAATGGCAGATAATATTCAGAAATTTCTAATTTGGTGCGTATCAAAAAATTAAGGGCCTTCGTCGAGAACGTAAATATTTTTATCGATTACGGAACTAAATATGATACATCAAGCTGTGCTGGGATTCGAGCTTTTGATGCTGCTCGACCAATGATTGGAGTGAAATCACTCGAAGAACGGATTGTTCTGCTTCCTGAACTTGTGCCCAAATGCGTGAAAGAACGGTGTTTGATGCCCTTCGGTTTTCGGTTTGGTCCGTGGATCCGTTTGTTGATGAGGGTGTGGCCTCAGCCCCATTCATCGAATTAACCAGTTCAGCCAGGGATATCTGACTGGGGTCTTGAGTCAGCGTATAGCCTCCTTGAGGGCCACGAAGACTTCTTACAATCCCCGCCTGCTTCAGAGCCTGAAGGATTTGTTCAATAAATCGAGAAGGAATGCCTTGTCGCATGGCGATGGCCTTGGCTTGAAGGGGGATCGATCGATCATGACGAGCTAGTTCAATGGTAGCCATTATTCCGTAAGTGACTTTAATGGGAAATCGGTTCATTGATTAATTCATACTAAATCGATAGGAATAATATATTTAATACTATCTCATCAAAAAATGTCAAGTTTAATGAGATGGAAGTTTTTACAACTTCTTGGTGTGCCTGGATGAAGAAAAGTCGGCATTGAATGGTTGAAAATCAAAACCAGCTAGGAGCCTGTCGGGCTTAGGGAATCGAGAGCGAAAAAGTGGCTGAGCGAGGGCAGATTTTGACGATTTCGCCGTCCCATAGTGGGACTATGGGCCAAGAGATCGGCGAAATATGGACCGCATAGACACTTTTGCAGCCGATTCTTCCTAAGTCCGACAGGCTCCTAGAGGCACCAAAAAGCGGCTTGAAGGGAGGTGGCTAGGGTCCCCAATATGTTCAGTACACTAAATCCTTAATATTGAAGGAAAATAAGCCGATAGCTTATGAAAGAATATTAGGAATCCTAATGTTTTGCCAATGTCATGAGAGCTGAACAATGCACGACGAAAAAGATATTGCCGATCTCCTAGAAGAAGTTCAAACAATCGTTCATACCTTACGTGACGAGAAAACTGATCTGCGAGACCAGGTGAGTGGACTTGAGGCTCAATTGTCTTTGGTGAAGGAAGAAAAAACAAAAGAGGGTCGAAGCTTACAGGATATCAATGCACAATTGACGAAAGAGCTGCAGGATACGAAAGTTCGACTCGAACGCGAGTTACAAGACACCCAGCAAAAGCTTGACCGCTTTCATCCTGAATTACAAAGTCTCCAGGATGAGCTCCAGAATGCGGAACTCCAGAACAATTTATTGGAGATGGAGTTGTCAAAGAAAAACGAGGAAATCAAAACCTTTGAAGACCGCCTTAGTACCTATACCTCGCTTGCCTCCGCTTCTTTACCAATTGAAGAATCTATCGCCTAGTCCTTGCCAACGCCCTTACCTAAATTCCAGTTGTTTTAAGACCTCCCTCAACAAATATTCTTTCGTGTGCTTGGGCAAAAAATGCCAAAGGCTTCAAGATCATAAGAAGCTGGTTCGTTCGTATTTTAGGGGTCAGACTCGAATTA
>PVMK01155590.1_pt1 | contig 11058 bp, 9 predicted proteins | sample 1853481 | NCBI WGS metagenome assembly PVMK01 (sample SAMN08533507, study PRJNA380276) | Marine sediment metagenome, whole genome shotgun sequencing project. | reverse complement strand
TCCTGCGCGGAATGCGACCCGAAACCGGCCCTGACTGCGGTGTGTATTTCAGCCTGCCTGAGCGGTCTTTGATTGAAGCGCTGGATGCCGAAGTGTTCGGCCCGGCCGAAGAGAACGTGGCGTGAGCAGTCGCCTTTACAGGTTGATGGAAGCGAGCCAGATTTCCCCTTTGGCCTATTACTTCGCACGCTTCATTGCCCGCGGCTGCGATGTCGATGAGGACAGCACTGTAGCGAACAGTGCCGCGCTGATCTGTGCCCGCAACCAGCACGGCGATGTTTGCGTGGACCTGGCCAATTTCAGCGGGCAAGCCCTTTTTGATATCCCGGAAAACCCCGCCGTGCCGGTCCCTTCAGGCCCGCTGCTGGATGAATGGCAAGCAGAACTGGGGGCTGCCGCCTGGGTGGGCGGTCCCGGTGAGGCCAAGCCTCTGATTCTCGACGGGACACGCCTGTACCTGGGACGGTACTGGGGTTATGAGCACTTTGTGGCCGAGGCGCTGCTGACGCGCATGGAAGAAGTACCGAACCTCGATGCACCCTTGCTGGCAGACGGCCTGCAGCGGCTATTTTTGCAAGATATGCAAGAGGATAATGGTGTTAATTGGCAAAAAGTGGCTGCCGCAATTGCCGCAAGCCGCCGTTTCGCCATCATCTCGGGTGGACCAGGTACTGGCAAAACCACCACCGTGGTCAAGGTGCTGGCCCTGTTGCTGGAACAGGACCCTCTTTTGCACATTGCGCTGGCTGCGCCTACCGGCAAAGCCGCAGCCCGGCTCACCGAAGCGGTCAAGGGTGGAAAAAGCCGGGTCAATGCAGCGCAAGCCGTGCTGGAGCGTATTCCTGAAGAAGCATGCACCATCCACCGCCTGCTGGGCGCCGGCTACCAGAGTCAATTCCGCCACAACCGCCACAACCCCCTGGTGCTGGACTGCGTGGTGATTGACGAGGCCTCGATGATTGATTTACCGCTGATGGCGCAATTGCTCGCTGCCTTGCCTGACAGGGCGCGAATCATCCTGCTGGGCGATCGCGACCAGTTGTCATCTGTCGAAGCGGGCAACGTGCTGGGTGACATCACCGGCCACGGCGAAGACATCATCTATAGCGAGGCCCAGCGCTGTTTGCTCGAATCCCTGAACGCGGCGCCCAAAGACATGCTGGAAGCCGGGGAATCACCGCCTGCCATCAGCAACGCAGTGGGGCTTTTGCGCAAGAGCTACCGCTTCCCCGACCACAGCGGTATCGGCAGTCTCGCTCGCATGGTCAACAAGGGCAGGGGCCAGGAAGCCTATGACCTGATTTCACAGGGCTCGTTTGCAGATCTCGACTGGCTGAAAGCCCGCGAAGACAAACTGAACCCCGTATGCATTGACTGGGCAGTCGACCGTTATATGAAGTACCTGCAGGAGCCCAGCATTCAAGATGCATTATCTGTATTCGAACGTTATAGAGTGCTTGCCGCACTTCACCATGGCTCGTTCGGAATAGATCTGTTAAACCAACAAATCACCAATCGCCTGCAAGCCCGGGGAATCATTCAGGGCGGCGAAGAATACCATGGCAAGCCCGTGATGGTGAGCGTGAACGATTATGAACTGAATCTGTTCAATGGCGACACAGGCCTGCTTTGGCGGAACGAAGATGGTGAGCTCCGGGCCTGGTTCCTGGGCGGCAATGACGAGCTGCGCAGCGTGTCCGTGCGGCAACTGCCACAGCACAACTGCGCCTTTGCCCTGACCGTACACAAAAGCCAGGGTTCGGAATTTGAGGAGGTATTAATGGTGCTGCCGGATGAAATGAACCGGGTGCTGACACGGGAATTGATCTATACGGGCATTACGCGCGCACGCACTCACGTGACCATCCAGGGCCGGGAGGAAGTGTTTATTGAGGCTTGCACCCGCAAGGTCGAGCGAAGCTCCGGCCTGGGCCCAAAACTGGGCTGGCAAGCTTGATGCAATGCAAATTCCGGATCCTTCTCGAACCCCAGCTACGGCTATGCTTCTTCAAACGATCGACCAAACTGTTTCGCCAGCTACACTGCAAATTCCGGATACTTCGTGCAATATGCTGGCTAAGTGTAAATTCCAGCAACGTTGTTTACATCTTTGACCAAAGTCGCATAGACGCGCCTGCCAGGATTTGTAGAAGTGAGCCTTGATCGCGATATAAGCTGTGCCGGGGGAGTGATCGGGTACCTGCTTCCAGGACACGTTCAAGACATCCCTGTGCACTAATCGGCTGTTCCCGACAGCCCGATTGTCCTGCAAGCAGGTCCCCGATCCCTCCCTGAAACGCCGATGACCAAAATCATGCGCCATACGGGCTATAAGCACATGTCAGCCTTTCCAGGAGGTGGCGGGGGTCTACCTGCAGGACCGTCATTTGTCGGGAACAAATGAAGAGCGAACAGGGATGTCTTGAGCGTGTCCTGCAGGTAGACACCCGCCACCTCCCCCGGCACAGCTTATATCGCGAACAAGGCTCGCTCTTAATTGGTGTATACAACGTTGCTGGAATTCACAGCTAAGTGACTGCACGATTTGATTATTTATCGTCTGTAAACCAGGGCCTGTTAACACTTCCCAGGTCACTGCGACGGGAGCCCATTTTGTTCAATGCAAGGAACGACAAACGTAATGTATTATATATACTTTAGTGAGGAGAGACGCCGCAGTGGGCAAAATGGGACCCGTCCCTCCGGGTTGTTGTCCCAAATGGCCCCATGCTACGTTGCTCGTCACTCATTTGGACCAGCCAAACCACACTCCTCGCGCCTTGCCTGGAACCATTTGGGACAGCAACGCAGCGATCTGGGAAGTGTTAACAGGCCCTAACGTGACCATCCCCTGAAGAAATCGAATAGGCCCCACGCGCGAAATTATGAAATATCTCAAACTCATTACCCTGTTGTCCGTCCTTTCAGCCATGAACGTCGCATTGACGGATGAGCCGGACCCCTACCTGTGGTTGGAGGAAATTGAAGGCAAGGAAGCTCTGGCCTGGGTCGAGGAACGCAACCGGGAATCACTCTCTGTGCTGGAGCAGTTGCCACAGTTCCAGCGATTCTACGATAAGAACCTTGCGGTTTATGATTCGAAGGAGCGCATACCCTATCCTGCCATTCGCGGGGAATACCTGTACAATTTCTGGAAGGACGCCAATAACGAACGCGGCCTGTGGCGGCGGACAACCATCGAGCAATTTGGCTCAAATGAGCCCACCTGGGAAATTCTGCTGGATCTCGATGAACTGGCCAGGACGGAAAATGAAAACTGGGTGTGGAAGGGCAGCAGTTGCCTGCAGCCCGGTTACCAACGCTGCCTGCTGTCCCTGTCACGAGGTGGAGCGGACGCAACCGTAATCAGGGAATTCGACATCCCCAGCAAGTCTTTCGTTAAGAACGGTTTCAATCTTCCCGAAGCCAAGAGTGACATCAGCTTCATTGACCTGGATACGGTGTTTGTCGGTACGGATTTTGGCGCTGGCAGCATGACCGAGTCAGGCTATCCGAGAATTGCCAAATTATGGAAGCGTGGCACGGACCTTGAGCAGGCCCAAGTGGTGTACGAGGGTATTCCAAAAGATATCGGTGTATTCGCTTCCATCATACATACGCCGGAAAAGGACTACCCGCTTGTGATTCGGGCGGACACGTTTTTCACCAGTGAGGTTTTCTATTACCGCGACGGCACCTTGCTCAAGCTGGACATTCCCGCCGATGCTGAGCTGGAAACATTGTTCAAAAACCAACTGCTGTTAAGCCTGAAGACCGATTGGCATCGAGATGGCCAAACCTGGAAACAGGGCTCCCTGGTCAGTATCGACCTGGATAGCTTGTTGCAGGGAGAGGGCAAAGTCGTGACTGTGGTCGAACCGGATTCACGCTCAGCCATCAGCAGTGTCAACCGCACCCATGACTTGCTGCTGGTCAACCGCATGGCCGACGTACGCAGCCAGCTGGATAGCTACAGCCTGGTTGACGGCAAATGGCAGCGACGGCCCGTTGACGCTCCTGCCATTGGACAGATCTCTGTTACCAGCACCAGCGAGGACAGCAACTTTTTCTTCTTCAGCTATCAGGATTTCCTGACACCAACCACCCTTTTCCAGGCAGAGGGCCTTTCCACACCGAAAACCTCCAAATCCCTGCCTGCCTTCTTCGACGCTTCCCCCTATGAAGTGATACAGGAGTTCACCGAATCAGCGGATGGAACACGCGTGCCCTACTTCCGGGTTTCGCGCAAAGGGCTGAAGCTCGATGGAAAGAACAAAACCCTGATTTACGCTTACGGCGGATTCGAGGTGGCCATGAAACCATCTTATTCCGCGACCATCGGGATGGATTGGCTGGAGTCGGGAGGAGTCTTTGTTTTGGCCAACATAAGGGGCGGCGGGGAATATGGTCCTGCCTGGCACCTCGCTGCTCAGCGGGAAAATCGCCAGAAATCCTATGATGATTTCTATGCCGTCGCAGAGGACGTTATTGCAAAGGGTGTGACTACACCACAATATCTCGGAATTCGCGGCGGCAGCGGTGGTGGCTTGCTGGTGGGCATGCTGTTCACCCAGCGTCCCGACCTGTTCGGCGCCGTGGCCTGCCAGGTACCCTTGCTGGATATGAAGCGTTTCAACAAGCTGCTGGCGGGCGCCAGCTGGGTGGCGGAATACGGCGACCCGGACAAGCCTGAAGACTGGGCCTTCCTGCAGAACTATTCGCCTTACCACAACCTGGATTCAGATAAAGACTACCCGCGGGTATTTTTCACAACCTCGACCCGCGATGACCGCGTTCACCCGGGCCATGCCCGCAAAATGGTGGCGAAAATGAACGCGATGGGAAAGCCCAATTTTTACTACGAGAACACTGAAGGCGGTCACGGCGGTGCAGCCAATAACCGCCAGCAAGCACGCGTGCAGGCCCTGATCTACACCTATTTACTGAATGAATTGGAATAAGCGGTTCGCAGGCCCGGGCTGCCTTTTCAGATCATTTTCACGATCAGGCCGATCAAGGCGCCGATCAGCAGTATTGCATTGCTGAGCAGGCTCATTGCCATGCCCGGCGTGCGGCTGGCGGGATCATTAAGGTACTGGTGATAATAAACCTGCCGGCCGATAATGAACAATACCCCCGGCAGCACGGCCCAACGTGCGCTGGCATACATGCCGAATGCGATCATGGACGGGATGAATATAACCAGCTGTTCCATGGTGTTCTGCTGCACCCGGAACAGTCTATTCCAGGTTTCATGACCACTGGTCTGAGGCGCTTTGACACCATGTTTTCCTCGTTTGAGTCCAACCTGGACAGTAAAAAACAGGTATTGAGCGAGTGCAATCAGAATAACAAGAGCTATAAATTTCATGGCTTACTCTCTGGTTCCTTAACAGGCAATTTGGCCAACATAATGCATTACAACAGAAATTTCTGCTGCAAAGTTATAGAATTACCAGTAAGAGAGATTAAAGGCCAAAGCTCATGCACACCGATGCGATGCCAAAACGGAGCAACCTATCATGAAAGAACTTCGTGAAGCTGAGGCGCAGCTGGAACATACCAGCAAGGTATTGGAACAAGCAATGCGCGAAGTAGAAGGAAGCAAAATGGATGCCCGGATGATCGAAGCAGATGAAAAAACCGCTGCGGATCTGGAGGCAGCGGCCGGAAAAAAGAAAACGAAAGCAAAGCTGAAGGACGCAGTCGGTTCGAGACGCGGTATCGAAACCATGTTCCGCAGCTCCTACCGCGTACAAATGGACCTGACCGGCCTGGCTGACAACAAAGCCAACATGATGATCAGCATCAACGGCATTATCATATCGATCATTATTGCCTCCGTTGCGCCCAAACTCGACGCCAATCCCTGGCTCCTGATACCCACCACCGTATTCCTGCTCGGCACCCTCATCTCCATCATTTACGCGATCCTGGCTGCCCGGCCAAGGGTCAGCAGCAAACCCATAAGCCTGGAAGATCTACGGCACAGCGAGGGCAACATCCTGTTCTTCGGCAATTTCGCCAATATGAGTGAAGACGAGTTTGTGGAAGGAATGGTCGATCTGATGCATGACAACACAGTCGTCTATGAAACCATGGTGCGCAATATTTACGGGCTGGGTTCGGTGCTGAGGAAAAAATTTGCCTTGCTGCAAGTGGCCTATACCATGTTCATGGTTGCTCTGATCCTGGGCGTTACCTCTTTCATCGGGGTCTTTGTCTGGATTCAGCAAACGAACCCCTGAGGCTCATCAGATTCTCTTAGGGCCTGTAGCAGGCTTTTACATTCCATCCAGTTGCGATAGGTCAATGTGGAAGGCCGTAGTTTTATCCTATGATGTTCTTTCCGGCCAGTTGTTCTGGAGGATACCAATGTCGTTCATTCCCAGCGCAATTTTAAACAAGCTATACAACCGGACCAGCTTGAGAAATGCGGATGGCGTAGTGCGGTTCTCTGTCAAGAATCGTCTGAGTCCGGCCTCGCTTCAACAAATCAAGCGGGTGGCCCTCGACGGCCAGGTCATACCCGAAGACCGGGTAAGCATGACATGTGATGCCGGGCCGGCCTTCCCAACCAGCCGGATCAACCCGGACAGCCCGATCGATTTCCCCCTGGGTACCCTGTTGACTTTTGATCTCGCCATGGAGCCACTGGACGAAGGCACTCATGACCTGGAGGTGGTGTTCGACGCTCCGCCATTCGGTCAATTGATTCTCGAAGTGAGCGATTCGCTCAAGACCGAGGCAATTACGCCCGGAACCATTCCGCGAGATTCCGAAGACGACTACAGTAATGCCATCATTCAAGCACGCAAGGAATTCATTCGGGAACAGACGGGTGCGGATCTCGCGCACGTCACCCAGTGCACATTCGACCCGCACCTGACGCAGGGAAATATCGAGCACTTCACCGGTGTCGCCCAGATCCCGTTGGGTTTTGCCGGCCCCTTGCTGGTGCGCGGAGAACATGCGCAGGGTGAATTTTATGTACCCCTCGCAACCAGCGAAGGAACGCTGGTGGCCTCCTACAACCGGGGAATGAAAGTGCTGCATCGCAGTGGCGGAGTCAAGTGCGCCGTCGTCGGTGACAATATGCAGCGGGCGCCGGCGTTCGTATTCCAGGATGCCGCCCAGGCCCGGCGCTTCACCGACTGGCTTGTCACTCGAACCGAAGACATCAGGGCCGCCTGTGAGGCAACTGACCCCTTCATCCGGTTCAAGCATATTGATTACTACCTGGCCAGCAAGTTTGCTTACCTGCGCTTCAATTTCACAACCGGTGATGCCGCCGGCATGAATATGGTCGGAAAAGCCACCTTCGCGGCCTGCAACTGGATCCTGCAGCACTGTGATGTGGTGGAGATTCAGCACTTCTTTCTCGAATCCAACTTCGCCACCGACAAGAAGGCATCCATGATCAATATGATGCGAACGCGTGGAAAGCGGGTCACGGCTGAAGCTGTGATCAAGCGCGACGCACTTCTTGAAATCATGGATGCCGATACCGAGTCTCTTTACTACCATTCAAAGGTGGCCAATTTGGGGACCATGCTCTCCGGGGCCAACAACAATGGCTGCCATTCCGCAAACGCCATTACCGCGATGTTCCTGGCAACCGGCCAGGACGTGGCCAATGTTTCCGAATCATCAATGGCGCTGCTCTACTCGGAAATGACGCCGGAAAAAGACCTGTACATGTCAATCACCCTGCCATCACTGATCGTGGCCACCTGCGGTGGAGGAACAGGCCTGCCGACCCAGCGCGAATGCCTGGAAACGCTTGGCTGTTCCGGTGTGGGCAAAGTTTTCAAGTTCGCAGAAATTGTCGCCGGTACGGTATTGGCCGGTGAAATCTCACTGGCGGGCGCGATTTCCTCTCTCGACTGGGTCTCGAGCCACGAAGATCTGGGCAGGAACGATCCGCGAGTGGGCGGGTAACAGGCGATAGTTCCCGGCGCCATGCAGTGCGATATCAGTGTCGCGCTCGCCGCGAAATCCCGCAGCACATTTTTGAACGAATCTTCAGCTACTTCCGGTCAATTTGTCAATGCACAAAACTAAGCCCCATATTTTCCTGCAGCGCGGCCTGGTCATTCTCCTGGTTTTTGCGCTGGCGTCGTGCGAACCTGCCCGCACGCCACACCAGATCGAATGGCAGGCGCCAGGCTTTGACATCGCACAACCGGACGGGACTGTTTTCCATTATCCAGATAACCTGGAAGGGCCGACGATCATCTTGTTCTGGGCCACCTGGTGCCCATACTGCAAGGCCCTGATGCCACACCTGCAAAGCATCATCGATGAATACGAGGGTCAGGTGCAGGTACTGGCCTTTAACTTCAAAGACGATGATGATCCTGCTGCCTACATGGAAAAGCGTGGTTATGATTTCAGGCTGATCATGCATAGCGAGAAAGTCGCGGACAGTTGGGGAGTGAAAGGCACCCCGGGCCTGTTTCTCGCGGATCAATCTGGCCGGGTAGTTTTCAGCCGTGCGGCCATCCCTGTTGAAGCCTACCGCAACGACCCGACAGAAAACCCGGAGGAATTGAAGCACTACCAGAAAGCGGCGAGGGCAGCGCCCTTGTGGGCGGCGAAATTGCGCATCGCGATCGACCTCGTGCTTGAAGAATAGTTACAAGCTGCCACGGGATCAAAAACCATCCGGTTTGTTTAATCGCAACTGCTCCAGTTCATCCGAACCTTCCATGAAATTGATCAGGTTAGTGATCGAGATATCATTCTTTAGCAACAGCTTGCTGAATGCGTTGATGCACGCGGTTGGAGAGGCCTCCGGAAACCGGTTTTTGAATTCCTTGCGGAACACGGTGAACTCGGCAAAGGCGAAGAGTTTGCCGTAATTAAAGTTGTTTTCCTGTTTGAGCACCCGCTGAAACCGCTCCGTATCGATCAGCCTGCGGTATTCATCCGGTGCCAAACGGTAAACAAGTTCCACGAACTCAAGTGAATGATCGAGTATGTCTGCTTGCAGAACGGTAATTTCTGTCTTCATGCACAATTACCTCCTCAAATTGGTTAACATACCCGCGCCTGGCAATCAGCGTCAAAGATTGCCTTCGCCCGCAAATTTCACCAGTATCCCGGATGATGGCGCCGGACAGATGCGACTGGACGCCGGGCTGGACTGAAGACCATAGCCATAGCTATAGTCTGAGGGAAGCTCAAGTCCAGTCGTATATGGATAAGCCAGGGCCGGGATACTGGTGAAATATGCGGGCTAGCATAGAAGAGAGCAAATTTATCATGGCTGGAGTAGAAGGACGGGTTGCGCTGGTAACAGGAGCAGGCCGGGGCATAGGACGGGCGACCACCGAGTTGCTCTTGTCACGCGGGGCCCGCGTGATGGCCGTTGCGCGCAGCGAAGAGGAACTGGCAAGCCTGGGCACCGAGTACACAGTTGCTGATCTGGGCACGCCCCTTGGTTGCGCCCTTGCGGTTGACGACACCCTGCAGCGCCTGGGGCCGATTGAAATCTTTGTGTGCAACCATGGCATTGGCTCAGCCCACGAGCGAGTAATCTGGGAGCAGAATGCGGAAATCTGGCGCGAAACCATGCGCGTCAACCTGGACGGGCCATTTTACCTTTCACAGTTGGTGTTAAAGGCCATGGTCGAACACGGCTACGGGCGCGTGGTATACACCAGTTCGACAGCGGGTGAGGTTGCTGAGCACGCCGGCAGCGCTTATACCAGCTCCAAGCATGGGCTGCTGGGCCTGATGCGTTCAGTAGCACAGGACGCAGGCGCTTATGGCATTACCTCGAATGCCGTTTTACCCGGCTGGGTACGCACAGAAATGGCCGAACGTTCGGCCCTTGCGGAGGCAGAAAAACGCGGCATTACGCCGCAGCAGGTTTGGGAGGAACGTGCGGCGCTTTATCCGCCAGGCCGGGTTGCTACACCCAAAGAAGTAGCCGAAATGATCGCATTTCTCGCCTCCGATGAGTCGAGCGGCGTCAGCGGCCAGGCAATTACAGTCGCTCTGGGGAGCATCTGGTAGGGCGATATTTGCCGTTATTGAGGGCGGTATTTAGAAAAATGGAACAGCCGGGCAGTGACCTATTTTGTCAGCCAGCGACAATAATGAGGAGGAGACCGGAGCGAAAACAATTATCAAATATTGTCTAACTAATTGTTTTATATAGACTGATTGTATCTTGGCGTGTAAATTGCATGTATTTATATGATGCATCCGGTCCAAAAAGACCCGCGGATCGTGCCAATGGAAGAATTTGCCACGGAGGGCAAAACGATGAGACACCGCAATCAAGCACCCAGAGGGCTGCCCTCGCAGGGGTTCACCTTGATCGAATTGATGATCGTGATTGCGATCATCGCTGTGTTGGTATCACTCGCCTTGCCCAGTTACATGGACTTCACGATTCGAACAAAAGTTAGTGAGGGCTTGAGCGTGGCCGGCTCTGCGAAGCTGGCCGTTGCCGAAACTTGCATGACCGACCCATCGATTTCACCCACCAATACAACTACCGGTTATTCATTCACACCTTCCAAATACGTCAGTTCAATTGTTATCAGCCATACTTGCGAGGAGCCCTGGATTGTCATACGTTCAACAAACATAGGCGCGGTAACCAACGTTGTTCTTTCCCTGGACGGATACTTTGACGCGGGCTCGGGCCGCGTCGAGTGGAATTGCCACCAGGTAAGGGGTGAAAAGAGACATATGCCCCAGAGTTGCCGCGATAATCACTTGTAAGCTTTTGAGGAAACCACTGATCACCGACCAAGGCCTCTGACCCAGATCATTGCTGGGTTTGTACGGCCTTAGTAGAGTTCCCCCGAGCCGACTGAGAACAGGCACTTTGAAATCTGCTACAGCGCTGAATAATACTGCTTCGCCAGGAACATTCACCGATCCCGCGCGTGCGCACGCCAAAGCGGAAAAATCCTTTCTGCAAGAAGGATGGGTGATTGCAAATCACATCCTCGTTTCATTCCATGTAGCATTTATTTCATCGGTGCTGGCGATTCCCGAGACAGCGGCAACACGGGAAGCGGTGTTGCATTTCATCTT
>PVMK01173942.1_pt1 | contig 11059 bp, 16 predicted proteins | sample 1853481 | NCBI WGS metagenome assembly PVMK01 (sample SAMN08533507, study PRJNA380276) | Marine sediment metagenome, whole genome shotgun sequencing project. | reverse complement strand
TCCCAGCCCTTTTACACCTAAACAGAACCGTTCAACCTAGGTTACAACAAGACCATACGAATCATCTATCAAGAAGATATTTGAGAAGGGTTTCAAAGTCCATCGTTATTATTCAGAATATCAAACAACACCTCATAATGGTCGAAGGGCGGCATCAGGCAGGCCCCGGCAAAATGCCTGCGTGCAATTGCCAACATCGAGCGGGCATTTGCCACACCTTCCGCCACCGGATCATCGGCGCCCTGCATACGGTTTCGAACCTGCTCCGGCACTGCGTTGCCGGCCACCTGGCGGTGCAAAAACTCGGCGGGGCGGGGCGTGCGAAGCGGCAGGATACCCAGGATGATGGGGATTTTAAGGTGTTGCGTCGCCTCAAGCAGCTGAGTGGCACCCGCCTCATCGTACACCGGTTGGGTAACTGCAAACTGCGCCCCGGCTTCGACTTTGCCTGCCATGTTGTTTATGCAACATTGAGGTATCGTCAAATAGACTCTGATCTTCGACTATTTTTTCAACGATCATACTTAAGCGCCCCCGGGCCGTTTTCGTATTAATTTTAAAATTTCGCACCAGGGTCAGTAGACTGAACAGGCCGGCGTGCTGCGGTACAATATCACTGACAGCTTTTATAATAATCGCCGGTATTTGATACGTTGCGGCTGTTTGTGCGATGGCAAAGGACTCCATGTCGACTGCAAGTGTCTCGCCGGACACCCTGGCTCTGGATAGAACCGGCCAATTAAAAGTCTGCAGCTTACCGACCTGGTATTCAGATCCTGCTGAAAGGTGGGCAACTTTTTCAATCGGTGAATTTTCAAGCTGCATTTCCCGGTCACGATAAGCTATGAGATTCGCAATGATAAGATGCCCGATGTTCAGGTCATTTCGTACGGCACCGCAAAAGCCCGAGTTAATCAGCAAATCGGGTATAAAACCTATCGATCCGGTGCACACCTGCTGGGTTGTGCGGCGGGCCTTTTTCGGCCCGATTCCGGTTACAGCGAGCCTGATGGCATTATCCCCAATCCGGTAAATACCGGTTGTATTCTTCAACATATGCGGAACTTCGGTCCGCATTGCCACGAGGAGGGCTATATTCGGCATCTCTACCGTTTAATACTCCTGGAGTTCATCATACTGGTAATCCAGTTCAACGCCGGCTGTCTTAAACATGTCCTCTGATTCCTGACCGGCGTGATACTTGCGCTCGCAAACCACTCTTTTGATCCCACAGTTTATAATCAGCATGGCGCAGGTTCGACAGGGTGTCATCCGGGTATAAATCGTCGCATCATTTATGGAGATACCCAGTTTGGCGGCCTGGCAAATTGCGTTTTGTTCGGCATGGATCGTACGCATGCAATGGTCCGTGGTGCTGCCGTCTTCGTGGGTGACCTGTTTCATCTGGTGGCCGACCTCATCGCAATGGGGAAAGCCCATCGGTGATCCGACATACCCCGATACCAGCAGTTGCTTATTACGCACAACGACGCAGCCGCTTTTACCGCGGTCACAAGTTGCTCTTTTCGAGACGGTATCGGCCATTTCTATAAAGTACTCATCCCAGGAAGGCCGCTTATCATCTGCTTCCTTTTTGCTGTTAAAAACCATAATTAACTCCCATAAACATATTTAGAATCCAATCGTTTCATAACGGTCAGGACTCTTATTGACTTGCGCCGCTTCATCGTCCATTTTATTCAGGATACAGACAGGGGTTAATCAATAAACCTTATTTTGGAAGAGGTCAAGGGATGATCAGCGATACCGCGAAACCAACCTTGGTTGAAGAATTTGCTTTAAATTGCTCTATTTCGGGCATTTCATCACTATTTTAGAAGGTATCGATTTGAAACCGGTATGGGTTAATATTAAATCCGCTATTTTTTAACCCGGACGGCATCATTGCTTTTTTTAGAATTATAGATTGCCAGAACTGTAAAGATATTTTTATGGCGAAACTCCGCGGGATAACAAGCTGACCTGGACCGGTGATATGTTGCACTGGTTTGAAGGAAAACGCTATCGCTTCTTCAAAGTGCATATGGGAACCACATTGAACGATTTTACGCAGTCGTTTAACTGTGAGTGAAAACCTAATTGAGCGAAAACGCTCAATTAGGTGTTACCGGATAACCCCCAAATCAACCAACGATCCGCATGGCCAGATACGGAACCAGGTTGAACAGGAATATTCCGATCTTAAATATCGCCATACCCGCATAATGGATGGTATCGTATCTTTCTTCAGATAATTTGAACCATTTGCAGTGGTAGCGATACATCCAATCATGAGCCAGGATGAAAAATACAACCCACCATAGTAGTAATCCCATGTTGATGACGGTACACCAGGCAAATACGGAACGGATTGTTTCGAAAGTCATTGGTATCCTCCCTTTCGTGACGGCGTTTTCTTTTTGAATCCGATTTCGGCATCTAACAATAAATTCTTTTTATATCCGGCAATTCCGTAGAATAATAGTGAACCCAGATATACAAATGGAAAATAAAACCGCCTAGACGGTGAAACCGTTATCACCCAGCAGGCGGGTCAGAAGGGACAAATGAAGCTGGGTTCGCCAGCAAAACCAGACCCACACTTGATGAGCGATTGCTATTGCAACAGCAAGCCGGAACCAGATCATCGTACCGACATCCCACAGGTTTCCGGCCTGGAAACTATTTAATGTGCCGAGCAAAACCAGGCCGGTTATTAAACCGGTTAGCAACAGTAGATGGAGCCATTGTTTTTCAAAGATTAACTGAAGCTGAGACATGTGATTCTGCGGGTCGCTTTGCGATGACCTGCAACAGGGCCATGCGATTCTCTTTGAAACTGCGGAGCTGGTTGCGCGCCATCTGTGGGAAATCTTCTCCCAGCAGTATGTGATAGCCTAGGATTGGTTTCCCCTGTTTTTTGATTTGTGCTGATTTGGCCTTGAACCAGGCCAGGCCGGTATCAGTTGTGTCACGCCATGACATAATATTAAATCCCGCAGCTTCGAGTAAATGACGCAGTTCATCATCCGTAGCGAGAAAACTGATCGAGGGATCGCGGGCCCATGGCACCGGGTAGTAAACTTCGCCACCCGGACCGGCAACAATGTCATAAATCGCGAGGTGGCCACCCGGTTTCAGGACACGATACATCTCGGAATAGAGCTGCGCTTTTTCGCCGATATTCATTGCTGTGTGCTGTGTCCACAGGACGTCAAAGCGCTTGTCTTCGAAAGGCATGCCCAGGGCGTTACCGGTGTGGTATGACACGAGATGGTCGAGGCCCAGGCGGATGCTCAATGCCTCGGCGACCCGGCAATATACTTCGGTTAAATCCAATCCGGTCACGCGACACCCGTAGTTTGAGGCCAGGCGTCGTGATGGTCCACCGAGCCCACTTCCCACATCGAGGATTTGCATCCCCGCGCCAACGCCAATTTCTTCTGCCATCTCTCTGGTGGCTTCAGGACCGCGAATATGAAACTCGTCTATCTGTGCAAGATCATCCAGGGTCAGTTGATCCAGGTCTTTGCCGGCTCTTTCCAGGGCCCGAAGAATGGTTTGTTCCAGATCGCCAAGACTGTAATGTTGTTCAACTTTAAGCATTTAGCCTCACCATAGAATCCAATACAAGGTAGTTCGCTTCGCTCACAATTGGAATAGTGGAATGTTGGAATGCTGGGTTTAAAAAAAAATCAAAGCGCATATTTTTGCATTGATTGTTTAGTTTTGATGGAGTACTCTTAGGATAAAAGCAAAAAATGGATGTCTGAGGGGAATCATCAAATACTGTACATTCAACATTTATCATCAAATACTGTAGATTCAACATTTTTTGTAGGATAGCCCGTTTTCCGCTTTTCATACCCAATATTCCAACATTCCACTATTCCATCATTCCATACGGTTCATCAAAAAAATGGCCGAAAAAACACTGTGATTCCAATAAATTGTAGAAATTCCGATACATTTATATACCCAATAACATCACTCGCATAATAGCTATTTATACTTTGGCGGATACTTAATCTATTCACCACAGCATTTTTTATACTTCTTGCCGCTGCCACATGGGCATGGCTCATTCCGACCAACTTTCTTTTCGGCGATCACGGTTTTCGGAGGATTTAACAATAATTCTAATTGGGCGACATCCTCCGGTTTATCCGACTCCAATTCAATTGAGTACTTCCAGTCGTTTTCCTCAAATATCGCAGCCACCTCTTTCATTCTTTCTTTGGTTTTGACATGAACTGCAGCGGGATTCTTATCCGTACCCAATTTGGCAGTCTTTTTGCCATCAAATATTTTTTTCATTTTTTCACCCTTAAATACGTGTTAAAGTGATTAAATCCAAACATCTCCTGCCGCTGATTATTGGAAATCGACCGCAAACAGCTTACATTCTTGATCATCATCGTTTTGGGATTTTACACCTTTATCACCGATGAACCGCAAAAACAAAGAATCATTCAACAGTTCAAGAATAAACGCGGCATCGTCAATAGTGAGTCTGCAAAGGCTTAGGCGGTCTGTTTCCAAAATATTCATTCTGGTAGGATTCTCCATTTCAATTTTTCACCCTAAAATCCATAGGTTTTTACGGCCCCTTCCATCTCCTAGTGTGTTGATTTATTTATTTCCGAGGCCCTCACGCTTGCTGGGCGGCTTTAACGAAATATTTTTTCCATTGATCTGCCTCTTTATCATCCGGATTTTCAAAGAGAGCGTACCCCTTTTTTATATGACCGTTAGGAAAATATTTTAAGGGCTTGGCGATACCCTGGGAAATTAAACTTTCTACTTCCTGGTCCGGCAATTTGAATGCCAAACCAACAGGAGACCAAGAGGCGCAAATGGTTCCGTCAGCATAAAGAGCCGCACCACTGAAGAAGTGTTTCACCTCCAAACCTAACCCAATTTCATTCTCCAAATTCAACTCGTCAATGAGTTTAGTTAATTTTTCGAAATACGCTTTAGCCATAGGTTTAATACCGCATAATGGCGAGCTTGAGCAGGGCCGGACATAAGTTCTGAAAACCGCTCTGCCGTGACTGTCTGCTGAACTAACAGGTTATACTTTCATTATCCAATCTAAACTAAAGCATAATGAATTTGGGACAGACTACTCAATGGCTTTTAGATCTCGGCAGCGAAAGCTGATGGGTAATCTCATCCAGCTTGTCCAAAATGGTATCGATTTGGTTCCAGGCAATCGAAAACTGACTCACACTGACCATCATATCTCTCGGCCCCGGCCTTCCGCCGGTGAAGCGGTTTATCTTTTCAATTTTTATACTTCTTTTCCGGTCACCCGCCTTCAAAGCGACGGCTCTTTGGGTAAGGTCTCTTAACAGGGACATCTCCTCGGTCATTTCGCGATACATCTTTTGAAGAACCCTTTCCCTGCTTTCTAATACATCCAGTCTTCCGTTAAGTTTCGATATTTCGGTAGATGCTTGTTTCAATAGCGCAGTAAGTTCGATAAAAGCCTCTGAAGTCTGCTCAATTCGCTTTTCGATCTCCCCGGATATATTGGGCGTCTGGGCGCTTGTTTGTATTCCCTGGAGAATGATTAAACAAAGCGTAAAAATGACTATCGTCAGAAGGATTTTGGGTAGGTCGATGTTTCTTATGATCTTCATGTCGTATTCCTCCTATTTACGGCACATTATGAAATTGTTTTAGCATAGGTTGAATCCCGCGCCGGTTAAATTCCTGCCAGACATCCTGGTCGGAATAGTTCAGAATGATCGTCTCCGCGGCCTGGTGGTTGGGAATGGTCACGGACCAATTCCAAACCGACCGAATCCGGGTGGTGCGCCAGTTCATGTTTTCCACTTTGCCCAAATGGCCATCGATTTTTACAATATCGCCGATTTTAAAGGGCCGTTCAAGATTGATCGCAAGGCCGGAGAAGATATTAGAGATATTCATCTGAATAGCGAGACCGATGACCATGGCGAGCACACCGGAAGTGGCGAGGAGCCCGGTTAAAGTCTTGCCGAAGACAAAGGCCACGATCATAAAAAAGGCGATGGTATAGATAATAAAGGCCACCATGCCCCGAACCAAATTGGGAATGGACTGCCCGGCCTTCTTTTCCATACGTCGCCAGAGCAAAATTTCGATAACGTGAATCAGGAGAAAAGCGATCAGGAGAATGGCGAAAAATTTGCCTACGGCCCAGATGGCGGCCTTCTGTTGGACCTTGAAGTGGTCGGCCCGCGTAATCCCGATCTTCCCGAGCTGCAACTGTTCCATCTCATGCGCGCTGAGGTCGCCTTCCAAGGCCTGAATCTGCCGGATTTCGGGTGCCGGAAATCCGATATAACCGTTGACTTGACGCTCAAGCGCCTTGTGCTGCGCTTTGATGTTGCCGTTTTCCCCTTGGTAGATCCCCATTTCGCTTTGTATGCCGAACCGGGAGTGACGGTTTTCATACAGGGTGATCCATTTTTGTATCGCAGTCCGTTTCACCTCATTTTCAAAGAGGCTGTCGATCGCCGCATCTATCTCTGCCTTTTTGTTTTTTTCATCGAAAGGCGTGGCAATGGAGAGGATCTTTCCGGTCTCCTTTTCCCATTGCTTCTGGATCTCCGCCGCCTTCTTCGGGATTAGTTGCATGTTGATGTGCGCCTCCGAGCGGCGTATCTCCAGTTCCAGGGCAGCCAACTTTTCGCGCAAAAGCGGCAGAATCTTCTCAATATGGGGGCTCTCTTTTTCGCTAAGGTACAACAAGCGGTCATACGCTTTTCCCTGCTGGGAAAGATTCTTGAGCTTTTTTTCCAGCTTGATCACCTCGGCAAAATACTCCCGCAGGATCTCGGTCAAGGCCTTGCCCCGTTCGGAAGCGAAGAAGGCCAGCAGGTATTCGGATCGGGTCTGACTCTCTGCCAGCCGCCGAATAGCCTCTTGGGTAAGATTCTTTTTCTCGGTTTCCGACCAATCCGCGTAGGCTACGGTAAAACTTTCGAGTAATTTATCCCGATCCTGCAGAACGCGGATCTTGGAACCGACCACCCCGAGCAGGTCATTGAGTTGCTGGGGGAGCTTATTTCGCGTTTGTTCCCGCTTCGCCAATTGAGCCAAACGCTCTTCGACCCGGCTCTTGCGCTGCCGGCGCATGGCGAGTTCCCCTTGCAACCGTTCCAGGATCGTCCGGTCCATCAGCTGATCCAGATTGGGTGGAACCTGGTCGGGTTGGATCTGGCGCCGGCCCACACGTTTCTGGACTTCAATGGCACCCTCCCGGGTTTGCCGGGCGGAAAGCAGCGCGTTGTTCAGAGTTTCGATCATCCCCTCCAGGCCCCCTTTTTCCTCCTGCAATACGTTCAAAAGGGCTTGCTCCTGTTGCCGATTTTCCTCGATGAACTGAAAACGACTGGAGAGCAGGGCCTGGTAGGTTTGCATTTCTGCGGCGAGCCCCCCCAGCGGCTGGTCCGGTTCATCCCCCCATTTTTGCAAAATTCGAAGGGGAGCGGCCGCCGCGCTCCCGGCCACGGGCTCCTGTTGCCCTTCCGGCAACTTGATTCCCGCCAGGCCATAAATCCGCACACGGATCTCTCCCAGGAGAGGCATCATTTCCTGTTGAGTAGCCGCAAACAGTGGTCCTTTGATGGAGTGCAGCTTAAGCTCGGCGCCCGCGACCTTGGCGGCAGCTTCCTCGACCTGTTTGCTCATCTCCGAGAGGTCCTGTTGGGCCTCCGCCAGGGATTGACTGGCCGCATTAAGCTTTTCGATCAGTTCCTCCCCCTTCAAATTCTGGAATAGACCCTTCTGCTTTTCTCGTTTTTCAGCATAAGCCAAAGCGGTCCTGACAGCCTCCAGTTTGGTCAGAAACCCCTTGTGGGCGGTGCGGGCTTTTTGGACGCGTTCGTCTATGGCGGGTAGGGATGCCTTAGCTTTCTCCGCCACCGCCAAGGCTTCCGAGGTCAAAGAGACCACATCTTGGGCGCTTTGTTCGAGCACCTCAGGCGCGAAATTCGCCGGAAGCAGTCCGGAGGGGACCTCTTCTTCCGACCGGCGCTTGCCAAGGAGTGTTGCCAGCGCCAGGAGCCGGGTGAATTGATCGCCCAGCACGCCGTTTTTGACTTCAATGTCGTTACGTTGCTGAATCGCTTTTTCATAGAGTGCTTTGACTTCGTCGAGTTTTTCGATCTCCTGAGCGTGGAATGCGACCCGAGCCTCAAGTGCTTTGGCGTAAGTTTGCGTCTTTACCGGATAATAAATGAGCGCCTCCAGGCTCACCTCTTCCACGGGGGGGGGCTTCTGCGTTTCAAGTTCCGCGGCCAGCCGTTGCGCCCGTTTCCGGAGTTGGTTGAAACGATTGATAATCAAATAGTAGGTGCCGGTCTCTCCTTCGTGATCCTCCATGAGGGTGCGGTATTGGGATGCCAGCCGCCGTACTGGTTGCCGGCTGAGTTGCTTCTCAAAGCCAATCGCCGTTTGGGTCTGCTGGATGTGTGCTGTCAACTCCTTGGCCATCACTTCCCGTGGCAGTTATCGCCTGATCGAGTTTCTCCTGTTCCGCATTCAGACGCTCCAGTTTTTTTTGGATTGCATCACTTTTCCCCTGCAAGCTTTCAAGTCTCCGCTCATAGCGGTTTTGGCGATTTTGGGTTGCATCGAGGGTAGCTAAATTTTTGGGGAACCTGCTCCGAAGTGAGGGTGCCATCCTCGAGACGCCACTGAATTTCCAACACGGTACTTTTAAGCAACTCAATACCGTTAAGCCAACCTTGAAGCGCCAACCTGTTCTGTGCCACCCTTTCGCGCTGTTGATTAAGGAGGGTCTTTTTTTCTTCCAGAATCGGAGTGTTCCGCTTCAGCGCTTGAAGCCGATTCTCTATCTCCCCGATGCGTTTTTCAAGTTCCTCCGGGGTCGGGGCGTCGGGCAGTTCCGGCAGTGACTCGGGGGGTGCAGTTTGTGCCAGCCTCTTTTGTAGCTTTTCGATATGTTGGATATCGTGCTGCAGGGCTCGCTCCTGAGCCTTCAAAACCGGTTCAATGGCATTGAACAGGGTTGCCGCCTTTTCAAGTAGAGCTTGGTTATCAAGGGTGTACAGTCCCAGCTTCTCCTCTGCATCAACGGGGATGCAGGTCCAAAAAATGACGACCAGGAGGGCGGTGATTAAGCTAAATCGGGTGCAAACAAAACCAAGAGATATTTTTTTCATGTTCGACCTTTCGAAAGTCCTATTCTTCCAAACTATTTAGTGTTGTGAGGTCTTGTGGGACATCCATAAATGAGGTCTTGTGGGATGTCCATTAAGCCTTAAAGCTCTTCGTATTATGCAGATTCCCGTGTTGTATGCTTTTTTTCCTTCACATATTCTTTACGCATAACGGGCATAAGTGGCGAGCGGTTACAACCCCGGAAGTCTTAGAAAGATTCCCAGCTTCAATCAACCAAGGTCCCTCTAAACCGCAGGATATAAGCCCGTCCATCTTCATGCCTTTGTTCTGCAATTCCCGGCTCAATGTTACAGCTTGTCATAGTTTTCAGGCTCAACATCAGGCACTTTATCCAACACTGCCTGGAACTTTTCCGGTGATGAACTGTGAGCCCTTTTATTTAGATATTCCTCAGTCAGCAACGCCGTCATTTTTTCCGCAGTCGCTGAAGCGATGAACTGGTTAATAGATATCCCTTCCCTTTTAGCCAGTTGCCGAATTTGTTCATGTAAAGAATTCGGTAGTCGTAAACTTAAAGTCCCCATGGTATAAATCCTGTCTCGGAAAGGAGTTCTCTGGGATCGAGAACCCTAAGACCGATTAATGGTATTTAAATGGAATATTATGCCACTGCAGCACGTGGACGTGAGCTGCGGCCCAGATGAGTGTCGAGTTAGCAAGGCCCTATACGAAAACCCGCGGACTACACGCCGTCAGCTCCACTGGATTGTTCTGCCTTTTGTTTAATGGTTACCAAAAACTTCGAACATTTTCATAGGAAAGAATTTTTTCATCCTCTGTCAATATCGTGGCATTTTCTTCCCTTGCCGTTGCCACAATGATTTGGTCAGCCGGATCATTATGGAAAGGTTGGGGTAGCACGGTTGAGCGGTATGATAAAACAGGAGAGAGAGGCACTAACCTAAGTTTTGGCATATCGAGGGCAGTATTTATCCAATCCTCTGGATCACACGAAATTCCAACTTTCTTTTTTTCAAGGAGTTTGCTTATTCCCATGGTTTTCATACAGCACCTCCTTCATAAAGATACAGTAGTCAATTGAAATGGTCAAGTCAAGGGCAAAAAGGTGGATTTCAGACGGTAGAACGACCGCCGGTGAGCAGCGGCCTGAATAAATTCCAAGTTTGCACGGCCTTTACGTAAAACCGCTATCTTCACGCCGCCGTGCCGTGGCGAAGCTCTTTAGAGCGAAGACTGGTCTGCTCCACTGGTTAGGCTTTCCTTTTTAAGATACCCACTTTATCGAAATTTTGCGACCAGATTGGACGCAGTCCCTCAAATAAAGGTTGATCAAATTCTGATAAGGTATTCCGGTATTTTCTGACATCAGTTTAAAATATTCGATGATGTCGATACCCATTCGAATGGTTACTTGTTTCTTTAACCTTTTCGCATAAGGATTTTTACGTCCTTTCATTTTTGAAAAATCGTATTCTTTCCTCATAATTTTTCTCCGGTATATGCTTTTTGTTCTTTTTTCGTCGCTTTCTTGGCTGATATGATCCTGATTTCTGTTTCGTCTTCTCTTAATGTGTAGCTTACAACCAAAACTCGAACTTGGTAACTGAGTCCCAACATCAAGAACCTATCTTCAGATTCTGAGTGGTCAGGATCATAATACTCGATGGCATGTTCATCAAAAAAAACTGATTGAGCTTCCTCAAATGATACCTTGTGTTTCTTTTGATTGGCTAAATTTTTCCGATCGTCCCAAGAAAAGCTGACTGATTTCATAAATACATTGTAAATATGTTGTAATTTATTGTCAAGAGGGTAATTGGGTAGGACATTAGGTGCATAACGGTTGAACTGAGAGGCTGATGGGAAGCTGAGCAAGGCTCTGTTAACACACACGGACAAA
>PVMK01125032.1_pt1 | contig 11059 bp, 8 predicted proteins | sample 1853481 | NCBI WGS metagenome assembly PVMK01 (sample SAMN08533507, study PRJNA380276) | Marine sediment metagenome, whole genome shotgun sequencing project. | reverse complement strand
CATGTCCGCGTTTACGGTCACCTGGTGCAGACCTTGCAAGTAGTAGTGCTTTAGCACTTTGTGGAAACCAAAGATATTACTTCAGTGTATCTGCATGTGCGCGACCCAAACTTGCGTTCGAGGTCTGTGCACCCGCCCAGAATGGTACCACTGTGTCGGCGAAATCCTTTTGCGACTGCCACACTTCTGCGAAGAACTCGTTTTCATCCGCAGCGGCTTGTAGCAACTTTTTAGCGGCCGCCATGTACTCTGTGAAGTAATCCGCTGGAGTATCTTCCAGGATAACACCGTGATTATCCGTCAGATTTTTCAGTGCCTTACCGTTCTCATAGATTCTGTAGGACAAGGATTTTGACAGAGACGCGTTTGCCGCAACTTCCAGTGCTTTCTGCTCAACCGCGCTCAGCGACCTGTAGAAATCGCCATTCACATACATGTCCGCGTTTACGGTCACCTGGTGCAGACCTTGCAGGTAGTAGTGCTTTAGCACTTTGTGGAAACCAAAGACGGAGTCTGGCTTGGGGCAGCACCACTCGGCTGCGTCGATCGTGCCTTTCTCAAGCGCTGGCAGGATGTCGCCGCCGCCCATGGCAACCGCTGGAACACCGATTGCAGCGTATGCGGCACCAACCATGCCCGGAGGTGCACGGAAGCGTAATTTACGGAAGTCATCCATCGACTTGATCGGATGTGGGAACCAACCGAGTGCCTCAGGGCCCACTGGCTGCAGCATGAATCCCTTGACGTTCACGCCCATTTCATCCCACAGGCGGTCATACAGCTCCTTGCCACCACCGTACTGGAACCAGCTCAGGAACGCGATGTTATCGAGTCCTACACCGGCACCCGCTATAGGCGCGCCGAACAGGTTAGCCGCAACGTGCTTGCCACCCCAATAATGTGTCCAGGCAAAACCACCTTCAACCAGACCCGAGTCAACGGCATCAATGATGTCTCGGGGTCCAACAACAGCGCCTGCTGGCAGAACTTCGATGGTGAGCGAGCCATTAGTCAGCGCTGCGACATCTTTACCGAACTCCCTCAACATAACGACTTCGTCAGCTGAGGTGGATAGCACCGACTGGATACGCAAGACCTTGCCTGCCGCCATGGCAGACGATGCCATGAGGGTCAAGGCTGCTGCACTGGCAGCAATTTTTATTAGTTTGTTCATATTTACTCCTCCTAATTAAGAAAACCTTCTCTATGTTATGCGTCGCGAGGCTGAAGGCAGCGCCCCGGAGCTTGTTGGGCCGGCGGTCCGACCTCAGGTGAATGCCGGAAACCGCCAAAACTCAGTTTAAATGAGACTCCCAGTCTCGATATTACAACTTTTTGCGATTGAGTAACAGAGCTAAATACCCATAAATTTCGGTATCCCAAAAAATCGAACTTGATGGAGCTATTCAGAGTAGAACCAACTAACAGGTTCGTCAACAGGTCTTAAACGAGAATATTTGTTCCATTTTAGCGACGATTATTGTATCGTCGAATCGAAACATATAACCATAAGGGACTCGTGGATCAATTCGACTATATCGTCGTTGGCGCCGGATCGGCTGGCTGCGTGCTCGCCAACCGGCTGTCGGCGAATCCGGTTCACAAGGTGCTGTTAGTCGAGGCCGGGGGCAGGGATTTAAGCCCCTGGCTGCACATACCGATCGGCTATTTCAAAACCATGCATAATCCCAGTTTCGACTGGTGTTACCTGACCGAACCGGACCCGGGTATCGCCGGACGTCGGCTGCAGTGGCCCCGGGGTAAAGTGCTCGGTGGGTCGAGTGCGCTCAACGGTTTGCTCTACGTGCGCGGCCAGCCGGAGGATTACAATCGCTGGGCCGAGCTGGGTAATCCTGGCTGGAGTTTTCGAGAGGTACTACCCTACTTCAAGAAATCGGAAGACAATGATCGTGGCGCCGACGAGTTTCACGGTGTGGGTGGGTTGCAAAAGGTGTCGGACCTGCGCCTGCGACGGCCGATTGCCGAACATTTTATTCAGGCCGCGACCGAAATCGGTATTCCTTTCAACGAGGATTACAATGGTGCCGAGCAGGAGGGGGTCGGTTATTTTCAACAGACCGCGTATCGGGGTATTCGCTGGAGTACCGCGAAGAGTTTCCTCCGACCCGCCAAAAAACGGCCGAATCTCCGGGTGTTGACCAACGCCCAGGCAACCGGACTGATCCTGGAGGGAAAACGGGTAATCGGGCTGCAGTATCGGCAGGGCGGTCAGCAACGCTCGGCGATGGCCAGTGCCGAAGTCATCCTCAGCGCCGGCACGATCAATTCGCCGCAGATTTTGCAGTGTTCCGGTATCGGTGACCCCGAACAACTGAAAGCCGTGGGGGTAGAAACACGGCATGCGCTCCCCGGGGTCGGCAAGAACCTGCAGGATCACTTGCAGATCCGTCTCGTGTTCAAGACTAACAAGCATACCCTCAACGATGAGTTGAACAATTGGGTAAAACGCATGCTGGTGGGCATGCAGTATGTGCTGACCCGAACCGGGCCTTTGACCCTGGCCGCCAGCCAGGTCGTGATTTTCACCCGGTCCAGCAATGCGGTGCAGCGTCCCGATATCCAGTTCCACATGCAGCCCCTGTCGGCGGACAAACCCGGTGATGGCGTGCATCCGTTCTCGGCGTTCACCTTGTCGGTCTGCCAGCTCCGACCACACAGCCGGGGTTATGTTGCGATCAAGTCACCGGACCCGCTGCAGGCGCCGGCGATGATGCCCAATTATCTCTCCGACGAGCGCGACTGCGAGGTCGCCGTCGGCGGTATTAAAGTCGCCCGACGTATCTGCGAAGCACCGTCTCTGCGAAATTGTGTCATCGATGAGTATATGCCGGGTCGGCAGTTTCAGACCGATGCGGAACTGCTCGAGGCCGCGCGTAATTACAGCCAGACAATCTACCATCCGACCAGTACCTGTAAAATGGGGGTCGATGCGGACGCGGTGGTCGATCCGGAGTTGCGTGTACATGGACTCGATGGATTGCGTGTAGTCGATGCTTCGATCATGCCGGAGATCGTATCCGGCAACACCAATGCGCCGACAATCATGATTGCGGAGAAGGCAGCCGACATGATTCTGGGGAAAAAGTGGTAATTTGGTTGCAATACCGTATAAAAATTGCAAAAATGAGACTTTGAGTATCATTATAACAAATGAAATGACTATCGAATATTTGAAGAAAGCGGAAAAAAACGCAGCGACCGGTGAGGACGATACGCGCAAAATCGTAGCTGATATGCTGCAGGAAATCGAGCAGGGTGGTGAGGCACGTGCGCGCGAATATGCGAAACAACTGGATGGCTGGGATAAGGACATCGTGCTTAGTCGCGCTGATATAGACGCTGCGATCGAGCAGGTGCCGGAACAGACCAGACGCGATATTCAGTTTTCCCACCAACGCGTTAAAGGCTTTGCCGAAGCGCAACTCGCTAGCATGAACGAGTTTGAAACCGAACTGTCGCCCGGTCTGTTTGCCGGGCAGCGGCTGATCCCGGTTAATACCGCGGGTTGTTATGTACCGGGCGGACGTTACGCGCATATCGCATCGGCGATCATGAGTGTAACCACGGCCAAAAGTGGCCGGCGTCAAACAGGTGATCGCCTGTTCACCGACGCATCCGGACCGTGGCGTGCATCCGGCCATCGTTTACGCCGCCGATCTGGCCGGCGCGGATACGATACTCTCCCTCGGAGGCGTGCAGGGCATTGCGTCACTCGCTTTCGGTCTTTTTACCGGTCACCCGGCTGATATTCTGGTCGGGCCCGGTAACCGTTTTGTGGCCGAGGCCAAACGTTTGTTATTTGGTCGGGTCGGGATCGATTTGTTTGCCGGGCCCACTGAAATCCTGATCATTACCGATGATTCCGCCGATCCGGATCTGGTTGCCTGTGACCTCGTCAGTCAGGTGGAGCATGGGCTGGATTCACCGGCCTGGCTGGTATCCACGTCGGCTAGGGTCGCCCAACAGGTAATCGACTTGATGCCAAAATATATAGAACGTCTGGCGCAACCGAATCGATCGGCTGCCGAGGGTGCCTGGCGCGATTATGGCGAAGTGGTGGTGGTCGAAACGCGAGAAGAGGCTGTCAAGGTGAGCGATGACTACGCGCCCGAACATCTCGAAGTGATGTGCGACGATCTCGACTGGTGGTTAAAGCATTTAAGCAACTATGGCTCGCTATTTCTTGGCGAAGAAACCACGGTGGCCTATGGCGACAAATGTTCGGGCACCAACCATATTTTGCCGACCAAGGGTGCGGCGCGCTATACCGGTGGGCTCAGCGTGAGCAAGTTCATCAAGGTTTTGACCTGGCAGCGCATGACCGCAGAAGCCAATCGTGATGTCGGCGCGGTCACCGCCAGAATCTCCCGTTGCGAGGGGATGGAGGGCCATGCGCGCTCTGGCGATGATCGGCTTCACAAATATTTCCCCGATGAGGAATTCGACCTCGGCATTGAGTAGCATGGATAATGACGGTTTCACTTGATCAATATTCGCTGGTTGGAAAATGTTTTGTCGTCACCGGTGCAAGCTCCGGCATCGGTCGGGCCATGGCCGGGCATCTGGCGCAGGCCGGTGCCGATGTCATTCTGGTCGCACGCCGCGAGAGTGAGTTGCAGCGGGCGGTGGATGAAATTAATACTGCAAACGAGCGCGCCAGATATGTGGTTGCCGATCTCGGCCAACGCGACCAGCTCGCGCAGATCGCGACGCGTTGTAAATCGGTTGCACAAGCCGAGAAGATAGATGGAATTGTTAATGCAGCCGGCATTAATTTGCGTGAGCCGGTTGAAACCGTTTCCATCGAAAGCTGGGATTCCACCCTCAATCTGAATCTTTCCGTGCCGTTTTTCCTTACCCGGGAATTTGTTCCCGAAATGCGCGAGCGTGGCTTTGGTCGAGTGATTAACATCGCGTCGTTACAGTCGACGCGGGCATTTCCGAATGGCATGGCTTATGGTGCGTCCAAGGGCGGGATCTGCCAGCTAACCCGGGCCATGGCCGAAGCCTGGTCGCGATACGGTATTTGCTGCAATGCGATTGCACCGGGATTCTTTCCGACCGATTTGACTGCCCCGGTATTCGATGATGACGACAAACGCGAATGGGCGGCGCAGCAAACCACCATCGGGCGCAATGGCAGCATGGATGACCTGTCGGGTGTGACCGTTTTTTTTGCATCTGCAGCCTGTAGTTATATCACCGGCCAGACACTGGCCATCGATGGAGGATTTAGCGCGCGATGAAAGCACTGGTCTACACTGCCAACGAGGAAATGACTTACCGTGACGAGCCCGAACCCAAGGCGCGTGTCGGCGAGGCTGTGATTGCGATCGAATCGGTCGGTATTTGTGGCTCTGACATGCATGCCTATCTGGGTCATGATGAACGACGCGTACCACCGCTCATCCTCGGCCATGAAGCGGTCGGTAGGGTTTTACAAGGTACGAATCCGGGTCAAAGAGTAGTATTAAATCCTCTCATAACTTGCGGTAAATGTATCGATTGTCTTTCCGGTCGTCAGAACCTGTGTGCCGATAGAGACCTGATCGGTATGTATCGAGCCGGGGCGTTTGCGGAACAGATAGCTATTCCCGAAGTTAATTTAATTCCTGTTCCAGAGGACATGAGTGCTGCGAAAGCAGCTTTGACGGAACCTGGCGCAACCGGCCTGCATGCGGTGTTGCTAGCAGAGAGAGTAATTACCCGGCCGGTAAGCGAAGCCCGGATCCTGGTTATTGGTGCCGGATCGGTTGGCTTTTTGACAGCTTTAATCCTGCGCGACAAAGGAGCAACACAGGTCGATCTGGCCGAAACCAATATGCTAAGGAGAGAGACTGTCAAAATGCATAGCGATTGCCGGGTAGTCGATCCCATTCAGGATGCGCCGCTAGTCTCAAGTTACGACCTGGTCTTCGATGCTGTTGGCAGCTCAATTACCCGCCAAACCGCCATTTCGTCGGTCCGAGCGGGTGGGGTTATCGTACATATCGGTTTAATGGATAACAAGGGTGAAATGGATGTTCGTGCCATGACGCTCAGGGAAATAACTTTTATAGGAACCTATACCTATACTCCGGTCGATCTCCAGGTCACTCTGAAAAAACTCTATAGCGGTGCGCTGGGAAGCCTGGAATGGCTAGAGCAAAGGCCGATGGCGCTAGGTGCGGAAGCGTTTATCGAGTTAAATAAGGGGTTGTGTGCATCGCCAAAAGTAGTGTTGAATACCGACTCCTGACTTTTGCATGGAAGACGCCGTGCGGGGATTGAAAGGTCTACTAAGAGCCGTCGCCGTAATTCAAATCGATAATCCGCTGAGTGTCGGCGGCCAGTTCATCCAGCCCAAGGTTTTGATAAGCGGCTAACTGAATTTCGAGTGCGGGTTTAATTGCACTGGTCCCGGGGTAGGTTTGCAATATCGCTTTTGTGCGGTTTGCCGCTGCTATCCAGGCATCGCGGGAGGCATAGTATTGAGCAACTTTTAATTCGGAAGTGGCAAGCTTGTCATACAGGTAAATCAGACGTTGCTGTGAATCCGCGGCGTACTTGCTATCCGGGAACCTTCTTAACAGAATCTCAAAATTGTTCGCAGCAGCAAGTAATATAGATTTGTCATAATCGGCTATATCCCGTTCATTAATTTTGTCGAGAAAACTGCTCCCACGATTAAAATTGATAATGCCTTTCAAATAATAGGCATAGTCTACAGCCTGATGACGCGGATTGAGTTTGATGAAACGGTCAACTGCAGCAATCGCGGGTTCGAGTTCGTCATATTTATAGTAGGCGTAGCCGACATCGATCTGGGCCTGGGTCGCATACTTACCGAACGGATAGCGGGATTCGAGGGTTTCATACTGCTCGATAGCCGTTTGATAGTTGCCGTCCGCCATTTCGCTCTTGGCGCTGCGGTAAAGTTGTTCCACGCTCCAGCACACAGTAATATCTTCTTTCTCGTTCTCAGACACGCAGGCGAGAAGGAATAAGCTCAGGGATAATAAAATAAATGTGCGGGTGATCATGGTTCCGGTATTGACTTGCTGAAAAGGCAAACAAACAGTATAACCAGCGATGAAATTAATTCAGCAACAGTTCAGGGTCGAAACCGATACTCCGGTTTTCGGCTTGATCAGGCCGTCAACAGGTTGTTGCCGGACTTTTCCAGAAGCAAGATTCAGGAATGGATTCGACAGGAATTCATTTGCCTCAATCGACAGGCTGCCAAATCCAAACAGCGCGTGTACACGGGAGATTTAATCGATATCGATGTTCCCCATGTTGCGAAAATAAGTGATGCGCCGGAACCGGTTGATTTCGAGATTGTGCATCAGGACGATGAGATTATTGTAGTTAATAAACCGGCTAACCTGGTCGTGCATCCGGCCGCGGGTCATGAGAGTGGCACACTCGTAAATGGTCTGCTGAACTTAGATTCAAATCTGGAACAACTACCCCGTGCCGGAATAGTGCATCGGCTGGACAAGGATACCACCGGCATAATGGTAGTGGCTCGATCCCTGAAAGCACACGCAAACCTGGTCGATCAACTACAGCGGCGTTTAGTTAAACGTGAGTACCTGGCCATAACTCAGGGAGTCGTGACCGCTGGTAGAACTATCGAAACCGGTATTGCCAGGCATCCACAGAACCGTAAAAAAATGTCGGTGCAGGAGTATGGCAAGACAGCGATAACGCATTTTCAGGTTATCCAAAAGTTCCCCCACCACAGTCTCATTAAAGTTCAACTGGAGACCGGTAGAACTCACCAAATTCGGGTCCATATGGCCTACCTGCGTTATCCCCTGCTGGGGGATATGCTGTACGGCGGGCGACAACGCATACCAGGCGGAATTTCTACCGAACTGGCCAGTCAACTGAATGAATTCAAGCGACAGGCGTTACATGCCCAGAAGCTTGGTTTTGAGCATCCCGGTTCAGGCCTGAACTGCAGTTTCGAGGCGGCAATACCCCGGGACTTTCAAAACATGCTGGATGTCTTGAAGGAGTCGGTGGATGAATCCTGATGCTGGACTGGAAACAATTGTACCCGGGTGGCAGGCCCCAGCGCGGGTAAAAGCAATATCTACATTACGCCAGGGTGGATTCAGCCAGGATCCTTATGATTCCTTTAACCTCGCCGAGCACGTTGGCGATGATCGAAAATGTGTCCTACGAAACCGGGAACTACTGCAGCAGGCGTTGAATCTGCCAGCCGAGCCGGTCTGGTTAGAGCAGACTCACAGCACCAGGGTGGTTGTTCTTGGAGAGGATGCCAATCGCAGTGCGGATGCGGCAATAACTCGTCTTGTGGATACAGTGGCAGTTATCATGACAGCCGATTGCTTGCCGATTTTACTATCTAATCAGGCGGGCACCGAGGTCGCCGCGGTGCATGCCGGCTGGCGCGGATTAGCCGACGGGGTGATCCAGGCAACCCTTAAAAAAATACAATCTCCGGCGGATGAATTAATCGCCTGGATTGGGCCGGGAATCTCCCGGCAATTTTTCGAATTAGTAGATGAAGTCAGGGATATTTTGCTGGCCCATGTAAAGGATAACCAGCAATATTTTAGCGCTAATCGACCAGGGCACTGGTTGTGTGATTTGGCTGGCCTGGCAAGCGGAGTCTTATCTCGACACGGCATTACTGAAATCGATCGAGACCCGGGATGCAGTTACAGGGATGAATCACGTTTCTTTTCCTATCGGCGCAGTGCCACATGCGGGCGTATGGCAAGCCTCATCTGGATCGAACCCCAGATCGCCGCTGATTAATTCGGAATTGTTCAGACAACCTTTCCAGTTCTTATATAAATGGCCCTCGGCCTTGAAAATTCTGTTATCAATCTTACCTATTCAATAGATTTTAATTATTTCAGGAATATGCCATGAGAATGGAAAAATTGACGAGTAAATTTCAGGAAGCGCTGGGTGACGCCCAGTCGCTTGCTATTGGGCGAGACAACCAGTTTATCGAACCGGTCCACTTAATGCAGGCATTGCTGGATCAGCAGGGCGGATCGATCAGATCCCTGTTTACCCACGCCGGGGTAAACATCAACCTGTTACGTTCACAACTCAATGAGTTGCTGGATAAGCAGCCGAGCGTCGAGGGTGCCGGTGGTGATTTGCATATTTCGAATGCCCTCAACAAGCTGCTTAACGTTACCGATAAGCTGGCGCAGGAGCGTAAAGACCAGTTTATATCGTCGGAATTGTTTGTACTCGCAGTGCTGAATGATAAAGGCCCGGTGAGTGACATACTGAAAGCGGCAGGGGCGACCAAACAGGCTGCCGAACAGGCAGTCGAAGCGATACGCGGTGGTCAAAGCGTCGACAATGCGAATGCCGAGGACACGCGCATGGCGCTGGAAAAATATACCATCGACCTTACCGAGCGGGCAGAGCAGGGTAAGCTCGACCCGGTCATAGGTCGTGACGAGGAAATACGACGTACGATACAGGTTCTCGGGCGTCGGACCAAAAATAACCCGGTCTTAATTGGCGAACCGGGTGTTGGTAAAACCGCTATCGCCGAAGGACTGGCGCAACGCAGCATTAATAACGAAGTGCCGGAAGGATTAAGGAACAAGCGCTTACTGTCGCTGGATATGGGCTCTCTGATCGCCGGGGCAAAATTCCGGGGTGAATTTGAAGAACGCATGAAGGCAGTGCTGAGTGATTTATCAAAACAGGAAGGTCAGATCATTTTATTTATCGATGAATTGCACACCATGGTTGGTGCCGGTAAAGCAGAGGGTGCAATGGACGCGGGTAATATGTTGAAACCCGCACTGGCGCGAGGCGAGCTTCACTGTATCGGCGCGACCACCCTGGACGAGTATCGCAAGTATATTGAAAAAGACGCGGCACTCGAACGAAGGTTTCAGAAGGTGCTGGTACAGGAGCCATCGGTAGAGGATACGATCGCTATCTTGCGCGGTTTAAAGGAACGCTACGAGGTACATCATGGTGTCGATATTACCGATCCGGCGATAGTGGCAGCGGCAACGCTCTCCTATCGGTATATTACCGACCGCCAGTTACCCGATAAGGCAATCGATCTGGTCGATGAAGCGGCAAGCCGAATCCGTATGCAAATCGATTCCAAGCCGGAACCTATGGACAGACTCGAGCGCCGATTAATCCAGCTCAAGATCGAACAGGAGGCATTGAAAAAAGAGAGTGATGCGGCCAGTAAAAAACGTCGCGAAACGCTGGAATCGGAAATCAGTCGGCTGGAACGCGAGTATTCTGATCTTGAGGAAGTATGGAAATCCGAAAAGGCTGCATTACAGGGTTCAACCCATATCAGGGAAGAGCTAGAGCGTGCGCGCATAGAACTTGAAACCGCACAACGGGCTAGTGATCTGGCACGAATGTCCGAACTGCAGTATGGTCGAATTCCAGAACTTGAAAAGCAACTGGACCTGGCCGCTAATGTCGAAATGCAGGACATGAAACTGCTGATCAACAAGGTTGGTGAAGAAGAAATTGCCTCGGTAGTTTCGCTTTGGACAGGTATTCCGGTATCCAAGATGCTTGAGTCCGAGCGCGATAAATTATTAAACATGGAAGCCGAGATCGGCAAACGTGTGGTCGGCCAACATGAAGCGATAAAGGCGGTATCAGATGCGATACGGCGGTCTCGGGCTGGCCTTTCCGACCCCAATCGGCCCAATGGATCATTTTTATTTCTTGGCCCTACCGGTGTTGGTAAAACAGAACTAACCAAGGCTCTGACCCAATTCCTGTTTGATACCGAAGATGCGATCGTACGCATCGATATGTCTGAATTTATGGAGAAGCACAGTGTCGCAAGGCTCGTCGGCGCCCCCCCGGGTTATGTCGGATATGAAGAGGGTGGTTATTTGACCGAGGCAATTCGGCGTCGACCATACTCGGTTATATTGCTCGATGAAATTGAAAAAGCTCATCCTGATGTGTTTAACATCCTGTTGCAGGTACTGGATGATGGCAGGCTTACCGACGGACAGGGTCGCACCGTCGATTTTCGCAATACCGTGATTGTGATGAC
>PVMK01137740.1_pt1 | contig 11062 bp, 10 predicted proteins | sample 1853481 | NCBI WGS metagenome assembly PVMK01 (sample SAMN08533507, study PRJNA380276) | Marine sediment metagenome, whole genome shotgun sequencing project. | reverse complement strand
TTGTTATTCCATTTCTGAACCATCTCAGATAAAGGTAATATGTCTAGTGATGCAAGATTTTGTATTATGATATTCAACACCTTCGCCAATTGCTCATGGGCCGACCACGGTAAGTGTAGGGACACCTGAGTTGAAAGAGAGTTGATTATCATTACTAATTTTAGCGGTCTTCTATTGAGTGCAACTGCAAGTTTCTTGAATTCGGGGTTTTCAGCCTAATTTGCTGGTTATAAAGGAGGTGGTTCTATACGGAATTGCAAAAACTGATATCAGGCAATATTGTAAGCAAAAACATCCATTGTTCTATCAATAGAATCTAAGGAGAAGAAAATGTTTCATAAAAAAGGACTCTGGCTCATCACGCTGATGCTGCTATTTGCCCTGGTACTGGGCGCATGCGGAACTAGCACTCCAACAGAGGAAGCAGCCCCGGCAGAGGAAGAAGCAGCCCCGGCGGTGGAAGAAGCAGCCCCGGCCGAAGGGGAGGCTTGCCCAGCCTCGACGGTAGTGGATAAGATGGGATTGGAGGGTGAATACCCATTCCAGTTTGAGCTGTCCGAGTACGAAGAGAAAGCTGGCTGTACGCTCACCTTCAGCGAGAACCCGGACATTGCCGCTTTGAACGCCGAACTGAATGGCGCGGATGCAGCTTTGCCGCCGGTTGAAGAACGGATATCATCAGAACCGCTGGTCATCCAACCCTACATCGAAATCGGCAAATACGGCGGCCGTCTGCGCGGCATTTCCAAATCGCCCGAAAGCGGCACGTCGGACTTTCTGAGCACCCGTCACGTGAACCTGTTCCGCTTTAGCGACGACCTGTTGACCATCGTCCCTGAAGTCGCCAAGAGCTGGGAATTCAACGACGACTTCACCGAGCTAACCGTCTTCCTGCGCGAGGGCCACAAATGGTCAGACGGTGAACCCTTCACCGCCGAGGATATCGAGTTCTGGTTCAACGACATCCACCTTAATAAAGACTACTTCGCTGAAGTCTCCAGTGTCTGGGTTTACGGCGGCGAGCCTATGGGAGTTGAAGCGATTAACGACACCACCGTCAAGTTCTCGTTCGCTGCTCCGGCCCCGAACTTTGTCACCTTCCTGGCCACTACCTACAGGCAGCCCTGGCAGCCGAAGCATTTCCTGAGCCAGTTCCATGCGGACTACAATCCGGATGCCGACGCCAATGCCCAGGCCAATGGCTTCGACGATTGGATCGGGCAGTTCAAACTCTACTACCACGACTGGAAAGACACCTATCACCCATTTGATGGTCCTGAAGGTACGCAGTTTGTCGTCCCCCACCTCGAATCGCACATCTTGGTCGAGGAATCACCCGAATTGCGCCGCTATATCACCAACCCCTATTTCTTCATGGTTGATACGGTCGGCAACCAGTTGCCCTACTACAATGAGGGTTACGAGATATACAGTGAGGATCTCGAGGTGCAGGTCCTCAAGCTGATCAATGGCGAAATAGACTACCGGAACCAAACCCTCGAATTGGCAAATTTCACCGAACTGAAGCAAAACGAGGCAGACGGTGGTTACCGTATTTTCCTGCCGCCGGCCGTGGGCGAGACCGTGTTTTTCGCTTTCAACATCACCCATCAGGACCCCGAAATGGCCAAGATCTATGGCGATATCCGCTTCCGCCAGGCCATGTCATTGGCCATGAACCGCGAGGAAATAAAGAGATCGTCTACCTCGGTCAGGGTGAACCCCAACAGGAAATGCCGGTAGATCCGTCGACGGCTGACTTCATTTCCGATGAAGTGTTGTACCAATTCACCGAATATGATCCCGATCGCGCCAATGAGTTATTGGATGAAATGGGCTTGACCGAGCGCGATTCGGACGGTTTCCGGCTGCGCTTCGACGGCGAACCTTTTGTCATCCTGCTCCAGTTCGCGCCGCAAGGCGGCCCGGTTGAAACTCACGAGTTAGTAAAAGGGTACTGGGAAGCGGTCGGTGTTCGGGTCCTGGCCAAAGAAGTCAGCTCGGACTTTTACCGCTCTACGAGCAGCGCTAACGAGCACGACCTTGCCACCTGGCGGGGCGCTAGCGGCGCTACGGCAATCAACGATGTCGTGATGTTCCCACCATTCGGGGACTATCTCCAGATCCGCACTGGCGTCCAGTGGAGCGAGTGGATGCTGAGTGATGGGGCTGAAGGTATCGAACCCCCCGAAGATATCAAGAAGCTCTGGGATCTGGCAGCTGAGTGGAAGACCTACCCGCTTGGCTCCGCAGAGAACAGCCGTGTTGGCGCTGAGATCATGCAGATCCACGCCGATAACCTGCTATCCCTCGGTGTCATTGGCAATGTTCCGTCGCCGGTGTATGTCAATGACCGCATCGGCAACGCGATCGAGTTCACGGTAAAATCCTACAACTACTACTGGGCCTACGCTTTCCGCCCCACCCAGTGGTTCATCAAGGAGTAGTAAGCGTTAGCGAGTATTAGCGTTGAGGTAGAGGTACAACCATACCTCTACCTCAACACGCTTTGCGGAAGATGGGGATTGGCGATCAGGGACACCCACGATCTCTGATCGTTGTTCGAATAGGAGAAAATCTATGCTCCGCTATCTTGTCCGTCGTGTTTTTTTCATGATCATTACGCTCATTTTTGTGTCGGTGGTCATCTTTTTCGTTATTGAGTTACCGCCGGGTGATTATGCTGATCGCTACGCCTACCGCAAGCTGGCATCTGCCGGTCAGGTGGTGACCGAGTCAGACATGAGAGCCATCCGCCACCAGTTTGGGCTGGATAAGCCGGCCCCCGAGCGCTACTTTAACTGGATCACCGACATCGTACTGCACGGCGACTTTGGCGAATCCTTTCTTTACAACGTACCCGTCGCTAATGTGATCGGATCGCGTTTCTGGTTGACGATGGCTCTGGCGACGGGCGCCCTTCTGCTAACCTATGCTATCGCCATTCCCATCGGTATCTTTTCGGCGGTTTATCGCCATTCCACCGGCGATTATGTTGCCACCTTCCTCGGGTATATCGGGTTGGCGATCCCCAACTTTATGTTGGCGCTGGTAATGCTCTATTTCAGCGTGACGGTGCTGGGCAGTTCCGCAGGCGGTCTTTTCTCGCCAGAGTTCGAGGAAGCCCCGTGGAGTACGGCCAGGTTTGTGGATTTAGTGAAGCATTTGTGGGTGCCGATAGTTGTCCTGGGCACGGCAAACACGGCTTTTCATCTGCAAACCATGCGCGCCACGATGCTCGACGAGTTGAGCCAGCTTTACGTGGATGCCGCCCGCGCCCGGGGCATTCCGGAGTGGAAAGTCATTCTCAAATACCCGACGCGGGTCGCACTGAATCCTATCGTTAGCTACCTGGGCTTCGACCTGGGGAAATTGCTTGGCGGCGCGCCAGTAGTGGCGTTGGTGCTATCCCTGCCGGATGCGGGCCAATTGCTGCTGAGTGGTCTGCTTCAGCAGGATATGTTCCTCGGTGGGGCGCTCTTGCTGATGATCAGCGCCATGACCGTGGTTGGCGTTTTTATCTCTGACCTGCTGCTCTTTGCCCTTGATCCACGGGTTCGCTTAGGGGAAACGTAAATGACTGAAACGACGATTCCCAAGGATAAATTGACCGCTGCAGACACAGCAACCGACGAGGAAAAGCTAAAATATTTTACCGCCAGTCAGTGGCAACTGGTGTGGTGGCGCTTCCGCCGCAACCGGTTGGGGCTGCTCGGCGCCGGCATTCTGAGTATCTATATCTTCATCCTGATCTTTGCCGAGTTTATAGCCCCTTATGGCGGCCTGACGACCAACGTCGAGTATCTTCTCGGCCCACCGCAAGTCCTTCACTTTTGGGGCGGGGATGGTGGTTTCTCCCTGCGTCCCTTTGTCTTCGGTGTGACCACCGAGCGTGATCCGGTGACGCTGGCGATGGTGCCCACGATCGATACATCCCAACGACGATACCTTTTTTTCTTTGTGCAGGCTGAAGAGTACGAATGGTGGTTTTCAGGAATCACTAGTGACCGGCACCTGTTCGGTGTAGAAGAGGGTTTCGTCCACCTCTTCGGCACTGACAAGCTGGGACGCGACCTGTTCTCCCGCCTCATGTATGCCACCCGCACCTCGTTGACGCTTGGGGTAGTGGGCGTCTTTATTGCCTTCATCATAGGTCTCATCTTGGGGGGAGCGGCCGGCTACCTGGGAGGCCAGGTGGATTTTTTCATTCAGCGCCTGATCGAGTTGACCCGTGCTGTGCCCACCATTCCGCTTTTTATGGGATTGGCTGCCGCTCTGCCCAGGGAATGGCCTCCAGAGCAAGTGTACTTTATGATCACCGTCATTCTTGGCTTTCTGGGCTGGACGACGCTTGCCCGGCGCATCCGTAGCAAGCTGCTGTCGCTGCGTAACGATGACTACGTCATCGCGGCCCGTGTTGGCCGGCGCCAGCAGTACCCGGATCATTAGCCGTCATATGTTGCCCTCCTTTACCAGTTATATCATTGTAGACATCGTGGTTTCTTTCCCGTACATGATCCTGGCAGAGACGGTCTTGAGCTTTGTCGGTCTGGGTCTTCGCCCGCCTGTGATCAGTTGGGGGGTGCTGCTTCAAGGGGCGCAAAATATCCAGGCGATTGAAAACGCGCCGTGGCTTTTCATCCCCGTGATATTCGTGGTGTTTGCGGTGTTGGGCTTCACTTTTTTGGGCGATGGCTTGCGCGATGCAGCGGATCCATATAACTAGCTATGTTGACACAGGGAAACGCTATGGATGTAGGAATTGAACAAATAGATTGGGATGCTTTGCTAGAGGTGAAAGACCTCAGGGTCTCTTTCAAAACAGACGAGGGGGTTATCCCGGCGGTTAATGGAATTTCTTTCTCTGTCAAGCCTGGGCAAACATTGGGGATTGTGGGCGAAAGCGGCTCAGGCAAGAGTGTAAGCACTAAGGCCATTATGCAACTTCTGCCCAAAACTGCCATCGTTGGCGAGAATTCCTCGATCGAGTGGCGCCGTGAAAATGGCGACATTATCGAAATCACACAGCTTAAAAGCACAGGTCGTGAGATGCGCCATATTCGCGGTGGGGAAATTGGCATGATCTTTCAGGAACCGATGAGTTCGTTCTCACCCGTTCACACAATTGGCAGCCAGATCGTGGAGGTGGTTCAGGCACATAGCAAAGTTGGCAAGCAAGAAGCCCGCGAGATCGCCATTGATATGCTGGACAAGGTGGGGATTTCCAATCCATCGGTGCGCGTGGATCAATACCCATTTGAACTGTCAGGCGGGATGCGGCAGCGAGCGATGATTGCTGTGGCTCTTGCGGTGAACCCGTCGCTGCTCATTGCCGACGAGCCAACAACGTCGCTGGACGTGACCATTCAGGCTCAAATACTGCAACTGATGAATCAGTTACAGGAAGAGTTTAAAATGGCGATCATCTTTATCACCCATAATCTGGGCGTTATTGCCCAGGTAGCGGACGAAGTGGTGGTGATGTATCTGGGGGAAATCATGGAGCGGGGAACGGCAAAAGAGATTGTTCACCAGCCGCAGCATCCGTATACGCAAAGTTTGCTGAAAGCTATCCCGCACCTGGATCAACTCGGGGGGCGGCTGACGGCGATCGGCGGTGATATTCCCAGCCCTCTGGAACGCCCGACCGGGTGTCCTTTCCACACCCGCTGTGAAAAGGTGATTCCTGGCCTTTGCGATACTCGAAACCCAGGCCTCACCCAGATCAGCAGCACCCATGCCGTGCATTGCTTCTTATATGAGGAGAGAGATGCCTGATATCTTACTTGAAATCAAGAATCTGAAGGTTCATTTCCCCATTCGCAGTAAGCGTCTCTTTGGTGGAACTACTGAGTACGTAAAAGCGGTCGACGGTATCAGCTTTTACATCGAAAAAGGGGAGACATTGGGTCTGGTTGGCGAAAGTGGTTCCGGCAAGACCACCGTTGGTCGTTCCATCCTGCGGGCGATAGACCCGACGGAGGGACAAGTCACCTTCAATTTCAACGGTCAAATTGTGGATTTGACCCAGCTCCAGGGAAAAAATCTACGGGCGTTCCGCAGGCATATGCAGTTGATCTTTCAGGATCCCTACTCTTCGTTAAATCCACGCATGACGGTGCGGGATATTATTGCCGAGCCCCTGGTTGCCGCCAAACTGGTGCCGAGAAAAGAAGTAGACGGACGAGTGCTCGAAACGGCCGAGCTTTGCAGACTCAACCTGGAGTATCTCCGCCGTTTCCCCCATGCGTTCAGTGGTGGCCAGCGGCAACGGATTGGGATTGCCCGCGCCCTCGTCTCACGGCCACAGTTTATTGTCTGTGACGAGTCAGTCTCTGCTCTCGACGTGTCTATTCAAGCTGAGATTCTCAATCTGCTGGTGGATTTGCAAGCAGAGTTTGGACTGACATACCTGTTCATCGCCCACGATCTAAGCGTGGTGGCGCACATCTCCAAGCGAGTGGCAGTGATGTACCTGGGTCGCTTCGTCGAATTGGCGCCCACGAACGAGCTGTTTTATGCTCCCAAGCACCCTTATACAGAGGCCTTGATGTCGGCGATTCCCGAAGTGGACCCAGACATTGAGATGACCCCGGTTCACCTAGAAGGTGAAATACCAAGCCCGGTAAACCCGCCGTCTGGCTGTCATTTTCACACACGCTGCCCTTATGTACAGGATATATGTAAGACAGATGTGCCAATTTGGCAGGAAATTGAGCCAGAACGCTTTGTAGCGTGTCATTTTGCAGACTCTTTGCAATTGCAGGGAGTCGTAACGGCTGATTCTAGCGGGGCAGCAAATTAGAGGTTGATATGGCGACAAAAATTTTAGTACCCTTGAACCGTTCTGATTATAGTCATGAAATATTGCCACATATCGAAAAGTTAATTCCAACATCGGAAACACAACTCGTTTTGTTCTTTGTCACTCGCCCCCCGCGTGGTATGAGTTTTGCTGTGCCAGACCCCGGCTCTGATTATGCTCTGGAACCGGGAGGAGAACCTGTAGACCCGCCAGCACATCCGATTTATGGACATCAGCAGGAAGACAATATCCAATCAGAAGTTGAAGTTCATTTGTTGCCCACTATGGGCCATTTGCGGGAAGCCGGATATGATGTGTCGCTGCAGGTTTGTTTTGGAGAAGACGTTGTGGGCGATATTGTGCGGACTGTGAAACGTGAAAAGATCGCTCTGGTAGCAATGTCTACGCAGGCGCGGGTAGGGATGCTGCGCTTTTTCTTTAGCGACATTGCTGATAAGGTAATGCAGCAGGTGGATATTCCAGTCTTGCTGATCCACCCCAAGGGATAACTTGGTACATGGGTGGCGATCTATCGTGCCGATTCCAGCAGTTATTGGATGTCAATCTGCCGAAAAACGAGCCAATCGTTTTTGATACGGTCATCGCCGGCAAACTGTGTGACCGCATCGACGGCATCCGGTTGCACGCCCATACCTATTCACTTCTCTACAACCTGACTCATGGATCGCTCAAACCGGCAAGTGTCCTTGAATTTGCTTATCAGCACGAATTGCGCGGTCTCAACATACATGTGGATGATGGGGGAGAACACAGTCTTGCTCACAGCATCCCAAAACAATTAGCCCACTTTAAAGATTACGCCCAACGGCTCAATCTAAACCTCCATTTGGAAACGAGCAGCACCCAGGAAGCGGATATCGACAAGGTTATTCATATTGCCAGGGCGCTGGACGTACAAAACATTCGGGTCTATTCGCGCTATGAGGGTACATTATCTCAGGTCATGGCAAGGACAGTCGCAGACCTGCTTTACATGGCAGAGCAGGCGGACCGCTACGATTTATTCTTCGATTTTGAACAACATGAGGAATTCAAATCGGTTGAAATTGTACAGATGCTGAAAGAAGTTGGTCATCCCCGCATCAATGCCTTGTTTGACTTCACGAACATGATCAACGCATACGAACAGCCGTTGCCTGCCTACAAGACCATGGCCCCCTATATCCGTCAAGTGCATCTAAAAGGCGCAAAAATAATCAAAGAGGGAGCAGGGTACGGGCAAATGGGGGTGTTGCAGGGTTCTGACGAAGATGAAATGCCCTACGCGCGTATGCTGTATGAACTGCTGATGTTGGGGGAGAAAAAACCGCAAGTTATCTGTTTTGCGTTGGAGCAAGAGGTGAATTACTACGCCCCAGCTTATCGCCGGGCGGATGAAGGCGGAAATCCGTTTATCCCGTATAAAGACCCCAGCGAAACCCCTTTTGATGAAGAGGATGCCGATCTGATATTGCTGAACGAAAGACGTTGGGCGAACAACCAGGTGAATTTTATCAAGTGCTTGCTGGTGGAAATGCGCTGGCTGGCAACCCAATCTCTGGAATATCTGGAGAATGAAATATGAACAATAAAGTTGTTTTGGTCCTTTCTGACGCTTTGCGCTATGACACCGCCGTAGCGGGTATGGGCTTCCTGGGTCATTTGGTCGAAGTTAAACTCGCCAGTCTCTACAAAGTGATTGGCGAATTGCCTTCCATTTCGCGTCCGATGTACGAAACGGTGCACACCGGGCTGCCGGTTATAGAACATGGCGTGGTCTCCAACCGGGTGGTGCGGCGATCCAAGATGCCCAATATCTTCCAGGCGGCGCGAGGTGCGGGAAAGACCACCGCTGCTGCGGCCTATTATTGGTTCTCAGAGCTGTACAACCGTGCTCCATACGACCCGATAGACGACCGTGAAGTGGACGACGAGTCTCTGCTCATCCAACATGGAAGGTTTTACACTCAGGACAACTATCCAGATATCGAATTATTTGCGATGGCTGGGACGTTAGTGCGCAAATTCAACCCCGATTATATGCTCGTTCACCCAATGGGCATGGATCACGTTGGCGAAACCTACGGCGCGGACTCCGGCGAATACCGCAACCACGCCATCCGCCAGGACGTAATGTTGGCGAATCTCATCCCTGAATGGATGGAGCGCGATTACAACATCCTCGTCACCGGCGACCACGGCATGAACGTGGATAAGCTGCATGGTGGCACCACACCCGATGTGCGCGAAGTACCGCTATTTTTCATTCGGCCCGACATACCAGGAGAAGGGGACACCGAGGAGGTGCTATCTCAACTCCAAATCGCGCCGACAGTGTGCAAATTGTTAGGCATTCCAATCCCAGAGACAATGAAGCAGCCTCCTATCGTTTAAAGAGAAAGGTATAACGGCTCGTATGCGAACTTACCATGCTAAATAGATTCTTGTCTATTGCATCGATTTACATATCGGTTGATTCCAACCGGAAGTAAGCTGTGGTAATTAGAGAGCAGCTAAATAATAGGCAGACGATAGAACAAAACTTCTTAAAATCTAGTTCAAAGAATAGGAGGTAAATGTGGCAAACAATATCATTGTCTCGGCATTTGAAGAAGAATCATTCAATATTGAATCCGCATTCAACCAGCCCACCCAAGCTGAAAATTTCTTGGAAACCGTCCTGGAATGGCAGGAATCTTGATTGATTGAAATCGAGGATATGGTGTAACCCGGAGGTCGCAGGTTCCAGTCCACCGGACAAAAAGATGATAAACTATTCACTGACTTAAAATTCCCAGAAGTCTGACCTGTTCCTGATTGGTCCCGATCTCACCCTGCCGATTTGGTTTATCTCCCGGCTGCGCTTCGAGATTACACCCCAAATCAACGCGGTCAGCGTGGTACTGATCATGGGTACATTCCTCCTGGGTTTGGCTGCACTGGGATTGGAACAGCTGCGAGGCAGCCGTCACGGGGTAAATTGATATATCAAACGACAGCCGCTCATCGAACTAGCATCCTGTGAACATTTTCGGATTTATAAACCCTCTCCTGAGAATAGTTCAATCTTAACGGAGTTTCGAATGGCATTACCATATCGGAAGGATTATTCCAGTTTTCAAATTGGCTCCAGGCGCTTTCAAACGGCTTTGAGAGGTATCCCGGATCGGGTTCCGGTTTTTGCCCAATTACACGAATTCGCCATGCATGAGCTGGGCGTACCGGCCGACAAATTTTTTACCAGCCCAGAAATCATTACCTCAGGCAGCCTGGAGATTACCGAGCGCTACGGTATCGATGTGGGATTTGTGGATTACGATGTTTACAATATTGAGGCTGAGTCCCTCGGCCAGACGATCATCTTCAGCAAAGAGCATATGCCAGATGTCGATCGGTCTGCCCCCCTGATCACCGGACCACAGGATCTGAACAAAATTAAGACCCCGGATTTTGAGAGCGCAGGTCGCTTCCCAATGGTGCTGGAAATCCAATCCCTTTATCAGAAGTTAACCGGGATGCCGCCTGCCTTGCAGTTTACCGCGCCTTTCAGCCTGGCAGCAAATCTGCGCGGGATTGAACAGCTGATCATGGACATCTATCGCCGTCCTGACTTCGCCAGGGGACTCTTTGAAGCCCTGGTAGATGAAGTTCTCGCGCCCTGGATCCTATTCCAGAAGGATCGTTTTCCCGATGCCACCAGTATAAACGGTGCGGATGCCTCTGCTTCCATTCCTATCCTGAACCTGAACATCCTGGAGGAGTGGGTTGTGCCTTACATATTACGACTGAGGGAGATCTGTGGTCCCCAGATATATGTTCCCAATTGGGTCGGTGAGCGGTATCTCAAAGATTCTACTCAGCTCCTGAAACTTAAAATGCTGGTATGTCCAGATTTCCTCGAGGGTCAGGATCCAGATGTAAACGCAGTTGGACCCCAGGTGTTTAAAGATTTTGCCGAAAATCACGACATTCCATTAATTTTAGGTGTGGGAGCTAGATTCTTGGCGACCAGCACTCCTGAGGCGGTGAGCGAAAGAGTCAGGAATTATGTTGAAGTGGGCGGAAAGAATGGACGATTTGCCCTCTACTTGTGCAACCTCGGCGCTTCAACCCCTCCTGAGAATGTGAAAGCAGCCGTACATGCCGCTCACACTTATGGAAATTATCAATGCTGAATTATTTTCCATCGCTCCATCTCCAACACCGGAGCGAAGGACTGCTATTTCTATTAACTATTATTATTTTTCATTAATGCCA
>PVMK01166604.1_pt1 | contig 11064 bp, 10 predicted proteins | sample 1853481 | NCBI WGS metagenome assembly PVMK01 (sample SAMN08533507, study PRJNA380276) | Marine sediment metagenome, whole genome shotgun sequencing project. | reverse complement strand
CGAGGCTGTGTGAAAACTCTGCGTTAGATATAATTGTACTTTCAGGTTGCTGGGGTACTCCATGAGCGGTTTCATCGAAGGAGAGGATCGCAACCAAGCGACCTTATTTCCGGAACGGCTTGATGATTACGTGGCTGAGGACAGCCCGGTTCGGGTGATTGATGTCTTCATCGATGATCTGGACATCTCCGGTCTGGGCTTCAAGGCTGAAGCGAACGACACAGGCCGACCGGCCTACCATGCGACCACGATGTTGAAGATTTATGTGTACGGCTATCTGAACCGTGTGCAGTCATCTCGTCGCCTGGAACGCGAGGCGCAGCGTAACGTTGAGCTGATGTGGTTGGTGGGCCGCTTGGCCCCGGACTTCAAGACCATTGCCGACTTCAGAAAGGACAATGGTGAGGCGATCCGGTTGGTGTGTCGCGAGTTCGTGATGTTGTGCAAGAAGCTCAACCTGCTCACAAACGCGTTTGTTGCCATTGATGGCAGCAAGTTCAAAGCGGTTAATAATCGAGACCGCAACTTTACGCGCGCCAAGATGAAGCGGCGACTGGCCGAGGTCGAGGCGAGTATCGATCGCTACCTGGATCAACTGGCGAGCGCTGATCGAGCCGAGCCGGCTGAGGACAACACTCAACGCCTGGAGGACAAGGTTGCCGCACTCAAGGAGGAGATGGCGCGACTAAAAAAGCTCGAAGTTCGGATGCTTGAGGCGCCAGACAAACAACTCTCCCAGACCGACCCCGATGCTCGCTCAATGTACAGCCGCGGCTCAGGCATGGTCGGCTATAACGTGCAGAGCGCGGTGGACAGTCAGCATCACCTGATCATCGCCCATGAGGTGACCAACCTCGGTAGTGATCGGGCGCAGCTGGCAAAGATGGGCAAGCAAGCGAAAGCGGTTCTGGGGCGGGACAAACTAAAGGTCGTGGCGGATCGAGGCTACTACAACGGTGATGAGATCCGCGCCTGCGAACAGGCTGGTATCGAGGCGTATCTGCCCAAGCCCAAGACCTCAGGCAACAGAGCCAGAGGCCAGTTCGACCGTTCCGAGTTCCACTACAAAGCAGACGACGACGAGTATGAGTGTCCTGCCGGTGAGCGCTTGATCTATCGCTTCACACAAATGGATAAAGGCAAAGAGATCCGTCGTTACTGGAGCTCGGCATGCACTGCATGCCCGATCAAAGACAAATGTACAACCGGTGAATATCGACGCATTGGTCGCTGGGTGCATGAGGCGGTGCTGGAACGAGCACAAGCTCGCCTTGATAAGCAACCCGGCGCCATGCGGCTGCGGCGAGCAACTGTTGAACACCCCTTTGGCACCATCAAGTCATGGATGGGGTCGACCCACTTCTCAATGAAGACCTTACCAAGAGTTAGTACGGAAATGAGCTTGCACGTGCTCGCTTACAACTTGAAGCGGGTCATCAACCTGATCGGAACTCGCCAGTTGATAGCAGCGATCGAGGCATAAGATCGTTCGCCCACAGAAAATAACGATGATTACTTAAGGCATCGACCAAAAATCGACCGATAACTACGAGCAAGTACCAGATGCCGCTTCTAACGACGAGTTTTCACACAGCCTCGGCCAAATGCGGTCGTTCAGGCCAATACTAGCTTAATATCCGCTTTTGGGTGGCGGTATCAGCCGGGATTGGCAATACTAAGATTGGGGTACCTGACGCACGCTCGAAACAGTATCGAGTCAAAAATAAGAACCGGGAGATAAAAATGAATGCATCTGATAATTTGTCACGAAGTGCCTCGGATGAAGGCATGGCCCATAACCTCGAACTGTTCGAAATAGACGACGGAGTGCTTGAGGATGTCAGGGCTGTCGGCAAGATCGTGTTGGCCAATGGGGAGCAGTTCCTGGAAGAATTTTACGAATGGCTTCAGACACAGCCGGAATTCGATCAATTTTTCTCAGATCCTGCCGTGCTTCATCGTACGAAAGAAAGCCAATTCAAATTTTGGGAAGATTTCTTCCGTGGCGAGCCAGACGAAGAATATCTGGAGCGACGCGAGGGACTGGGAAGAACTCACTCAAGGATAGGCCTGCCATTGACCACATACTTCACTGGGGTCGGCAAGTTCATCAGGACGATCAATCGGCTACTCGATGAACAAAAGATGAAGGATGACTTGTGCTTGCGTTACACGCGGTCCGTGGAACGATACATGCGTCTTGAAATTTCGATCATCGTTGGAACCTACACCCGAATCGAGAAAGAAACTATCGCTGCCCAAGGCAGGGCACTCATGGAGATGTCGACACCGGTGACGGAAATCTGGAGGGACGTGCTTCTTTTACCACTCGTCGGGATCATCGACTCCAAGAGAGCTCAGGATGTCATGGACACGACTCTAAAAAAGATATCTGATACGCATGCTCGGATATTCATCCTGGATATTAGTGGTGTGGGCGTTGTCGATACAGCCGTGGCAAATCACCTGATTAAAATTACCAAAGCAACACGTCTGATGGGCTGTGATTCAACAATTTCCGGTGTGTCACCAGAGATCGCGCAGACGATCGTTGAGCTGGGGATCGATGTGGGAACGGTAAAGACAACCGTCACCATGAAAGACGCACTTGCGGGCGCATTAGCATCCCTGGGCACGAAATTAACGGAGGCTCGCTAATCCAGTGGATGCAAACGATGTCACACGCATCCCCCTGACGGTCTCGCGGGGATGCGTCGTCGCTTCCATCCAGCGAGACCTTCGTGGTGCCGTATTGCAGCAATTCCGGGACGACCTGCTGGAGCGCCTGCAAACTTCAGGCGCCAATGGGGTCATTATCGATCTATCGGGATTGAGCATCATCGATGCCGACGATTATGACGGTATTCGCCGTACGCTCGACATGGCGGCGCTGATGGGCGCGCGCGCAGTGCTGGTTGGCCTTCGCCCTGGCGTCGTTTCGGCGCTGGTTCAACTGGATGTGGACACAGGAAGTTTCGACACGCTGCTGGATCTCGACGATGCATTTGCACTTTTTGAAAATACCGATGCAAAGGATGAAGACGACGAGGAGCTGCAGACGCCGGAAGAAGAAATGGCCGACAGCGCAGACGATTCAGATTTTAGCGTGAATCCTGACTTGATGCATGAAGGGGCGGATGAACCCGAACAGTATTCAGATTGATATTAACAGTGAGGCAGATCAGGCTCGTGCACTCATCGCAGTGCAGGGACTTGCTGCTAGCATCGGGTTCAGTACTTCCTCCAAAGCGGCAATCACGACGGCGGTCTCAGAGCTCGTACGAAATATACTCAAGTACGCCGGCAACGGCCACGTCCGCTTCGATCCCGAACTCTCGAACGGCAAGAAAGGCCTGAGAATCACCGTGCGAGATAGCGGGCCGGGTATTGCCGATGTCGAACAGGCAATGGCCGATCATTACAGCAGCAGCGGCACACTCGGACTTGGCCTGCCTGGTGTCAAACGCATGGTGGACGAATTTGAAATCGACTCCGCGCCCGGCCAGGGCACTCGAGTGGTTGTGACAAAATGGGTAACGTCCGAAAAATCGGCCAATTTTGGGGACAAACAAAAGAAGGTAGTTCGTACGAAATTTGAAAGTTCGCAGCGAAAGCTGAAAAACGTTCCTGCAGCGGCACATTCCGCCGCAATCGCTGCAAGTGCGACAACGGAAGCGCCGGATACCGAGGACCCCGACGAAAAAACACCGGAATGGGGCATTTGGGGACGGCCCTGTGGCGGCGAACTAGTCAGCGGAGACACAATAATCGTCAAACAAATTGGCCTTGAAATTGCCTGTGCAGTTGTTGACGTATTGGGGCATGGACCGGATGCCCACGAACTGGCGAAATATATCGAAACATTTCTTGATAGGAAAATGTCTGCCGACCCAGTAGCCACTCTTCAACAACTTCACAGTGAGCTTCGTGGAACTCGCGGCGCTGTTGCTGGTATCGCGGCGTTTAGCCCAGCTACCGGAAAAGTGCGTTTTGCGGCTTGCGGAAATATCGTTGCGCGCAGAATGGGCCAGGCGGAAGCGAGATTGCACGCTGCCGAGGGAACCCTCGGCCAATCGATGCGTACACCAACTGAACAGAAATTGGTTCTGCAAGAAAAGGACGTACTCCTGATTCATACAGATGGCATCCAATCACGATTTAGTGTGAAGGATTACCCGAATATTTACTACGAACATGCGAAGGTCATTGCAAGGACAATCGTGGAGAAATTCGGACGTTCATATGACGATGCCACTTGTTTAGCATTGAGGTATAAGCCTTGATCCATCTCGGCACGCTCAGCCTTAACGACGATGCCGGGGTGATCGAGGCGCGTACGAAGATATTGCACATCTGCACCGATCTGGCTGATGACAGCGTTACTGCGACCAGACTTGCAACCGCTGCATCACAGATGTGCCGGTCGTTGTTACAGGAATCCACCCGTCTCTCGATTGCCATCGATTTATCCGAAGAGTCGGCAGGCCCGCTATTTGTGCTGACGTTTCTCGCCGAAGACTCGCTGCCAGCAGCAAATTTCTTAAACGCTTTTTTCGACTCAACGTATTCCATCTCCGCAGGAGACGGTCGAAGCGGAGTACGCGCCACCAAATTAATTCGCGGTCAAACGTTACCGACGGCGGAAAAAATTGAACAATTGAGAAATGTTGTGGCCGTGAAAAGTCGCGACGAACTCATGGGCGAACTGCAAATCAAGAACCGCGAATTGCAGCAGTCATTCGAGGACCTGAAGCGCACGACCGTGGCAAAAGAGCGTATGGAGAGCGAGCTCAATATCGCTCGTGATATTCAAATGAGCATGCTGCCGATGGACTTCCCGGCTTTTCCGGACCGCCACGAATTTTCGGTATTTGCAAGCATGCAGCCAGCTCGGGAGGTTGGAGGTGATTTTTATGATTACTACTTCATCAGCCCCGACGAATTCTGCGTCTGTATTGGCGATGTATCCGACAAGGGCGTTGCCTCTGCGCTTTTCATGGCTGTTACGAAAACTCTCATTAAATCAAGAGCGAGCGACGATAATTCTCCGGCCAGCGTTCTCACGTGGGTAAACAATGCCCTCAGTGTTGATAATGAAAGCTGCATGTTTGTGACGCTATTTCTTGGCATCTGCAATATCAGAACCGGAGAATTCCATTACAGCAATGCCGGTCATAACCCTCCCTATATCAAGAGAGTCAGCGGCAACGTTGAATGCATTAGTAATTTGCATGGCCCGGTAGCGGGCGCAATCGAAGGAATCGCATACAAGCAGGATAAGCTGCAGTTGCGAACGGGTGACCTGCTATTTTTGTTCACCGATGGGGTTTCCGAAGCAATGGATGTCAACGGCAATTTTTTCGAAGACAAACGAATTGTTGAACAGTTATCCGCCCTCGAAAGCAATGACCCGGAGGATGCTGTAAACGGAATGACCGTAGCGGTAGCAGCATTTGCCGGTGAAGCACCCCAATCGGATGACATTACCGTGCTTGTTTTGCGTTACGATCACGACATCGAACTCAGTGAAAGGGAGCAGTTCGACCTTGAGATTGACAGTGCGTTGCCGGAGATCAATACGGTTATAGGGGCTTTCGAGGAATTTTCCGAAAAAGCCGGCATCCCAATGCCCGTCGCGATGAAGGTGAACCTCGTCTTCGATGAGTTGTTGAACAATATCATTTCTTACGCCTTCCCCGCGGGAGGCGAACATAAGGTCAGGATTCATGCCGAGAAATCAGCGGACCGACTCTTGATTATTATCGAAGACGACGGACTGCCTTTTAATCCCTTTGCACAATCAGAGGTGGATACCAGTCAATCGCTTGAAGAACGTCAAATTGGCGGGCTCGGAATTCATCTTGTCAAAAACGTCATGGACGATTTTTCTTATGAACGACATCTGGATTCGAATGTCGTCACCTTGGTAAAGAGTTTCGACAATTAATCATTGAGAAATAGGAAACGAGTTATGGAAGTATCGGTTAAAGAAGTTAATGAAATCAGTGTCATGACGTTTGAGGGAAACCTTGATACCAACACGGCGCCACAGGCACAAGAACAGATCGATCAGGTAATTGATGGCGGTTCTGCAAAAGTGCTGATCAATTTCGAGAATCTGAACTACATCAGTAGTGCCGGACTTCGCGTTCTGCTCACCACGGCAAAAAAGTTGAAGGCATCGAGCGGAGACCTCAAGATTTGTTGTCTTAATGAGACGGTTCAGGAGGTGTTCGACATTTCGGGCTTCTCCACTATTCTCACTGTTGCATCAAGCGAGGACGACGCCCTGGGATCATTTTGAGATCGCTTGACCGAACTCGATTATGATTCGAGAGCTTTTCAAAGCACGACTCCTTTGGGACAGCGTAATACTGGCATTGATCGTTGCCAGTTGTGTCCTGATTCCCTATTAGTTTGCATTCGATCAGGCTGGAGCATTGTTTGGGTTCCAGATTTTCTACCTGATCGACATGTTCCTCATCGCGGACATCGTACTGAACTGCTTTACAACGTATCAAAATCTCGGCGTTGAAATAATGGACAGAACAGCGTGCATGCAACGGTACGACCGGCACATGATGCCGGTCGACATTTTGGGCAGCCTGCCAATCGACGTGATTGCATGGATAGAGAATCGCGCTGAATTGCTGTTAATATCGAAGTCAAAACGTGCTTCCAGTGACGTTTTTATATCAGCGCCAATGTTTCGTAATGATCCTGCAGCGCATTGTGAAACACCTCTTCGAAAGCAAATAGCTCGAACGCGCTTTCTTCGGCGAGAGATTGAGCGAACGAACTGTGTCGAAAGCATCTTGCGAAGATTCGAATGTCGGAAGATCGGCGCCTCAACATCATAGCCGATCGGAAATTGACGACCTCATTGGCCGCAGCAAGCAGGTAGACGGGCGTTGCCCCGGTCGACGAAAGCACCGAGTCAACCTTTGCCCATGTTCCAGGATCCTCGAGATCGCCGTCGACGGTTGAAAAGTTTATCGAATCCAGCGTTACATCGACACTAAACTGGCGAACGTTCTTCGAGGCCTCTTTGTCAACGATCACAATATGCTCAAGCTCGTCCGCGGCGGTGACCTTGAGTAGCTCGAGGATGGTCTGTGGAAAACGCCCAAATCCGCCAAGCACGACCACGTCACGATAACTGGTTTTCTCGAAATGCGGATGCAGGAAGTGCTCGTAAAGGTGGAGAGCGGCGATTCTATGTGTATTGAAAATCAGAGGAAGACTCGCCCTCGTATCGTCGATACGTGCGCGATCACGTATGAGGCGGTTAACCGGGCGCAGCAAATTTAGATCCGTCACTTGAACTGCAACGGGCAAATTTGGGTTACCTTGCTTCGCGGTCCATGCGACTTCAAGATTCGAGAGATCGTTGTCGCCGACCACAATCATGCGAACGGCGTGCTTCAGGTTCAGTAGTTCGAAAGCTTCCTGACGATCGAGCGCTGCTCTGACCAGGTGAACGCCATCCAGAAGATTCGCTTCCTCGGCACTAAGCTTATCGCCCTCCAAGTCGACAAGTAATATTGGCTTGTCCGGTTCCACCCGACGTATCGCCTGTATGTACGTCAGGCCTAAGCGCCCGGCGCCAACCACGACGACATGACCTTTCAGCGACTTACGACTGAACTTGTCCTTTCGAATGAGGTGCAGGGCTGCCTCAATTACGGCTGTCGTTGTAATTGCAGGAGCGAGAAAAAAGGCGATCCAAAGTGCGCCGCGTCCTATTGCAGATCCACCGGTTGGCACGCCGAGATCCAGGCCGCCGAATACGAACAGACCACCAGCATAGTAAATCCAGGCAAAGATCGACAAGCTCAGCATATCGTCGATGCCCGTCGTACGCACGCCGGACGCAAAAGCCCCGATAGTTAGAATGAAGACCGCTGCGACTCCTGAAAGTCGGATGAATTGCCCGTGTCCGAATACGCCGCCGCTTCTGAATGTCATATCTGAATTGCCAGATCCGGGCGGTCCAGGTGCTCCAGAATCACGTTGAGCAGTTCGGCGTCGTCGTCGAATCCGTAGACTGACTGAAGGTCACCGTCCTCATCATCGTTTTCGACGTAGTAGTAGCACGCTGCCTGGATCAATCGATTACGATGGTCTCCTTCACCTTCCCATTGCTGGTTTAGAAGCGTAAGACAGCAGCGGGCAATGCAATCAGCAAGATTTATGTCCAGGTCGCCGCGTCGGTTAGCAACGCGCGCGATCTCATCGGCATAGTCATTGATGAGCGCGACAAGCTCGTGTTTCGGAGCCAGCGGCATATTGTATAAATCGCTGACTGGCTGGCGAAGCGTGTCAGGCAAAGCCTCCAAAAGTTGTACTGGCCTGCTTTCTTTTTCTGAATTCATAACGTGTCCTTGATTCAAGCAATTCTAGATCAGCACCGACGCAGAGACCAGCAGCCTACAAGTCTGATGGAGCATCGCTGAGGTAAACATCGCGCCTCGTATTAACGTATGATTTTGCTGTCTCACCGTAATTTGCTTCGACCACATATGCCAGACCCGATATCCATTACGTTAGCGGCGGTCGCGATCGCCACTAACCTTAACGTATTCATTCGGCGGTTCAATATGCCGACCGTCATTGGATACTTCGATACTGGCACCATGCCTAGTGCAAAGTTTCATGTAGACCTAGGGGATGATGAGACTCTCCAGCATGTGGCCACTGCAGGCGGGCGGCAAGCTTTTACTAGCGCAGACGCCGAGCAATGTACTATATTTCGTGTGCGCCGAGTTCGATCAACTAAAAAATATAAGCCAGAGTTTCGCGCAACCTAGAACGGGAGAAACAATAATGTGTCTAAAATCTCAACAGCCCAGGGCACCGTCATGCTCCGGGCATGCCCATGGAATGGCAAAATATTGGGCATTACTTCTTCTGGGAACTTGCTTCGCCAGTCCCGTGTATGCCGCCGAAAGTGGCAACGCTTCTGTCGATTTTGTGGCTGGCAACCTCTGGCTGCTGGTAGCCACGGCCATGGTATTTCTCATGCACCTGGGATTCGCAACGCTTGAAGCAGGTCTCACCCAAGAGAAGAACTCTATAAATATTCTGTTCAAGAATGTATCCATTGTCGCGATTGGTTTCCTCACGTATGCCGCAATAGGGTTCAATCTGATGTATCCAGGAGAAGAATATGCAGGCGCCCTCTTTGGCTTTTCGGGATTCGGTTTGGGAACGGACGCATCCGGAGTAACGGCTGAGTACAGCGGGACGTACACCTATTGGACAGACTTCATCTTCCAGGCAGTTTTTGCAGCCACCGCTGTCACAATTGTGTCAGGTGCGGTTGCCGAACGCATCAGAATTGAGACCTTTTTACTGTTCGCAATATTGTATCTGTGTTTCTGCTACCCGGTTGTTGGAATGTGGAAGTGGGGAGGTGGATTCCTTGATGCCATGGAAACACCTTTTTATGACTTTGCCGGATCGACCCTTGTTCACAGTGTGGGTGGTTGGGCAGCTCTTGTTGGATGCATCATGCTTGGACCGCGCCTCGGTAAATACGTAGACGGGAAGGTGCTGCCAATCGCGCCATCCAGTCTTCCTCTCGCGACAGTTGGCGTCTTTCTTTTGTGGTTCGGCTGGTATGGCTTTAACGGAGGTTCGGTGCTCTCTGCAGATCCGGCCGTTCTCTCATATGTTTTCGTTACAACTTCTTTGGGCGCCGCAGCCGGCGTCGCCGGCGCAATGCTAGGTACGACAGTTCTCATAAAGCTCCTCGACCTGTCCATGCTGCTAAATGGCGCGTTGGCAGGCCTGGTGTCCATCACGGCCGGCGCCGATCAACTTGGACTCATGGATGCGACCATCGTCGGTTTCATTGCCGGATTTCTTGTAGTCGCTTCCGTGCTGTATTTGGATGCAAAACTAAAAATCGATGACCCAGTAGGCGCAATATCGGTCCATCTCGTCTGTGGAATCTGGGGCACACTGGCGGTGGGGCTTTTTGGAAATCTGGCGTCAGCAGATCAGTTCATCAGTCAATTGATTGGGGTGCTCAGTGTTGGTCTGTATTGCGTGATTTTTGCGAGCATTGCTTATTGGGGAGTCAATCTTCTGCTTGGTCTGCGCGTGTCCGAAGAAGTAGAAATGGCAGGGCTTGATTTTCATGAGCATGGAGTCTCCGGATACCGTGGCCTTCGCGACAATACACCGCCATGGGCCTCCCTACTGTCACCTGCTTACGGCTCAACGGTAACGGGAACCATTGAAGTTGTCGCCGATGCCACCGATGATCGCGGCGTGGCCGGCGTCAGGTTTACGCTGGACGGAGAGCCTTTGGGAGAGGAGGGAGACGCGCCGCCGTACAAAATCACCTGGGATACTCGTTTAACCTCAAATGGCGAGCATATCTTGACTGCTATAGCTTGGGATGCTGCCGATAATCATGGCAGTTCGGTACCATTTCGGATAAGGGTCGAGAATTGAATCGGCTTTGAAAAAACGCGAGGACTCTCGATCGACGGTTATTGGTGGTCGTATAAAATCTCGGTGTACGTTGGGAAAGGCCACAGACGCCGGTCCACGAGACCCTCCAATTGATCCGCCACGGCCCTTGCTGATTCCATGAGTGGTTTGATCGTGTCTTGCGCATACAGCGCGACCTTCAATGACTCTTCACTGGGGAACGCGTCAAATGCTTCCGCAAGACTGTCGGTCTCGTCCAGCAATTCCTGAATAAGATCTCTCTTCTTGCTCAGAAGCTTGGAAGTAAAAGCCGAGTCACCATCCACACGGGCATCCTGCATGGCGGCGGGAAGAATGCGTGTTTGAAGAATATGCAGGAGAGTACGGGCCTCGATCCATAGTTCCGTGGCGAAGGCCTCTAACAGCACCTCCTGGCGTGCGGCAATCTCCCGCTCGTTAAATATCTCCAGGTCGGCAAACAGCTTGCGGTTTTTGTCTGAGGTCAGTTCCTGATAGGCGTCGGGACTGTTTTTTAAATGTATCAGGCCGCCTTTTTCGGCAACCTCGTAGAGTTCAGAAGAATAGCCGTCACCATTGAAGAGAGCCACCTGGCTCTCGCTG
>PVMK01118471.1_pt1 | contig 11069 bp, 6 predicted proteins | sample 1853481 | NCBI WGS metagenome assembly PVMK01 (sample SAMN08533507, study PRJNA380276) | Marine sediment metagenome, whole genome shotgun sequencing project. | reverse complement strand
GGGGTTGATCCCAATTCCATCACCCCGACTCCTCTCTATAACCAGCCACCGGCACACCACCAATTTCACCTGCCTGGTACTGTCCGACTATAAGATTATCCAACAGGGTTTCCCGGGCTAAAGGCTTCAGGGACCTGCCGACCTTACCCTTTTCAAGACGCACCCGGTCAGCGTCAAAAAAGGAAGGCGGTTCCATGGCCGTAAGGGCCAAAAGCTGTATCATATGATTCTGGAACATATCCCGCAGCACGCCGGCCTGCTCATAGTAACCGGCCCGGTTCTCGACGCCCAGATCTTCAGCGGCCAGGATTCCCACGTAATCGATATAGTTCCTGTTCCAGATCGGCTCGAAAATGGTATTGGCGAATCGGAACATCAAAACATTCTGTACCGTTTCCTTGGCCAGGTAATGGTCTATCCGGAAGATCTGTTTTTCATTGAAGCTCTTGTGCAGGGCATCTTCCAGCTCCATTGCTGTTTTCAGGTCACGGCCAAACGGTTTCTCCACAACAATCCTGGCCCAGCCGTTGCCATCGGTGTCTTCCCGGGACAGCCCGGCCCGGCCAATCATCTCAGCAATTCCCTGATAAAGCGTCGGCGGCACGGCCAGGTAAAATACCTTGTTGCCTTTTGTGCCATTCTGCTGGTCAAGTTCCTTGATGAATCCCGCCAATTCGTTATACGAATCAATTGAGTCGTAGGTAACGTGGTGGTAAAACAGTTTTGCAGCAAAGCTCTCCCAGCCGGCTGCATCTATATCTCCATCGTCCAGAACCGCTTTCTTCAGTTTCTCACGAAATTGGTCATGGCTCATCTCCGTCCTGCTGCTGCCGACAATCACGAAGGGATCAGGCAGGCTGTTGTCAAGATGCAGACTGTAAAAGGACGGGATCAGTTTCCTGGCAGTGAGATCACCGGAGGCCCCGAAGATGACCAGGGTGCAGGGCGGCAGAGAACCGGGAGTGGCAAACTCGCAGGAACCACCACCTTCGGAAGTTTTACCCTCAACCGCTGCTTCTAATATATTTTTTGGTTCCACGGTTATCCTCAATTCTTTTATTACAAACTCGAAATTCGAAATCCGAAATTCGAAACAAATTTGAATGACACAAATTCTAATTTTTAAAAACTTTTAAAATATTGTTTAAAACATTGAAGAATTTAATATTGAAAAATTGTTTCGGATTTCGGATTTCGTGCTTCGGATTTAGACACTCATGTCATCAATTCACTCTTCAGGCATTTTTCTCTTCTTGTTCCATTCCGTATGAAACACCCCCTCCCTGTCCACTCTCTCATAGGTATGGGCGCCGAAGTAATCCCGCTGGGCCTGCAGCAGGTTGTGGGGCAGCCTGGCAGAACGGTAGCTGTCATAATAGCTGAGCGCTGCGCAGATTGCCGGGGTCGGGATGCCGATAGTTGCTGCAATACAAACTGTCTGCCGCCAGGCAGCCTGGCTCTTGTTTATAGCGTCACTGAAATATGGATCAAGCAGCAGGTTTTCCAGGCCGGGCTCCCGGTCATACGCCTCCTTGATGCGCTCCAGGAAGGCGGCCCGGATGATGCAGCCGCCGCGCCACAGCATGGCGATCTCGCCGTAATGCAGATCCCAGCCGTGCTCTGCTGCTGCAGCCTGCAGCTGGAAAAACCCCTGGGCATAGCTGCAGATCTTGGCTGCAAAGAGTGCCTGGCGAACCTGCTCAATAAACTCATCCCGGTCTGTGGCTATACGGAAATCATCTATGGCGCCTTGCTGCTCAGGACCAATAAGTACTTTACTGGCCCGAACCCTTTTATCTTTTATTGCTGAAAGGGTCCGGGCAAAGACCGCCTCGGTGATCAGGGTGGTGGGCACCCCCAGGTCCAGGGCCAACTGGCTGGTCCACTTGCCGGTGCCCTTCTGGCCCGCCTTGTCCAGCACCAGGTCAACCATGTCCTGGCCGGTTTCAGTGTCTTTAACGGAAAAGATATCGCGGGTGATCTCGATCAGATAGCTGTCCAGTTCACCTTTGTTCCAGTCGGCAAACACAGTGTACAGATCATCGTTGGTCAGTCCCAGTCCATCTTTTAATAGACTGTACGCCTCGCAGATGAGCTGCATGTCACCGTACTCGATGCCGTTATGCACCATCTTGACGTAATGACCGGCGCCGCCAGGGCCAACCCATTCGCAACATGGGATGTCATTGTTTGGGCCGACCTTGGCGGCAATGGCCTGGAAGATGGGTTTGACATGGGGCCAGGCCTCTTTGGAGCCGCCCGGCATGATGCTGGGACCGAACCGCGCCCCTTCCTCGCCGCCGGAGACGCCGGCGCCCATGTAGAGGATGGACTTTTGCTCCAGCTCCTTTATACGCTGTTCGGTATCCAGGTAGTAGGAGTTGCCACCGTCAATGATGATATCGCCCGGCTCTAAGAGTGGTACAAGTTGCTCAATTGTCTGGCCCACTGGCTTGCCGGCCTTGACCATCAACATGACCCGCCGCGGCTTTTTCAGGCTTTTGACAAACTCCTCCAGGCTGTGGCAGCCGACAACTGATTTGCCCTGTGCCGGCCCGGCCAGGAAATCATCCACCTTGCTGGTTGTGCGGTTATAGGCCGCCACAGTAAAGCCATGATCAGCCATATTAAGAATAAGATTCTGGCCCATTACAGCCAGCCCGATAAGTCCTATATCACACTGTTCAGCCATGGAGCTTACCTCCTCTATTTTATGCTTTCATACTTCTTATCCATTTGTCTGGATATATGTTCTGCAAAACCGGCACCTGCTTCGCCATAGACATTAAAAGCAGCATCCGCCCCCGCCTCCTTCAGTGCTTCCACCTCATCGTCAAACCGGGCAATTGCTGCTATCCGACCGGGAAAGTTAAAGGTCTTAAGCTGGCCGGTAACTTCCTTATTTTCAGTCTGGCTCGGCATGGCAAGCATGACAAGCTCAACCTCCCGCTTATTTGTCTCAGCCCTTTCCCAGAAGTCGGAATCCATTGGGTCGCCCCTGATAACATTTCTGCCTGCCTGCTGGTGCTCCTCGACAACTTCCGAATCAAAATCAACGCCGATAACCTTGCCGCCATAGCGCGCCTGCATAAAATCATAAGCACCGGCCCCGACTCTCCCCATGCCGAAAATTACAATCCTGGCGTCGCCGGGATCAATGGTCTCGTCCTCCGGCAACCTTGTCTTGGTCTCAAATGTTTTCAGGCGGCCTGCCATGCGGCTGTAGATACCATGCGCCGCGGTATTCAATGGGGCAGCCAGTACAAAGGTCATGGAAAGAGCAATGGCAATGATAACCAGCCATTCACCGCCGATCCAGCCGTTCGCCGCACCCACAGCACCAACAATCAGGCCGAACTCACTGTAGTTGGCAAGACTGAACGAGGTGAGCATCGAGGTACGGGCCCGCAGCTTGAAACGGGAGAGAAGGAGAAAAAAAAGCGCCACCTTGAGCGGCATAACGAATGTCAGGAGAGTTGCTATGCCGAGTGCTTCGAGAGTCGGTGCGCCTGACAAACCGATGCTGAGGAAAAAACCGACCAGAAAAATCTCTTTGAATCCCAGAAGCGATTTGGCAAGTTCCGAGGCCTTGGGATGGTCGGCAAGCAGCATGCCGACAATCAAGGCTCCCAGGTCCGCCTTTAAACCAACCAGGTCAAAACCTGCCGCTCCCACTACCAGAGCAATGAACATACCGGCCAGGATAAGAAGCTCACCATGACCGCTTCGATCCAGCAAAAGCTTCAGCAGGTACCGGATGACCGGCAGCATGGCCAGGAAAGGCAAAGCCCACAACGAAGGAATCTTTCCCAGGGAAAAGGTCAGAAAAAGAACAGCAATGATATCCTGGATAATCAGGATGCCGATCGAGACCCGGCCGTGCAGGGCCGCCATTTCCCCCTTCTCTTCCAGCACCTTGACCGCAAAGACCGTACTTGAGAAGCTTAAGGCAAAGGCGATTAACAGGGACAATTTTAAATCAAGGGAATCAAAAAGCGAAATACCGGCAAGACTGAGCCCGAAAAGAGCTGCACCGAAGAATACAACTGTGATGAGCATATGGATGGTGCCTGTTGCCCATATCTTGGGTTTCAACAAGCTTCTGATCTGCAGCTTCAAGCCGATACTGAAGAGCAGCAGGGTAATACCGAGATCAGCGATGATCTCAAGTGTTTCTCCCCCCTCAATGCCGATACCGTTCAGCACAAAACCGGCGGCCAGAAAACCGACCATGGGGGGCAGTTTCACCTGCCGGGCGGCAAATCCCAGGAAAAAGGCTATGGCTATCCAGATTGGATCCATGCGGCTATTATCTCCTACTTATTCCACGCACATCTATTCAATATTCATAAAATGAGCCCGATATCGCATTGCACATCCATGGTATCACACCACTTTAGAATTATCCGGTTGAGAAAGAACCTAGTAAAAAACTCTTCAAAGCCAAGCTTACATCTTCTTCTATTTTAAGCCCGAACATTTAACAAGCCGAGATGCCGGAGAGGCAAAGTATACGGTGTTTCGCTATACATATGTATGCGAGACGTCGTATACTGCAGGATATTCGGATATATCGGCTTGCTTAAAGGGATTCTCTGTTGCGCACTTCCTCTTCCACATCAACAACCGTCTCCCGCATGGTCTCTAACAGGACATAAACGACAGGTACCAGCATGGTACTGATAAATGTCGCAGCTACCATGCCGCCGAGCACCACTGTACCAATTGATTTCATGGTCATGGCGCCGGCCCCGAACGCAAAAGCAAGGGGGAGGACACCAAACACAAATGACAGAATGGTCATCATGATGGCCCGGAAACGAAGCGTTGCGGCATTTAAGGCCGCATCAAAGATGGATTCCCCTTTCTCGCGCAGTTCCTTGGCAAATTCAACAATCAAAATGGCATTCTTGCACGACAACCCGATGAGCAGCACCAGGCCGATCTGGGCAAAGAGATTGTTATCCAGTCCGACAAAATTCAGGGAAACGAGAGCGCCAAGCATAACAAGGGGGACTGATACGAGGATCATTATGGGAAGGATCCAGCTCTCGTACTGGGCACAGAGCACCAGGTAGACGACGATGAAGGCAAATGCAAATACAAAGATCTGGGCATTGCCGGCCAACCGTTCCTGGTATGACATGCCCGACCATTCCAGTCCGAAGGTCTTTTCTGCCGGCAGAACCCGGTCGGCAATCTCTTCCATGGCGGCCATTGCCTGGCCCGAACTGAAGCCGGGTGCTGAAACGCCGTTTATCTGGATGGAACGGTACATATTATAATGGGCCAGGTTCTGCGGCCCGGTCATGAATTGAACCGAGACCAGGGCATTTAACGGCACCATATCGCCATTTTGGTTGCGGACAAAGAGCTTGTTGATATCATTTGGTGCACTCCTGAACTCTTTGGCGGCCTGCAGATACACCCTGAATACCTTGCCGAACTTGGTAAAATCATTGACATAAAAAGAACCGAGATAGACCTGCATGGTGGAGAACAGCTCAGCCATGTCGACGCCCAGAGAAGCCACCTTCTTCCGGTTAATATCAACGGAAAGCATTGGATAATTTGGCGCGTAGGTTGTGTAGGCATAAGCGATGCGGGGATCCTTATTAGCTTCGGCGATGATGTTATTGGCGTGATTGACAAAGATATTTATGTCGCCGGCCATATAATCCTGCAGCCGTAAATCAAACCCGCCGACATTGCCAAGGCCGGGAATACCGGGCAGGTTTACGGCGGTAACTTTGGCATCACCAATACCTGCACCAATTTTATTTATCGTGCCGATAATTGACTGAACCGTCAACTCGGGGGACGTTCTTTCTTTCCAGTGATCAAGGGTGATAAATCCGACCGCTGAACTGCTGTCAAGGGTGCTGGTAAGGGCATTGTAGCCGTCAATAATAAGAACATTTGCCACCCCCGGGATATCCATGATCTCTTTCTCCAGCCCCTTGCGGACATTGACAGTCTGCTCGATGGCGGTCCCTGGTTTCAGGTTTATCAGGACCATGAAGGCGCCCTTATCCTCTTCCGGCACAAACCCGGTCGGCGTAATGCTGAACATGTACCAGGTGGCGCCCATCAATCCGATAAAAGCAAAAACAACCAGCCAGCGCAGCTTGATCAGCATTCGCACCACAGAAGTATACCTCCTGGTCAGCCAGTCAAACATCTGGTCAAACTTCCTAAACAGGATGAACTTCTGCTGCCCCTCTTTACGGCGCTTGATAATGATGGCTGCCAGGGCCGGCGAAAGCGTCATGGCATTGAGTGACGAAATCATTACTGCAAAACTGATGGTCAGGGAGAACTGTCGGTAAATGGCACCGGTAAGACCCGGCATCATGGAAACCGGTACAAAGACAGCAACCAGTACCAGCGTGGTGGCGATAATCGGCCCGATCAGTTCCAGCATGGTCTCTTTGACAACCTGGGGAATGGTCAGCTCACGTTTCTCCTCCATGATCCGCTCGACGTTTTCAACCACCAGGATAACATCATCCACCACGATACCAATGGCCAGGATCAGGCCGAACAGGGTAAGAAAGTTGATCGAGAAACCGGCCAGCTTCATAACCCCGAAGGCGCCGATCAGGGAAACCGGGATGGCGACAGCGGCAATGACAGTAGGCCGCCATGAACCGAGAAAAATAAAAACAATCAAAATGACCAGCATGATTGCAATAAGCAGATTTTTCACCACGTTTTCAATGGCAACCTCGACAAACAGCGTAGTATCATAGGGAATGGAATAAGAAATCCCCTCAGGAAAGCGTTTTTCCAGTTCCTGCATTTTGCTGACAACCTGTTTTTTAATCTCCAGGGAGTTGGAACCGGGCAACTGATAGATGCTGATTGCGGCTGACGGTTTGGCATTGAGCAGAGCATTCCAGTCGTACTTCTCCGAACCGAGCTCAATGGTGGCCACATCCTTCAGATGGACCAAGGTGCCGTCATCCTGGTATTTGATAACGATGTTATTAAACTCCCTGACCTTATCAAGTCGGCCTTCGGTGGTCAGGATAAACTCAATCTGCTGGTCTTTGTAGGTCGGCGGTGCGCCGATTTTACCCAGGGCTGCCTGCCTGTTCTGTGACTGGATAGCGGCAATGATCTCTGCCGGGGTAAGGCCCATGGACTTTACCCGGTCCGGGTCGAGCCAGACACGCATGGAATACTTTTTCTCACCCAGTATTTCAGCCTTACCTACCCCCTTGATGCGCCGCAATTCGTCAAGCACATTGATGGCGGCGTAGTTGTTGAGAAAGCTTTCATCAAAGCGTTCGTCGCCGGAAATCGCTACAAAACAGACAATGGATGGCGACCGCTTGTCGACAATCACCCCTTGCTGGACCACTTCAGAAGGCAGTTGCGAGGTGGCCATCGACACCTTGTTCTGCACATCCACAGCGGCAATGTCCAGATCATACCCCGGCTCAAAATAGACATTGATGTCAGCGGTACCGGCACTGGTACTGGAGGAATCCATGTAGATCATGCCCTGCACTCCGTTGATCTTATCCTCCAGCGGCCTGGTAACGGTTTCCTCAACAGTATAGGCATTGGCCCCTACATAGGTGGCACTCACCTTGACTGTGGGAGGTGCGACATCCGGATATTCCTGAATCGGCAGGATAAGAATTGACACGGCGCCGCCTAGGACAATGAGCAGGGAGATGACCATGGCAAAGATGGGACGTTTTATAAAGAATACAGATAACATGGGCTACCCCGTATTTTTCATCAGTAATTATTCATATCCCACTGATTATATTATAAGTTAAGCAATTTCAAAATGTTACAGATCTCTGCTTAAATGTTCGTGAGAAGTGCAGGCTACTCCTTGTCCTCAACCATCTGATTTTTTTTCAATATTGCCATTACTCCTTTTTCAGCAGTGACATCGGTTGGTGTAACCTTCATATCAGGCCTGATCGTCAGCAATGACGAGACAACGACCTTATCTCCCTCATCGAGTCCCTCCTCAACATGCAGGAAATAACGCCCTTCATAGCCACGCTTCACATCAAGACGTTTAGCCCTGCTGTTTTCATCAACAACATAGAGAAAACTGCCGCGCTGGTCCTCCAGCACAACCTGGGGAGGGACCGCCATGAAGGGATACTCATCCGTAACAAAGATATCAACGTAGACAAAGGTGCCCTCAAGCAGGAAGTAGTCAGGATTATCAACCGTGGCCCGCATGGTAATGGTGCCGGTCATTGAATTAACCCGGTTGTCACTGAAGCTTAACTGCCCCTTGAAAGGCCCGCGCTTTATACTTTCGGTCTGGCCGCCGGGCAGCCTGACCATGGTAGTAGATTCATCCTGCGAACCATACTGACGCATAAGCTGGAACTCTTCCTCAGTGGGATTGAAGTAAGCATACATGGGGTCACCTGAAACCATGGTGGTGAGCAGGGTCTTTTCGCCAAAGCCGACAATATTGCCCACATCCACATGCAACCGGCTGATGTTGCCGCTGATCGGTGCCAGAACATCGGTGTAACCAAGATTAAGTTCGGCATCCCTGATCGCTGCCTCATCAGCTTTGACTAAAGCAATGAGTTCGTTCCGCCTGGCCATATACTGTTCCAGGGTGGCCCTTGGCGCCAGCCCTTCCTCCACCAGGGGTTCGTAGCGCTTCACATCGGCAAGGGCCAGACCAAGGGTAGCCTGGTCCATTTCACGTTTTGCCTTGGCCTGCTGCAATGCCTGCTCGTAAGTATTTTTTTCTATCTCAAAAAGCTTCTGGCCTTTTTCGACAAACGCACCCTCTGTAAAAAAAACCTTTTCAAGGATGCCCGCCACCCGGGCCCGCACTTCAATACGTTTGCTTGCCTCTGTCTTACCCGTATATTCCAGCCAGATGGGAATCGGTTCATTTTTTACCACTATCATCTCGACATCAAGCGGCGGCGGTTCGGGAGGGGCTGCAGCCTGCTGTTTCTTTTTACTATCAGAACAACCGCTTAGCGTTATGGTGAATGCGGCTGCCAACAGCATGAGAACAATTTTGCGTTTCATAAGTAACTTCCCTCAAAGGTTTAACGAACCAACAGATAATAATACTTTACTCCGGTACCTGACAGAATTCCTGTTCTTCTTTATTGCCGTTTTCCTGTTCTTCATTGTTCCTGGTTTCCAGTTCCGGTGTGACGCCTGTTGAATTATCAATCCTGGCCAGTCCGGTCAGATAGTCGTAGTAGGTGGTCACCAGGCTCGACTGGGCCCGGGTAAAATTGAGCTGTGCATCGTTATATTCGATCATGTCATTGAGCCCGGCAATATAGCGCTTTTCGGCCATATAGAGATTTTCCTTGGCCAGTCCCAGAGTCTCATCTGCAATGTCAACTGCCTCACGGTTTTCGTCGGCCCGCAGGTAGCTGTCAGTAACTTCCCTGGTAATGAAAAGCTGTAAATCCATTAGCGTCGCCTGCACCTCCTGAAGTTTTCCCCTGGCTTCAACAACCTCGCCATCTGTCTGGAAGCCGGAAAAAAGCTCCCAGGTAAGATCGATCCCAACCCGCCACTGGTCCTCAAATACTGCCATATCGGTATCGTATTCGTCGTAGCCGGCATTGGCGCTGATCGAGGGGAAATAGCCGCTTTTCGCTCGACGGATGTCAGCCTCTGCGGCCATGACCAGGGACTTGACAGCCTGCATATCAGTCCGATTCTCAAAAGCTTTAGACAGCAGATCTTCCAGGGAACCGGACATGACCGGCTTGCTGCCGGCGAGCTGGTCCAGTTCGCCTTCATTACTTGCCAGGAGATAATTGCCATAGTTGGGTTTTATGCCGAGCACCTGTTCAAGTCTGACCCGGGCCGTCTTATAATTGGACCTGGCCTGTAGATGGGCCAGCTTGGACTCTGATAACTTGACCCCTGCATTTGTCACATCAATCTTTGTCCGGACCCCGGCATCGAAATATTTCTCTGCCCGGTATAACTGCTGTTCATAATCCTTGACCGCCTGCGCCTCGACTGCAATCAACCGCTTCCTGGCAAGCACATCGTAAAAAGCCCGCTTGCTGGCCAGAACGATATCCTGCCGGACCCGGTACAGGTTGTCGTCAAACGCCTTGAGACTCATCCGGCTCGACTCAATGGCGCCGCCGGTATTGCCGAAATCATAAATCAACTGCGAAGCGTTGACAGAGGCAACGTTGACGTTTTCAGTATCATCAGGTTCAACATTATCAATATACTGACGACCGACACTGCCGCCAACACCAAGATGGGGAAGATAGCCGGATATCGCCTGGGTGTGTATGCCGGAGCTTTGCAGACATTGCTGCCTGGCTATTTCAATTTGCGGGTTGTTGTGCTGGGCAATCTTGACGATTTCGTCAAGATTGAGGTGCTGTTCCTCTGCCAAAGAGGTTCCGGCCGCCAGAAAGGCAACACAAAAAAAGAGCCCAATACCAAAAAGCCGCTCCATTGATCTCATTATAGTTCCAACCTTTGGTCTATGGTTTACATTATAATGGCTGGGCTGCAAACAGCCGGCCGGCATCAGCACCGATAAAAAGATAGTGCCATACCAAAACCGGCAGTACAAGATATAATCCGGTATCAAACTGTAATGCTTGGAAATTTGCCCGATATTGTGTATTGATGAGAATTATTACTAATCGTTTCCCTTCTATTTTGCAAAAAAATTACATTCATAAGTGTAACGCCCTGATTATGGGACCGGGAGGTTACCAGGTGAAGGACTTTATGAAAGCTGGAGGCATCATGACCGTGATTTTCCTGATAGTCAGCCTGGTAATGTTAAACATTGTTTTTTGAAGGGATTCTTTTTAGTGTATTTGCATTATTTTCAATCCATATCCGATGCATCGGCTGCCATAAAAAGCGTAACGCTGAAAGAAATGTTATCCGGATGCCGGAGGTCTGCCGCATGTGTCATACTTAACGGTCCCGGGACTGCGTCCTTGTTTAGGCAGAAATCTCAACGCTTCAAAATCGAAGTTGAAGCAATAATCTAAATTACAAACAATTTTCAGTAGGTCGCCATGTCAGATCTGATTTCACGCGCAAAAGCATACGCA
>PVMK01115429.1_pt1 | contig 11069 bp, 8 predicted proteins | sample 1853481 | NCBI WGS metagenome assembly PVMK01 (sample SAMN08533507, study PRJNA380276) | Marine sediment metagenome, whole genome shotgun sequencing project. | reverse complement strand
CGGGTGGCAGATACATCCCGTCCCCCTCCTTGACGTCGAATGCCTCCTCGAATTCGGGCATGTTTGCGAGCGGTCCGAGAACCCGGAATCGGGGTGGTGAGTGCGGGTCGGTCGCTGCCCGGTTTCGCATTGCCTCTTCCGTCGCCTTGAACCGCCAAACCTGGGCGATCCCCATGAAAAACCTCTGTGGCCCTGTCATGTCGTCGATATCCGGCGCCTCGCGACCGTCGAGCGATATCTGGTAAGCCTTGAACGCAATCGTCAAGCCTGCCAGATCGCCGATGTTCTCCCCCAGCGTCAACTCACCGTTGGTTGTTCGCAAAAACCGGGCGGATGTTTCAGACCTACCTGGCACGAGTATGGCGGGGCGGGTTAGGATGATGCGACTTTCGAACGGGGAACCTGTGGAGGTGCCGTGGCCGCGGAAAGCGATAACAACCCGGTATTCGACGGCGAGCTGAAGATTGCCGAGCACTTTCCACGTCCTCTCTTCGCGGACTGGGAAGACCTGGCTCGCCGGTCTCTCGGTTCGCGGACGCTGGAGTCGCTGAGACGCACCACCCACGAGGGTCTCGAGATCGCGCCGCTGTATGCGGTGGAGGATCTTCCTCTCGATCGGATCACGATCGAAACTCCGCGTCGCGACACCTGGGAGACCTGCTTCCCCGTCGATCTCCGAGAACCCGAGACGGCGATCAACCAGGCTATCGAGGGGCTGTCGCGCGGCGGGGGCTCGCTGTGGGCCAAGGTCGACAGGAGGAAGAGCACATGGGGGCGGCTGACGGTCGGGGCGATGACCCGGCTGCTCGAGGTTGTGGGCGACGCGCCGGTCTATCTCGACGGCCGCGGCGCCACCCCGGCCCTGGCCGCGCTGCTGGCGGCGGCGGACGGGCGTCTCGGCCTTCCGACCGGCGGCCTTCGGGGCGCCTTCGACCACGACCCGCTCGGCACTTTGGCCGCCGACGGCGCCCTGCCGTGGAGCCTCAAGACCAGCTTCGCCCTGATGGCGGAGATGGTCAGATGGACCGAGGAGCACGCGCCTCAGGTTCGCGCCGTCGCCGTGTCGACCCTCCCCCATGCCAAGGCGGGGGCAACTGCGGTCTATGAGCTCGCCCTCGCGATCGCCACCGGCGTCGAGTACCTGCGCCGGCTCGAGGCCGCCGGCATCGCGCCCGAGGTCGTCTGCCGCCGCCTGCGGTTCATTCTGCCGGTGGGACGTGATTTCTTTATGGAGATCGCCAAGCTGCGCGCCCTGCGATGGTTGTGGGCCCGTGTTGCCGAGGCCTGCGGCGTCGCACCGGACGCCCGCGCCGTCCCGGTCCACGCGATCACCTCGCCACGCTGCCTGACCGTACGCGACCCGTGGGTCAACATGCTGCGCGGTACGGTGGAGTCTTTCGCCGCGGTGGTCGGCGGGGCGGATGTGCTCACGGTGCTGCCCTTCGACTCGGCGATCGGGCATTCGAACGAGCTTTCGCGGCGCATGGCCGTCAACACGCAGACCATCCTCCGCGAGGAGAGCGGTCTCGATCGCGTCGAGGACCCGGCGGCCGGCAGCTACTTCGTCGAACGTCTGACCCACGATCTCGCCGCCGCAGCCTGGGAACGCTTCCAACAGATCGAAGCATCAGGAGGCATGGCCTCCCACCTGTTATCCGGCGCCGTCGCCAATGAGCTCGCCGAGGCATCGGCCCGCAAACGACAAGCGGTCTCCACTCGTCGCGACCTGGTCACCGGCGTCAGCTCCTATCCGAAGCTCGACGAAGAGCCGCTCCTGCGGGAACGGGTCGGTCGCGATGACCGGCGCCTGCCGGACGACGAGGACACGGCCGTCCGCCGCAGACCGAGCGCCGACTCCCCTACCTTTGCGACCGCCGTCGCAGCCGCCAGGGAGGGCGTCTCGGCCCGCGAGCTGGTCGGGATGTTCTCCGGCGACGGGCATCCCGAACGCATCACCGCCGCCGCCGCCGGCCGCGAAGCCCGTCCCTTCGAGGAGCTGCGCGACGCATCGGATCGCCACCTCGGCCGGGTCGGCACGCGACCGCGGGCCTTCCTGGCCGTCGTGGGTCCGCCATCCGAGCATCGGGCGGCCGCCGCCTTCGTGGCCAACCTCCTGGCAACCGGCGGCATCACGGCGATTCACGGGCCGCGCAGTCGACAGCCCTGAGGAGACGGTCGCGGCCTTTGCCTCCAGCGGCAGCCGCACGGCCGTGATCATCGCGGCCCCGGAGAGGGCTGACGAGGTCGTGCCGACCATGGCCCAGGCGCTGAAGGAGTGGGGAGCGGCGAGGATTCTGGTCGCGGCGCGTCCCGGCGAGCGGCGGTCCGCCTGGCAAACCGCCGGGGTGACTGGCTACGTCTACCCCGGGTGCGACGTGGTCGCGCTGCTCGGCGACATCGTCGAGGTCGAGGGGGTGGGTCGTGATTGAGTCCCGCATTCCCGATTTCAGCGCCGTCGGCCTCGCCCCCGTCGCTACAGGACCCGGCGCGGATCCGCACCATCGGTCTGGAGAACCCCGGAAGGCTTCGATGTCGCGCGACGATACACCGCTGCCGATCTCGAAGGCGTCGACCACCTCCACTCGCTGCCGGGGATCGCCCCCTTCGTCCGCGGCCCCTACCCGACGATGTACGCCTCCCGACCGTGGACGATTCGCCAGTACGCGGGCTTTTCCACCGCCGAGGATTCGAACGCCTTCTATCACCGCAACCTCGCGGCCGGCCAAAAGGGGCTCTCGATCGCCTTCGACCTCCCAACCCACCGCGGCTACGACTCCGACCACCCGCGGGTCCGGGGCGACGTTGGGATGGCCGGGGTCGCGGTGGACTCGATCCTCGACATGCGGGTGCTCGTTGACGGCATTCCGCTGGACAAGGTCAGCGTTTCCATGACCATGAACGGGGCGGTGCTGCCGGTGATGGCGCTGTATATCGTCGCCGCCGAAGAGCAGGACGTGCCACCGGAACGGCTCGCGGGCACCATCCAGAATGACGTCCTCAAGGAGTTCATGGTCCGCAACACCTACATCTACCCGCCGGCCCCTTCGATGCGGATCGTCGCCGACATCTTGCGCTACACCTCGGAGCGGATGCCGCGCTTCCACTCGATCTCGATCTCCGGCTATCACATGCAGGAGGCCGGCGCGACCCTCGACCTCGAGCTCGGCTACACCCTGGCCGACGGCATCGAGTACGTGCGCACCGGCATCGCCGCCGGTCTCGACGTCGATGCCTTTGCACCAAGAATCTCCTTTTTCTGGGGAATCGGAATGAACCCGTTCATGGAGATCGCCAAGCTGCGGGCGGCGCGGCTGCTGTGGGCCGAGATCATGCGCGGCTTCGGCGCTTCTGACCCTCGCTCGCTGGCCCTGCGCACCCACTGCCAAACCTCGGGCTGGAGCCTGACCGCACAGGACCCGTTCAACAACGTCGTCCGCACCTCGATCGAGGCCATGGCCGCAGCCTTCGGCCACACCCAGTCGTTGCACACGAACTCGTTGGACGAGGCCCTGGCCCTACCGACGGACTTCTCAGCCCGCATTGCCCGCAACACCCAGATCCAGCTAATGGAGGAATCCGGAATCTGCCGGGTCGCCGATCCGTGGGGTGGCTCCTACTTCGTGGAACGATTGACCCACGATCTCGCGCACCGGGCATGGGAACACATTCGCGAGGTTGAGGGGCTTGGCGGGATGGCGAAGGCGATCGCCGATGGACTTCCGAAGCGGCGCATCGAGGAGGCGGCGGCACGCACCCAGGCATGGATCGACTCCGGACGCCAGAGCATCGTCGGCCTCAACCGATTCCCGGTCGATGCCGAGAGCGAGATCGAGGTCCTCAAGGTCGACAATACCGCAGTCATCGAGACTCAGCTGGCACGGCTAGCGGCGTTGCGGGCGGGGCGTGACGAAGATCTCGTTCAGGCCCGCCTCGCTGAGCTCAGCCGGGTCGCCCGCTCCGGCGAGAGCAATCTGCTTGCAGCGGCCGTCGAGGCCGCCCGCGCCAAGGCCACCGTCGGTGAGATCTCCGACGCCCTGGAGAAGGTCTTCGGGCGCCATAGGGAGACCATCCGGGCTATTTCGGGGGTGTACTCTGCAGAAGTGGGAGAGAGCATGGACGACGTGAAACGGGTTCGAACGGCGACCGACGCCTTTGCAACGCACGACGGGCGACGGCCGCGAATCCTGGTCGCCAAGGTCGGTCAGGACGGGCACGACCGCGGCCAGAAGGTGATCGCGACGGCCTTTGCAGATTTCGGATTCGACGTCGACATCGGACCCATGTTCACGACCCCCGAGGAGACCGCGCGCCAGGCGGTGGAAAACGATGTCCACGTCGTCGGCGTCTCCTCGCTGGCGGCGGCCCATCTGACCCTGGTCCCGCAGCTCAAGAAGGCGCTCGAGGAGCTCGGGCGCCCGGACATCCTGCTCGTAGTTGGTGGGGTGATCCCACCGCAGGACCACGACGCGCTCCGCGAGGCCGGGGCCGCGTTCATCTTCGGACCCGGCACCAACACACCCGCCGCCGCGGTGGAGCTCGTTGAGGAGCTGGGGCGCCGCCTGAACCATGGTGGCTGACGGTCGGGGATTCCTCCGCCGAATAGCAGCGGTATTTTTGGCCCTGCTCGCCGCCGGCTGCGCGAGTCACACCCTCGTACCCTACGACCCACAGCGGTCGAGCCCGCCGGACGCAACGGCCTCCGCGGAGCCAGTTTACCCCTACCAGCGGCGGGCCATCTCGATCGACAACCGGGATCTGAGCGCCAGGGAAACAGAGCTGTACCGGGTGCGGCACCTCGATCTGGACTCGATCGACCAAAACGGCCAGAGCAGTAGCCGCGTAACGGGCACCTACTTTCAGGGCAAGGCGCCGGGCCGCAAACCCCTGGTCATCGTCCTGCCGATCTGGGGCAGCTACACCTACCCCCCCTACGCGATCTCCGCAGGTCTGCGCCGGCGATCTGAGGGTGGGAGCAACGTGCTGCGGTTGGGCGGCGGGAGCTTCGTTTTGGATTGGGAGGGTATGGCCGCGGCGCCGACCGGAGAGGCCTGTCGCGACGCGATGGCCGCCGGCCTGACCCGGGTGCGAGCCAACGTGGTCGATGTCAGCCGCATCATCGACTGGGCCGAGGCGCAGCCCGACGTCGACCCCGAGCGGATCGGTCTCATTGGCTTCAGCCATGGCGGCCTCACCGCCGCCCTCGTCGCGGTCAACGAGCCGCGGCTGGCGGCCACCATCGTCGTCATGGGTGGCGCCCACCCTCACCGGATATTCGCCACCTGTCCCGGACGGGTCGGCAAGCTCAGAGAGGCCATCCTCGATCGGTTCGATTGGACCGTGGAGGAGTACCAGACGGCGCTCGAACCGATTTGTAGGCCCTACGATGCTGCGACATATCCCGGCCGCGCCGATCCCGCTCGCATCCTCGTCATCGATGCCGCCAAGGACCACTGTATCCCGCCGGATGCGCGCGAGGCCCTGTGGGAGGTGCTCGGTCGACCGCAACGCATCAGCCTCAACTACGGCCACAAAAAGGCATTCCTATCGATGACCCCACTCGGTTTCAACTGGATGCGGAAACAGATTTACGGTTTCTTCGATCTCAAGCTCGGTCCGGAGGACGGAAGTTGAGAGTTGAGAGTTGAGAGTTAAGAGATATGAGTTGAGAGTTATGAGTTGAGAGTTATGAGTTGAGAGTTTGGGGGTCCGGGTGATGAGGGCGCACACGGAATTGGCCGGCTGGCGGGAAAATCCGTTATCCCCACATACAACTCTAAAGTCTAAACTCTTAACTCTCAACTCTTAACTCCCTCTCACTCACTCCTCCGACGTCTCCACCTCGTCCTCCTCCGTCCAATCGTACCAGTCGATCTCAATCACACTGGTGGGCTCGCTGGTCAACAACATGACCGCCCGATTGCCGTCGGTGAACCAGGGATCACCGGTGAGGTTGCCGCGCGGCTCCTCCGGCGGCACGAAGCCCACGCCACCAACCCTCGCATAGGCGGACAACGCCTGGGCGTAAATGAAGTCCTGGACCAGCGCGGCGCGCGTGTCGTCCACGTTGGGGTCGATGCGGTGGGTGGTGAGGGTCTTCGATTTGGTGGTGAAACGACTGCCGATGTCGCGGCTGATCTGACCGATCAGCACCGGCAGACCGTTCACGGTCACCGGCGCCAGCCACAGACGGAGGTGGTTGCGGTAGTTGTTGCTGGCGCGCACCTTTTGGAATGCAATGTCCTGCGCCCGACCATAGACATAGAGGTTGCTGATGGGTGAGTACCGGTAGGCGCCACCGAAGATGCCGAAAAATCCTGTCTTCATTACGGTACCCGCCGACATCGCCGCGGTCGGGTCCCAACCGGAACGGAGGAGCGCGGGCCAGAGCGCCTCGGAGTCAGCGATGATCACGAAATTCAAGGGATCGCCGGTCTTGCTGCCGGCGGCGTTGGTGACCGTGGCCGGCTGCTCCTCAATCCACTTAACTACTTCTTCAGGCTCCGTGAGATCGACGATCTCCTGACCCGGGAATAAGACCTCGTAGATGTCTCCCTCCTCGAGCTTGTGGAAGTCAGCCTTAAAGCCCGGCACCTCGTGAATGAACTCGACGTGGACGGCCTTGTGCTCGGAAAAGACCTCAACCAGCACCCATCGAACGCCCTTTTGCCTGTTGGTGAACACGAAACCCGACACGGTTTCGCCGGGTGGGATCGCGAACGACATCTGGTTCTCGTAGTAGTACCACTTCTTTTCTTGGTTGGCCTTCTTGGACCACCTCCAGCTGGTCCTCTGGGCCACCTCGAGGGGAGAGAAATAGTCGGGGTCGATGCTCCGCGGCAGGAACAACATCTCGTCGTCGGTGCCGTTGGTGATATCGAGCCACACCGGCTGGATCTTCTTCTTGTAGAGCTTGCAGTCAAAGGTCGCCTTCGCCTCCTCGGCGGTCAAAACAACCACCTTGACCGTGACGTCTTCCTCCGTCCGGGTCTCGGCCCGCTCCTTGAACCCGACCTGATCCATGGGCGTCGGGCTGAAGGTGCGGCAGCCCACGACAAATACCATCGCCGCGGCGAGTACGAAGGTCCCCAGGTATCTCATTTTTTCAATCCTCCGTGGTTCAGCCGTCCAAAGATACCACGCCGACCGATGGCGCCCGCCGCCCGTCCCACGTATGATCGGGTCGAACGGCCGACTCATGAAATCAAACCTCGACCTCGACGAGTTGCTCCGCGGAATCCGCGAAAATGACCGGGCGGCGCTCGGACGGGCGATCACCCTCGTCGAGTCGAACTCCCCCAACGACCGGCAACGCGCTCAGGAGCTTCTGACAGATCTCCTCCCGGACGCCGGTGGCGCGCGCCGGATCGGTATCTCCGGGGTGCCCGGGGTCGGCAAGAGCACCTTCATTGAGACTTTTGGCATCCGCCTGGTCGAAGACGGCCACCGGGTGGCGGTGCTGGCGGTGGATCCCTCGTCGTCGGTGTCTAAGGGGTCGATCCTCGGCGACAAGACGCGAATGGAAAAGCTCGCCTCGTCGGACGGCGCCTTTATCCGGCCCTCCCCCACCGGAGGCTCATTGGGTGGGGTGGCGCGCAAGACCCGCGAAGCGATCCTGGTCTGCGAGGCGGCGGGCTACGACGTGGTGCTGGTGGAGACCGTCGGCGTCGGCCAATCGGAAACCGCGGTCGCCGAGATGGTGGACTTCTTCCTCCTGCTCGAGCTCACCGGCGCCGGCGACGAGCTGCAGGGGATCAAGCGTGGCATTCTCGAGCTCGCCGATCTGATCTCGATCAACAAGGCCGACGGCGAGAATCTCGAAGCAGCCGAGCATGCACGCGCCGACCTCGAGCGCGCTCTCAACATCCTGCGACCCAGGGGCGCTGGCGGCTGGACACCGAGGGTGGTCACCTCATCCTGTCTTTCCGGCGCCGGTCTCGACGAGATCTGGGAAATCATTGGCGAGCATCACGCGCTGCTTTCGGCCGACGGTGAGCTCGAACGCCGACGCCGGCATCAGCTCCTGGACTGGATGTGGTCGCTTGTGGACGAGGGCCTGCGCTCCGCTGTTCGTGAACACGAAGAGGTCGCTTCCAAGGTCGAGAACCTCGAGCACGAGGTTCTCGATGGCCGCATCACGCCGACCGCCGCGGCGGAGGAGATCCTCGAAAGGTTCAGAAGTTGAGAGTTGAGAGTTAATGACCGACCAACTCTCAACTCTAAACTCGCAACTCTGAATTCTTAACTCTTCACCCGCTACCACGGATTGTATTGCACTCTGAGAAGGATGATGTTCGCCGACCCCTGGTTCTTGGGGCTGGCGTGAATGTAGTTGAGCTCGACCCGGGCGGTGGCGTTGAGGTACCAGCTCAGGGCGGCGCTGAAGTCGGTGAGCTCGCCGCCCTCGACCAGCCCGTCGGTGAGGTCGACTCGGGACAGCCGTCCGACGAGCTCCCACGCGCCCCCGTTCCTCTTCTTGAACGGATTGCCCTTGGTGTACTTGTGAAGCGGTTGCAGACGGTCGAAGGTGCCGCTGTTGGTGCGGTACGGCTTGCTCTCTCCGGTAATAAACCACCCGACCTGGACGTAGGTCCCCTTGAAGGTAGGATTGTCGAGGGATTGGGCCGACACCTTGCTCCTGATAGCCTCCGCCTGCATCCACATCGGTCCGTGCACGGCCGCGACCTCCAGACCCTGAAGCGTGACGCTGCTGGCCTGCATGTTACCGGTATCTACGAGGTAGTCGACAAACCGGGCCTCGGGCCGCGACCGGTATTGCGTGTCGCCTCCGGTCGGCGACCTCGCGCTCAACGACAGACCGACGTGGAGAAGGTGGCGCCCCTTGTTCCGGTACGCCAGCAGGTAGGTGCCGCGAGTGGTCAGCGACAGCTGCGAGTTGCTGGCGTTGTTATCGTTACTCTGACCGACGGAGAAGATGCCGGCCGCCCATGTGAAGCGCCCCTTCGGGCCAGAGTCGTGGACCATCGTGCCGATGTTGGATCCGGGCGCAATTGTCTGTACCGGCAACGATCGTTCCAAAAAACCGACGTTGTAGGATCCGGTCTGTCTCTCGAGGCTGAAGGGCTCGTTCATGTAGCCGACTCTGAGCTTGCCGAGGTAATGACCCCACACCTCGAGGCCGCCTTCCGCGCCCTCGATCCAGGCATCATTGAAGCCCCAGTCGGGACCGAAATTAAACCTGATGTTGAAGTTGAACTTTCGGATACGCCCGGCCGTATAGACCTCGAACCGGCGCACAGCGAGATCCGACTCGATGGGCAGGTAGAACTCCTCATACTTGGCGTCGCCGCTGCCGGCGGTGCCGTCGAGCTGGAGCCTGGCGCCGATCCTGAACCTGACCTGTCCGTCGAAGAGACTGTATCGAGCAAAGCCCCGGAGCCCGTTGACGGTGAAGTTCTTCCACTTCGATTTGACCGGCTGGTACTCGATCTCGTCAAGGTCGAATGGCGCATAGTCGGTAAAGGCCATTTCCCCGGGGTTGGTTTCGACCTCGCTTCTTGGTGTCGACTCTTCCTCCGTCTCGGTGTTCTCCGCCTTCTCGTCGCCTACAGGGGGTGCTGGGGGCGGAGACTCATCATCTGCGTTCTGCGCCACCGGAGTTGGTGACGATGATGGGGTTTGGGTCACGACAGGCGTCGGCGTCGAGGTTGGGCTCTGGGCGCCGGCCACCGGCACGAGGATGACCACCGTCATCAGCGTCACGATCACCGTCAACATATTCAATACGTAGCTGGGTTGTCTTTTCACCGGGACATCGTAACGCACACCTCTTCTGCTTTGGAAGAATCCGCATGTTGATTCCGGCGATGAAGGGGTTGAAGTCACCCGATGACAACGCGGAATCCTCCAGCGTATTGAGCACCAGCAGCGAAACTGAAGGTGGGCCAAGGCCCACCCTACGTTGGGCCGACAGGCGATTCGGAAAGCGATGTCATTGGAAGCACGAGGATCACGCGGCACCCGTCTTGTCCGGCCGATGTGGTGCTGTTAATGTACTCAAGAGGAAGAAGATGGACTACGACAAGACACGGGAGGTCCTGGCAGCTCTTGAACGCCAGGGGGTTCAGTACGTGATAATCGGCGCCGTTGCCCTGAACCTTCAGGGGCTTGCACGGGCTACTGAGGATCTGGACATTTTTGTCGAGCCAGACGCGGGAAATATCGACCGTTTGAGAGCCGCCTTGATGAGTGTCTTTGACGATCCGCACGTGGACGAGATTACCGCCGAGGATCTTCTCGGAGACTACCCCGCAGTCCAGTACATACCGCCGCAAGGGTCGTTTCATATCGACATCCTGACCAGATTGGGCGAAGCGTTTTCCTTCGAGGATCTGGAGTCAGAACGGGTCGACTTCGATGGCCTCCAGGTCACAGTCGTTACGCCAGAAACTCTCTATCGAATGAAGAAGGAGACGGTACGGTTGCGAGACAAGGGCGACGCCGAACGCATTCGACAGAGGTTTGGATTCGAGGAAGATTGATGCCGGTCCGGAAATTCAGGTCGGTTGAGGAGATGGAGGGCAACACGTGGCATGACCGGGATGATCCACGCCTTTTTCGTGCCATCCAAACCACGTGGGAATTCGCCCAAAGGGTCACGCAGCCACGGTTCCCCCCGGGTGTTTACAAGCACCGAACGGTGGAGGAGGCGGAGGAGTTGAGGAAGATCTGGGAGGAGGCCAACTTCGCGGCATTTCACGCGCGAAGACAGGCATCAGCGTAGGTGCCAGCCATCAGAACGGAAACACGATGGGTTTCAGTAACAGGTAGCGGGTCCGAGAATCTCGGGATGTTGCTCGACCAGCCGGGAACAACAGAAAACCCTCGGACCTGATACCTCCTGCTACGTCACAAAGTGATACGTGGTAACCATCTTTTTCCCATGTCGGCATCGTAACCCAGGAATCTCAGCCATTGCCGCGACGAGAAAGTGATTGCAAGGAAAATGGCGCCGTTGTACCGTTCGTTCAGGCGACATTCGATGGTGAGAAATCTGCTGCGAAGAAAACGCGGGAGAAAGACCGACGAGAATTCTGCATTCGAAGACCGGT
>PVMK01147450.1_pt1 | contig 11070 bp, 12 predicted proteins | sample 1853481 | NCBI WGS metagenome assembly PVMK01 (sample SAMN08533507, study PRJNA380276) | Marine sediment metagenome, whole genome shotgun sequencing project. | reverse complement strand
GAGTAGGAGTAAGCTAAGGACCGCTCTATAGGAACTCTTTATCCGAACGGAGCGAAATCTAAAAATAACACGTCGAGGATAAAACAATGAAAAGAATTCTTGTCATTGCATTGTTATCACTTCCGCTAACCGCTATTGCTGATCATTTGGACGTTATTGAGTTCAAACTTGCAGAGGGTTGCTCATTTTCAAAATACATGGAAATAGTTGCTGACTTCAACGAATGGGGTAAGGACTACGGCTACAACGCCGAAGTAGCAATGCCGATACAGAGTAACAACCTGGTAAGTTTGTTTTGGCTGGGCAGGAGTGCCGATGCCGCCACGTTTGGTAAAGCTTGGGATGCGTGGCGAGACGCGGGGGCCGACCCGAAATCCACACCTGCGATGCTCCAAGCGAGATTCTACGAGTGCTCGGAGGAACTCGGGCGACGTGGCTACGATTTGTATTAAATCGTGACCGTTACTTCGGCCCCGCCGAGGTCCGAGCGAGCAATCGTAAGATCACCACCGTATGAGCGCGCGATATCCTGAACGATAGCGAGCCCAATACCATGACCGGGTGTTGATTCATCCAGCCGGGTGCCGCGTTGTAGCAATGCATCGACTGCATCCGGCGGGATACCGGGCCCGTCGTCGGCGACCACTACTACTATCCCACCTGGCTCGCCCGCCACTGAATCCGCGCTCGTAACACGGATACTCACCGTCGAGTCACACCATTTGCAGGCGTTGTCGACAAGATTGCCGGCAAGTTCAAGAAAATCACCAGTATCGCCACGAAACTGGACGCCATCTTCGAGCTCGACATTGATGGCTGGGTTTTTCTCATAATATACTTTGCGCAGTCCATCCACGAGTCTGTCCAGTTCAGTCCTAACGTCTACCGACGCAAGAACAAGACCATCCGCAGCAGATGCCGCGGGCTTGCGTAGTTGGTAACGCACAATCTCATCCATTCGATCGATCTGTTCATTCGCGCGATCTTCAAAGCCAGGTTTCCCCCGTTCGTTGAGCAACGCTCGAATGGCCGCCAACGGTGTCTTCAAGCTGTGCGCGAGGTTATCAAGCGTCAGTCGATAGCGATCCGATCGTGCGCGTTCACTGCCGATCAGAATATTCATGTTACGAGCGACTCCTTGCAGTTCGGTCGGGTATTCCTCAGACAAGGACGATCGACTGCCCTCTTCGATTTCGCTTATTTCCGTTTCTACCTGGCGCAGTGGTCGCAGCAATCGACGCATGAGAAACGATATCGAAAACATCATGATCAATGCTATGCCAGCGAACCAACCGAAGAGTTGTCGTCGAAATTTTCTGAGTTGCGAGTTGAACGAATCGAGGCTTTCGGCGACTCTAAAAACAAACGGTCGGAGTTCTCCGTCAGGAAATTCCCATTGCAAAGACAAGCTTAGAGTCAGCAACGGCGTGCCGTCGGTGAGTGCCGCTTGTTGAAACAGATTTTCGCCGACATCAGGTGCAATACCGATCGGAATTGCAAGGCCAAGGACAGAGCGCGAGCGCCAGATCGCGTCGCCATCGACATTTCGAATCTCGGCATACAGTCCGGATCCAATATTGCCAAACCGCGGTTCAGGCATATCGGGCGGCATGCCAAGAACGCCGTCGTCGGTTGGCTCCGCGGCTGCGATCAAGGCCATCAGGTGGCCGTCGAGTATGTCTTCCTGCGCCTGCTCGGCCGCTTTTCGAAACGCGACATCGAGCGCCACAATGGTGACGCCGAAGAAAAACAGCAACAACACGCTGACAGAGACCAGGAGTCGGGCACTGAGTGACGACATGGGCAAATTCAGTCGGACTGGTTGCGCTCAAGGCCGAACCGGTAACCACGCCCGCGCAATGTCTCGATGGGCTGAATAGTGTTGTCCGGATCGAGTTTCTTGCGCAGACGACCGACGAAGACCTCGATGACGTTGCTATCACGTTCGAAATCCTGATCGTAGAGTCGCTCGGTGAGTTCAGTTTTTGAAATCACCTGGCCGGCGCGAACAATTAGATATTCGATGATCTTGTATGCATAACTGGTCAGTTCGATGGCAGCATCGTTCACTTTTACTTCCTGACGCGACATGTCGAGAGAAATCGGCCCAGCCGTCATGACCGACGATGCCCATCCGCCACTGCGACGTACGAGTGCGTTAACCCGGGCAAAAACCTCCTCAAATTGAAACGGTTTGACGACATAGTCGTCGGCGCCCGCATCCAGTCCATCAACTTTATCTTGCCAGCGGTCCCTGGCCGTAAGGATCAGGATTGGGTAGCTCTTGCCCTGCTTCCGAACCTCGCGAATGATGTCGAGTCCCGACATTTCCGGGAGCCCAATATCGATGATCGCCAGATCGATCGGATATTCGAGCGCAAAGTACAGGCCTTCCTTGCCATCGGCAGCCTGCTCCATGGCAAAACCAGCGTCCTTGAGTTTGGTTGTCAAGGTCTCGCGCAGTGTCGCGTCATCTTCGATGACCAGCAATCGCATGTCAGGATTTCCCGTTGCCGCTCTTGCGGCCCGCAACCTTGTGTGTCTTCACCTTGCCGTCCTTGGTGAGCACTTTGATGTAGTGAACTTCCCTGCCATTTTGGGTCTTTGTTTCGGCGCTTACGATGCGGCCGTCGGTGCTGCGACGTACTGACTCGACAGCCTGTGAAAGGGTCATGCCGTCATTTTGAACGATCTGGAAGGCTTGCCCGCGCTCCGACTGCTGTGCCGATACTGGCATCGCTGCCAGCACACAACTCAGTAGCATAATGAGTAAAAATCGCACCGCTGGTTTCCTGTCATCGCGCCCTGGCGTGTTGCAATCAGGACTGCCGACCAGTGTCGTTTGTCGGCAGTCCAATTGCAACGAACAGGATCACACCGATTATGCCGCTGGCCGAACGTCAACGCGTACCCGAATTTTACGGCCGGGATCGTGCGGCATGCGCGTCGAATACCGCTGACCGTTATAACGATACAAGACGTCGTAACCATCAACACGTTCTTCCTGATGTTCACGATACTGCGTCTCGCAACGCCTTACCGGTCGCGAATACTTAACCGCACCGTATTCTCCGGGGTGGCGCCTGTACGCGCTCTGATTGCCGATAGTTGCGCCAATCATTGTACCCGCGACTGTTGCCGCGTCATTACCATGACCACTGCCGAACTGATGTCCGACAACCCCACCGATAATGGCACCGAATAGTGTGCTGGTGGCAATACCGGGGGGCCGCTCGTTGACGGTATAGTATTCAACGTCCTCCCAGCACTCCTTCACAGGGGTCGTCACTGTGACGTAGCGAACGATGGGTTTGGCACTGATGACATGTGCGTAGTCGTATATCGGACCCTTACTACGATTGTTGTCATGCTCCGCGATTGCCTGTGATGCAACGCCGAGCAGCATGATCGCTGTGGCCAGAGCTGCAGTCTTTCGTTTGCTATTCATTGTCCTGTTCCTTTTTGGATCATTCGACCGGCCCGTTTGCCAGCCTGGGAACAAGACTAAGGTGTTGCCAATGAACATTGCCTGAATAGGTCAGACCCTTTATGTTGGAAAGCTGAACGGCTTATGAACCGAGGCGACGTTTCGCTGCGCGCCACTCCTTGTCCAGCGATTCCAGCGAGTGATCCGACAACTTTTTACCGGAGCGCGTGATTGCGCGTTCCATGTCACGAAAGCGCCGCTCAAATTTGTAATTGCCGACCGTCAGCGCTTTTTCGGGATCAATCTCAAGGTGTCGTGCGAGGTTGACGACCGCAAAAAGAAAGTCACCAAACTCTTCCTCAATGTCGTCGCGGCTACGCCCACCGACCGCTTCTTCAAGTTCGTCGAGTTCCTCGCGTATTTTTTCGCGCACGCCTTTTCGGTCGGGCCAGTCAAATCCGACCACCGACGCACGTTTTCCGAGTTTTTGCGCCCGTTTGAGCGCCGGCAACGCCTTGGCCACTCCAGCCAATGCGCTCGGATCGGCATCTTTGACGCGCTCTTCAGTCTTAATGCGCTCCCAACTTCCCGCAACCTGTCCCGCCGCCCGCTGTTCGTCGTCTCCAAAAACATGTGGATGCCGGCGCAACATCTTGTCGCTGATGCCTCTGGCGACGTCGTCGAAATCGAAATGCCCCGCCTCCTCCGCCATGCTGGCGTGAAAAACGACTTGAAATAGCAGGTCGCCAAGTTCGTCACGCAGTGCCGACAGATCTTCCCGCTCTATCGCGTCAGCGACTTCGTAGGCTTCTTCGATCGTATACGGAGCGATAGATGAGAAGGTCTGCTGCTGATCCCACGGACACCCGTTTTCCGGGTCCCTGAGCTTTTGAATTACTTCGAGTAATTTCTCTATAGGACTCATAACATTCTATTTTATAACTATTTTAATGAATTCAATTATGATGAATGCGGTGGCGCCCCAGATCCGACGGCCCTCGAATTGAAATTCGATCATCGGCACTTTCTGGCCGTACAGATCCCGATCGACTACGTGCCGATTGCCTTTGTCCAACAGGAAAGATAGCGGTACTTCGAATGTGAATTCCACCTCCGTTCGGTCGATATCCAGTTCAACTGTTTCATCAACGAGTCCGACAATCGGAGTCACCGCATAGCCGGTGATGGTCGGCATGGGTTCGAGGTAGCCAATAACGATTACGTCGTCGGGTGGGATACCCACTTCTTCGTGCGTCTCGCGCAGCGCCGTGACGCTGATATCCGCATCATCGGCTTCCATTCGGCCGCCCGGAAAACTGATCTGGCCCGCGTGATGTTTGAGTTCTGCAGATCGTTGCGTCAATAACAGGTTCAAGCCCGTATTGGCCCTGTCAATTACCGGAATGAGTACGCCGGCGGGCTGCATTGTTGATTGCAGCCGCTCGCGCATGCTCGCCGGCCATCGCCCACTCCCAGGCAACGTGATGACGTCGGTGGGATCGACAGGTAATGCTGTACCCACGAAGCGCTGCCGCAGAGTGTCGGCTGTGATGATCAGAGGGTCAGCCATGGGCCCTAGTTCTTGATACCGCCCTCAGTTAATGCGGCGGGGTCCAGGAGCCGATCAAGTTCCTCGTCTGTCAGGTCAGTCATCTCTTTCGCAACCTCTTTGACCGGCCTGCCATCTGCATAAGCTTTTTTCGCAACGGCTGCGCCAAGTTCGTAGCCAATGACGGGGTTCAACGCCGTGACGAGGATTGGATTTCGATCCAGCGCCCGGTTTATGTTCTCAATATTGACCGTAAAACCCGCAATAGCCTTCTCGGCCAGACAAATACTCGCGTTCGCCAACAACTCGATACTTTGCAGCAGGTTGTACACCACGACCGGCAACATTACGTTGAGCTGGAAGTTGCCGGTCTGTCCACCGATTGCGATCGCCGCATCGTTGCCAATAACCTGGGCGGCCACCATAGCCACAGCCTCCGGAATCACCGGGTTTACCTTGCCGGGCATGATGCTGGAACCGGGCTGTAACGCGGGTAACGCAATCTCGCCGAGACCCGCGAGCGGCCCGGAGTTCATCCAGCGCAGGTCATTGGCAATTTTTGTCAGGCTGATCGCAAGAACGCGCAACTGGCCTGATGTTTCAACCGCCGCGTCCTGAGAACTGAGCGCTTCGAATTTCGAGCTCGCAGAGCTGAACTCGACACCCGTCTTCTCGCTCAACAGAACAGCCACCTTATTGCCAAAATCGGGGTGCGCGTTGATGCCCGTGCCGACAGCGGTACCGCCCTGGGCTAACGCCGTGATTCGTGACATCGAGTCGCCGAGTCGCGCTGCCGCATTGTCAATTTGCGCTCGCCAGCCATCCAACTCCTGACCCAACGTGACCGGCATCGCATCCATCAGGTGCGTACGACCTGTTTTGACAACGTCACGAACATCATTTGCCTTCTTTTCCAGGGTCGCCGACAGCACTTTGAGCGCAGGCAACAGGTTGTCATGAATGGCGATTGCCGTACTGACATGCACACAGGTCGGAATGACATCATTACTACTCTGACTCATATTCACGTGGTCATTCGGGTGTATCTCCGAGCCGCGATCTTCGCTTGCCAGGTACGCGATGACTTCGTTGGCATTCATGTTGGAACTCGTTCCCGATCCTGTTTGAAAAACGTCAATAGGGAACTGCGCATCGTGCTCGCCAGCGGCAACGGCAAGTGCCGCTTTCTGAATTGAAATCGCTTTCTTGTTGCCGAGCAATCCGAGTTCGGCATTAGCCCCGGCGGCAGCCCATTTCACGAGGCCCAGCGCAGCAATAAACTGGCTCGGCATGGTGAGCCCGCTAATGGGAAAATTGTCCACTGCGCGTTGAGTTTGAGCACCCCACATCGCATCAGCCGGCACTTTTAGCTCACCCATGCTGTCTTTTTCGGTGCGAAATGGCTTGTCACTCATTACCTGTCTCACTGTCTAGGTGTATGATGCGCGCTTTGCGCGACTACGATTCGCGCTTTGCGGGCGCAAGTCTACACTGGTTTTCGTGACATGAAAGTCTCAACGCTAAGAGCCCTGTCGCCAGTCGATGGTCGCTATGCCGACAAGGTAAACGCCCTACGCGACATATTCAGTGAGTACGGCCTGATGCGCTTTCGCGTGCTGGTCGAGGTCCGATGGCTGCAATGCCTTGCTGATGACGATCAGATCTCCGAGCTTGCACCAATATCCAGCGTCATGAAGGACGTACTCAATCACATCGTCGACGATTTTTCCCTCGATGATGCCGAACGCATCAAGAAGATCGAAGCGAAGACAAACCACGATGTCAAAGCGGTCGAGTATTTCATTCGCGATCGTCTTGGAGATGGGCCCGAAACAGCCACTCTCAAGGATTTCCTGCATTTCGGCTGCACTTCCGAGGACATCAATAATCTCTCCTATGCGCTAATGCTTAGGGCCGGTCGCAACGACGTTCTGTTACCGCAGATGCGCGAAATTCGCAGCAAATTGAAAACCATGGCAAGTGAATACGCGGCTGTGCCGATGCTTGCTCGTACGCACGGCCAGACGGCCAGCCCAACGACAGTGGGCAAAGAATTAGCTAACGTCGCAATCCGCGTCGAACGAGCGCAGGAGCAAATCCGCGACGTCGCAATACGTGGCAAATTCAACGGCGCGGTCGGCAATTTCAATGCGCACCAGGTGGCCTATCCAGATGCCGACTGGCCGGCGATATCAAAACGGCTGATCGAGTCGCTGGGGATCGATCCGAACCCGTACACAACACAGATCGAGCCGCACGACTGGATCGCAGAGTATGCCCACGCGCTGATCCGCTATAACACCATCCTGATCGACCTGTGCCGAGATATCTGGGGCTATGTTTCGCTCGGATACTTCACCCAGAAAATTGCCGGAGATGAAGTCGGCTCGTCGACGATGCCGCACAAAGTGAATCCGATCGATTTCGAAAATGCGGAAGGCAATCTCGGCATGGCAAATGCCTTGCTCGGTCATTTGGCCGAAAAATTACCAATATCACGATGGCAACGTGATCTGACGGACTCGACCGTACAGCGCAATTTTGGTGTCGCGATTGCGCATCTCGTGATCGCGATGAGTTCGACGCTGCAAGGGCTTGGAAAATTGCAGCTTAATGAGGAAGCTATTCAAAACGACATTGCGAATGCCTGGGAGGTATTGGCAGAGGCCGTGCAGACCGTTATGCGACGTCATGGCGTTCCGGAACCCTATGAAAAGCTTAAGGCGCTCACACGTGGCCAGGTCGTGACCAAAGAGCTCTTGCAGGAATTTATCGGCTCGCTCGATATTCCTGCTGATGAAAAGAAGCGCCTCCTCGAGCTGACACCGGAGAAATACATCGGTCTTGCGGAAACCCTGGCCAGCGATATCTAGAACCAGGCGCCAAACCTGGTTACACCTGACCATTCCCGACCATATGTGAAATTTGAGGTGTACGTTATGACGGGATCGAATACGCTGGAACGCAGACAAGGCGTGGGATGAGCTTGATTGGAAACGAATGCATCTCCGCCGAAAACGTGACGCAGTTAGCACGGCAAATCTTGTCCGCCCGGTAAGATGACAGGCCTGCGATTGGAAGAATAAGACGCATATCGGGCATGGAAGAATCAAGAGAAAAAGGCAGACGATGGGTTATCTCAACGCGCGATGAATTGCGTCAGGCGGTCATCGAAGTCGCGCGCGTTGCCGAGCGCAAAGTTTCGATTTTCACGCACGATCTCGAACCTGGAATCTATGACGATCCGGATTTTCTTGAGGTAATCAAACGCCTGGTGCTGTCGCAAACTTACGCACGTATTCGTGTTTTGATCGCCGACCCGTCGCGCGCAATCAAGAACGGCAATAATTTCGTGCACCTGGGTCGCCGCTTGAACAGTTACATCGAGTTTCGCCACGTCCGCGAGGACCTGCGAACACATGCCGAGTCATTCTGCATTGCCGATGAAGCAGCACTGGTGTATCGACTGCAGGATAATCGTTCTGACGGTATCGCCGATACCTATGAACCCGCGGTCGCCAAACTCTACCGCAAGATGTTTGATGAGATCTGGCTCGCGAGCGAAGTCGAAGTGGAATTCCGACAACTCGGGATCTAGCTGCTAGAATTCGCCGGCTATGCAGCCGGACCTCGACAATCGCCGTATCATTCTCGGGCTATCGGGTGGCGTCGACTCTGCCGTCGCGGCCCTGGTGCTAAAAGATGCCGGTGCGGATGTGCAGGCGCTGCACATGACGAACTGGGAAGACGACGACGGCTATTGCACCGCGGCCGAAGACCTGCAGGACGCGCGCCAGGTCTGCGAACAACTGGACATTCCCCTGCACCACGTCAATTTCTCGAAACAGTACCGGGACCGTGTATTCGCGTATTTTCTCGATGAATACCGCGCTGGCCGGACCCCCAATCCCGATGTGTTGTGCAACCGGGAGATAAAATTCGGCGTGTTCCGGGAGCACGCAAAGCGCCTCGGTGGCGAATTGCTTGCGACTGGACACTACGCTCGAACATCCGACATCGATGGCGCCACCGCGCTGCTTAAGGCTGTCGACTGCAACAAGGACCAAAGCTACTTTTTGCACGCTGTCACTGACGACGCGTTGGCAGAAACCGTATTTCCACTCGGTGATGTCAGGAAGGATGAAGTGCGCCAGATTGCGCGTGACCGGGGGCTGCGGATACACGACAAAAAGGACAGCACCGGCATCTGTTTTATCGGCGAACGGCCGTTCCGCGAATTTCTAAGTACCTACCTGCCGGCAAACCCGGGAGAGATTCATACACCGGATGGCAAACAGGTCGGTACGCACTCGGGTCTGATGTACTACACACTGGGGCAGCGCCAGGGCTTGCACATAGGCGGCCGTACCGATTCGGGCGACGAGCCGTGGTACGTCGTCGACAAGAACCTCAAAAATAACGTGTTGGTCGTTGTGCAAGGCGAATCCGACTTGCTGCAAAGCCACAGCCTGCTCGCGGCCAACCCGAGCTGGATCGGTGCTCCTCCCACGGGTTTGGCGGACGGGCTGCGCTGCAAGGCCAAAATCAGGTATCGGCAGTCCGATCAGGATTGCACCGTCACATCCGCCGAAAATAATACACTGCGCGTGGATTTCGACGAACCGCAACGCGCTGTCGCGCCGGGCCAGTTCGTCGTTTTCTATGCCGCTGAGCGTTGCCTCGGCGGTTCGGCTATAATTCGCGCCCTGCGGCCGGCTGGCCGCAGCTGACGAATCACATTCCCGGAGAGATCACGATGAAGGACAGCTTCGGCGCGCGTTCGACGCTGACAATCGGCAACAATAATTTCGAGGTATTTCGCCTCGCAGCGGTATCCGACGGCCACGTAACGCGATTGCCCTACTCCCTTAAGGTATTGCTGGAAAATCTGTTGCGTCACGAAGATGGTCGTGACGTTACGAGCGACGACATTCTCGCTTTGGCCAACTGGGATCCGAAAGCCGATCCCAGCACAGAGATTTCATTTACGCCTGGCCGCGTAATCTTGCAGGACTTCACTGGCGTTCCTGCGGTCGTTGATCTCGCCGCCATGCGAGATGCCGTCGTCAAGCTGGGCGGCTCCGCCGACAAGATCAATCCTTTGTCCCCCGCCGAGCTGGTAATCGACCACTCAGTACAAGTCGATAATTACGGTGCTGCCAATGCACTTGATCTCAATAACAAAATAGAGTTTCAACGCAATCAAGAGCGCTATTCGTTTTTGCGTTGGGGCCAATCGGCATTCGAGAATTTCCGGGTCGTGCCACCGAATACAGGCATCGTTCACCAGGTCAACCTCGAATACCTGAGCCGCGTCATATTCGACGTTGACAAAAACGGCACCCGGAGCGCCTATCCCGATACCGTAGTAGGAACAGATTCGCACACGACAATGATTAACGGCCTGGGCGTTCTGGGCTGGGGTGTCGGTGGTATCGAAGCCGAAGCCGCGATGCTCGGCCAGCCAATCACGATGCTTATTCCGCAAGTGATCGGCTTCAAGCTGATCGGCGCGCTGAAAGAAGGTGCAACGGCGACCGACCTCGTGCTAACCGTAACGGAAATGCTTCGCAAGCTGGGTGTGGTGGGCAAGTTTGTCGAATTCTTTGGCGATGGCCTGTCTCAGTTGCCACTTGCCGATCGCGCCACCCTGGGAAACATGTCACCGGAATTCGGGTCGACCTGCGCAATTTTTCCGATCGACGGCGAGACGATCCGCTACCTCGAATTGTCCGGCCGCGACGCGGCACACATTGAGTTAATCGAGGCTTATGCGAAAGATCAGGGCCTCTGGCGCCACGACGGGCAAGCTGACGCGCTGTATAGCGATATTCTGGAACTGGATCTGGGCACCGTCGAGCCCAGCATCGCGGGTCCGAAACGCCCGCAAGACCGCATTGCACTCAGCGTCGCCGACAGTACTTTCGAGAAGCATCTCGAGATCGCCACCGCGAATCGCGACGGCGGCGGTTCGGCAACAGCCGAACTGGATGGACAGGCTGTCGAGATCCGCGACGGCGCGGTACTGATCGCCGCAATTACGAGTTGCACCAACACGTCAAACCCTAACTCTACAATCGCTAGATTGTAGAGT
>PVMK01154702.1_pt1 | contig 11071 bp, 10 predicted proteins | sample 1853481 | NCBI WGS metagenome assembly PVMK01 (sample SAMN08533507, study PRJNA380276) | Marine sediment metagenome, whole genome shotgun sequencing project. | reverse complement strand
TCAGGGTCACTTTGCCTGGAATTTGCCCTGCACGGGCCCGACTTGGATGTTGAGCTCGCCCACGTAGCGTCATCGACGAGCTCCAGCTTCTCGCACCCTGGCATCACGGCAGCGAGGACGACCGGATCGAGCAAGGCCTTCCAGACCTCGGCGATGGGTGCGTCGAACCTATACTCTCCTGCGAACTTCACTCGAACCTCTCTTTCGCTCTTGGCAACCGGGCTAGATGGTCTCGCAGCTGTCGCAGTAAAGACTCGAAATTGTGAATAGGCAAAAAGTCATCCACGTAGGGAGGACGGCCGCCATGCCCCGAACCTTGGGTTCGTACCGGCGTTGCCCTAGACGCGGGTTGAGCCAGATCAGCCGGTAGCAGCTGCGTTGGAGCGCCTGCACCTCGCGCTTCAATGCTCGATGTCACCGGTCTCGCAGCCGTCCGAAATCAGGATGACGACGGCTCCCCGGCGAAGCACGTTGCGCCCCCACGAACGCCGGAACGTATGCAGGCTCTGGCGATCCGCGTGCCTCCGGAGAAGTCGCGCACCTGGTGGGACACCTCATCGAGGGCGGCATCCATATTGCTCAGCCGAAACGCGTCGGTGACGCGGTCAGGCGAGTGCCAAATACGAACGCTTCAGTCGCGTCGAGCTGTTGGCTGAGGCCGTGAAAGAAACTGAAGCACGATCCGACTGTAGAGCTCCATCGAGCCGCTGATATCGGCGATCAGCACGAGGGCCGTGCCTTCTCCTTACGGACCCTCCGTGGAAGCTCGACGATGGTGCCCCCTAGCCTTGCGGCCCGCCGCAGCGCTTCGCGGTGGTCGAGCAAGCGCCCGCGCTCACTCTTCGTAAGACGGTGCGTTCGGCGCTGGCTGAACTCCCAACGGATGCCCGCCATCGCCTGACGGAGCGCGCGGAGCTCGTCGTCGGTGAGCCTCGAGAACTCTTGTAGCGCTGAGCCACTCGACTGTCGGTAGCCGTTTCGGTTCGGTCGGTGATCTCGATCTCTTGGTCTTCGTCGTGCGGCTTTCTCGGCCATGAACGACACCAGGCTCGCGCGCTGAAAGGCTTCAGGGCGATGCCGTGGGCCTGTGGCATCTCTGCGGTTCCGCCGGATCGCGTTTGCGCTCCCAGTAGCGAGCGAAGGCGCGGTCGAACACGTCGAGGTACTCGTGACGGTTGACCAACGTGGCGCGCGCGGCGTCGTAGACCTCTTCGCGGCTCAGAGGCTGTATCCAAGTGAACGACTCGCCGAAGCTCACGCCCTGGTCGACTCCGATCGGCAAGCCCAGGCCCCGCAGCTCTTGGACGAACTCGACGACTGCGCGTCTGCATGGATGGCGGTCCGACATCCGCTTAGCCTGCCTGGGCGGTCCACGACGGGTCGTCGACCGGCTCTGCGACGACCGAGATATCTTCTCGGTTCTTCAGCACGGCGCCGAGCGTCTTCTGGACGTCGGCGGTTTCGAGCTCCGAGACGCCCGAGGTGCACCAGCGCCTGGCCCAATCGAGGTCTCGGCGACGCCCGTTTGAGAAGGTCCTCGCGGCGCAGCTTCTGGATCAGCGTCACGCTTGGCGCTGCACGTGCTCCGAGAGGCCGGGCACTTTCATCGACACGATCGAAAGCTCCTTGTCGAAGCTCGGGTAGTCGATCCAGCAGTAAATGCACCGCCGCTTGAGTGCATCGTGGACCTCGCGGGTGCGGTTCGAGGTGAGCACGACGATCGGCGGGTGAAGTGCTTCAATCCTACCGATCTCGGGGATGGTGACCTGAAAGTTTTCAAGGAGCTCGAGCAGAAAGCTCTCGAACTCGTCGTCGGCTCGATCAATTTCGTCGATGAGCAGGACCGCCGATGTGTCGCGCTCCGGGTCGATGGCCTGCAACAATGGACGCTTCAACAGATATTCGTCCGAATAGATTTCGCCGAGGTCTTCCTTCTGCCCCGCCTGCAAGCGCAACAGCTGCCGTTGGTAGTTCCACTCGTAGAGCGCATGATGGACGTCGAGCCCCTCGTAGCACTGCAATCGAATGAGCTCCGTCTCAAACGCCCTGCTCAAGACGCGAGCGACTTCGGTCTTCCCCACGCCGGGAGCCCCTTCCAAAAACAGCGGCCGCTGCATCTTCAGCGCCAGGAACAGGCTCATCGAAAGGCTGGGATCGGACACATAGCCCTGGGCGCGCAGGATCTTCGTCACATCGTCGAGGGAGTCGAGCCTCATCAGCGAGGACTCTACTGCCGGTCCACGACAAACGGTAGAGCTAGAATTTCACGCTCACTGTCCTTCCATCCAGCAGGCGAACGTCTTAGGGTTTCGGTCCGATGAAGTTTGACGAAATCGCCATCGATACGGACGGGCTCGAGGGTGCGATTCTCGCGCACACCCTTCGGCTCAGAAATCGCAAAGGCGCGGTCAAGAAGGGGGCCGTGCTCACGGCGAACGACATCGAGCGCCTTCGAGCCGCGGGCTACAGGCAAATCATGGTCGCCCAGCTGGAGCGAGGCGACGTGCATGAAGACCGTGCGGCCGCGATACTTGCAGAGCACTTCGTAGGTCCCTCTGTGACCGCCTCCGAAGCGAGGACCGGGCGATGCAATCTCCACGCTAACGGCCTGGGGTTGCTGATGGTCGACCCGAATCGAATCGACGCCGGCAACGGCATCTCCGAGGCGATCACCATCGCGACGTTGCCCCCCTACTCCTTGGTCCCGCCCAACGCGATGATCGCAACGGTCAAGATCATCACCTTCGCCGTTTCCGAAGGCGATCTCGAAACATGGGCGAATGTCTTCTCCGGTGAGCCCGCCTTGCGTGTCGCCCAGTTCGAGAGCTTCGATGCCGGCCTCGTGCTCACTGAGCTTCCCGGCGTGAGCCAGTCGTTGCTCGAAAGGGCAAGTAGGGCGCAGCGGGCCCGCTTGGGCGCACTGGGCTCTCGGGTCCGCAGGGAAGTCCGCTGCGAGCATTCGCCCGACGCGGTAGCACGCGCGATCGGCACGCTGCGGGAAGAAGGTTGCGACCCAATCCTGCTGTTAGGCGCATCCGCGATTGTCGATCGCGGGGACGTCATCCCCTCCGGTTTGCGCAAGGCCGGCGGTGAGGTCGTTCACCTGGGCATGCCGGTCGACCCTGGAAACCTACTGATGGTGGGAACGCTCGACGAGAGCACCGTGTTCGGTCTGCCCGGCTGCGCCCGCTCTCTCAATCTGAGCGGCTTCGATCATGTGCTAAGGCGATTCTTCATCGGCGAGCCCGTCGATTCAGCGCTCATCAGCGGCCTGGCGTCGGCGGGCTGCTCAAGGAGATCCCCGATCGGCCGATGCCTCGAAGCCTCAGCAGGCCGAAGGGTGCCAGGAAGAACATCGTCGCGGTGGTTCTCGCGGCTGGGGCGTCACGTCGCATGGGCCAAGCCAACAAGCTGACGATTCCCGTAGGCGGAACGCCGATGGTCGCAAGCGTGGTCGATGCGCTCCGAGACAGCGGCGTGAAGAGAGTCTTGGTCGTCACAGGTCATGCCCAGGAGGAGATCCTGGCCGCGCTCGGAGACCGTGACGTCGAGATCGTACACAACCCGGACCACGAAGAAGGGATGGGTGCGTCCGTCCGAACGGGCGTCTCGGCAGTCGGAGACGAGGTCGATGGATTGCTCATCGCCCTTGGAGATATGCCGTGGGTCGGCAGCGCCGTGATTGGCCGGCTGCTCAATGCGTTCAGCCCAGACGGAGACCTCAGTATCTACATCCCCATGTTCGGCCGAAAGCGCGGCAATCCAGTCCTATGGGGCTCACGCCACTTCCCAGAGCTTCGTCAGTTGACCGGCGACGTTGGCGGCAAAGCACTCTTTCACCGACACGCTGAAGCGATTTGCTACGTCGACGTCGAGAGCGCAGCCGTGAACATCGACATAGATACTCCCGAGGCCCTCCACAAGCTCGGGATCGACGGGTCAGACGACTGACATGCTCTGCCCCTGACCTAGTCTCGCTGAACCCGGCGTTTCACGCCGTGGATGACCCGCCACACCACGAGCATCACCACCGGGACGGCGATGGCGAAACCGATCTTCTTGTTGAACGGAAGACCGGTCCACTCGAGGCCCTCGTAGAGGTAACCGAGCAGTCCCATCAAGTAGTACGTGATTGCGACGACTGAAAGGCCTTCAACCGCTTGCTGGAGGCGGTGCTGCAGCTCGCCCCGGCGATTCATCGAGGCCAACAACTCTCGGTTCTGCCCTTGAATCGCTAGCTCGACTCGGGTGCGAAGCAGGTCGCTAGTATGGGCTATCCGGCTCGACAGCCCCTCCAGCCGATCACGCACGGCGTTGCAAGTGCGAATGCCAGGGGCCAATCGTCGTTCGATGAAGACTTTCACCGGCTGCAGGCCCGGGATCTTCTCTTCGCCGAGCTCTTGGAGCCGTTCGCGCACTAAGTCGTAGTACGCGTTGGTCGCCGCGAACCGATAGGTGGTGTCAGAGCGATGGCGCTCGACACGGGCGGCGAGGCTCGAGAGCTCATCGAGCAGCGCCTGTTGGTCCGGCTCCCTTTCCGGGTGTGCGAGCGCCTGGTTGATCCGGGCAAGCTGGTCTTCCATGGCGGTTACCTCGGGCGAGATCTGCCGTGCCACCGGAAGCGCCAGCAGGGCCATCAATCGATAGGTCTCGACTTCGAGTACCCGCTGTACCAACCGTCCGGCCTGCAGGGCGGTGAGATCGCGCGCCTGAAGCACGATCCGGCCGAAGCCGTCCGAGTGCAGGCGGAAGGCACTGTACAGGTACGCGGTCCCCTGCCGCACCACCCCTCCCCGAAGCGGCTGCTGCTCAAAATAGCGATCGAGCTCGCCCGGATCGAGCGTCCCTTGAGCGGAGCTGAACGCCAAGTGCAACGCGGTCGTCGCCTTGCCCGGCATCTTCGCGAGCCAATCCCCGGGGATCTGCGTCAGCGCGCTGGCCTGCCGCAGAGGGTTGCCAAGCACCCTGTGGATGAAGGTATAAGTCGAGAACTCCGTATGCTTTTCCCAACGAAGCTCGAAATCACCGAAGGTTTGATAGAAGCAAGAAGCTCCCTCCACAGGCGGGTTCGCATCGAACCGGTTGCAAAGCTCACCGAGATACGCCCGCTCGGCCGCCCGCTCCTCCGGCCCAGTCTGAACGGCGATGTGACTGATGGTGCACGGCGTCTCCACCAGGGGCGAAGGCCGGCTGTGAAGCTCCTCATGGAGCTCGGCACGCGAAGGATGCACGTTGAGGGTGATCTCGGAAGTCACCGGGGGCATTTTTGGGGGGATTGACGGCTCCGGTCAACTGGCAGTGTCGGCGCCAGTGCCAGTGCCAGCGTCAGCGCCGGTGTCAGCGTCAGTGCCAGGTCAGCAGAGCATCCAACGCCCGTTCAACGACTGCCGCGGGATCACCTCCTCATGATTCTCATCAGTGAGGTGCCCCGCCAGCTGATGAATCCCGCTGAGATGGATTTCCCCGCGCGCGACCATGCCCAAAATGCAAGGAAAAACGACCGGTCGCGCGACCTGCTCCGCCCACTGACGTCTACCCCTCGGATGGGTCCCGCGTCTGAACCCCACAGCACGAATCGGCGGCCGTCCGTGTCGAACCAATCGATCAAAGTCCAACGCCCGCGAATCAGCCCTTGCCACAAGCGCAGGGCTTCTTCGGGATCGCGTTTTCGAAGTGCGCCGCGCGCATGACCTTGATCGGTAGCTCCTCCGCCCCGGGTCCCGCGTGCACCTGGCTCAACATGGGAACCCCTTGCTCGGACACGCCCGCGGAAATGATCCCGTAGTACCCCAAGCCGAAGTCGAGCATCGACTCGCCACCCTCGAGCAAGTTTGGAAGCCATTCAGCCGGCGCGACCTCGAGATTGTAAGACGCCTCGACGACATCGATGGCCGCAGCTTGGCTCGGGTCCATCACCCGGGAGCCTACGCTCTTGGGGCAACTGAGTGAAGCTTGGGCAGAACACCTCATGTGCGCTTCACTGCGATCGTGTTCGAGTTGTCGCGGTATGCCTCGCAACCAACTGAAAGCATGTCGGTTTTGGTGGTGGTGCGTGTCCCCTATTCGGCTGCTGCCGGGCGGCTGCTCGTCTTTGGTTGTGGTTGCGGCAACGTGATTTTGAACGCCGTTCGTCCAGGCTTGCTGTCTACCGACACGCTGCCTCCGTGGTCCTCTACGATGCTCTGGACGATGGCGAGGCCTAGGCCCGTCCCGCCCTGCTTGCCGTGCGTCGTGAATGACTCGAACAGGCGCTCGCGGATCTCTTCCGAGACACCGGGTCCGTCGTCCGAAAACGTCAGGACGAGACTCCCGTCGTCCGATCGGTCGACTTCCAAACGGCACACGCCGCCGTCGTCGCCGATGGCCTCCGCCGCGTTCCGCGTGAGGTTGTAGAACACGCGTTGCATTTTTTCTTCGTCGAAGTGGGCCACGCCGCGGTCGCGCAACACGAGCTCGAGACGGATGCCCCGCTCAGCCAGCTCCGGCTTGAGCTGGTCCACGAGGTCTTCGAAGAAGGTGTGGAGGTACACGCGCCGGATCAGAATGCGACGCTCGCCCTTAGCGAAAGCCAGCGTCTCGCCCATCATCGTCTTGAGGAATTGAACCTGGCGACGGATCGAGGCCGCGGCCTCCCGACGCTTATCCTCGTCTCCCTCTTGGACGAGGAGCTGCGTGTATCCGGAGATCACCGTCAGCGGGGTCTTCAAATCATGGAGCATGCTCGACAGGAACCGCCCGAGCGTGGTCAGACGTTCCTGACGGGCCATCTGGGCGCGCGACTGCGATTGGGCGATGGCCGTCGAGAGGTGGCCGGCGATGACGGTGGCCATCTTGAGGTCATCATCGATGAACGGAGCGCGCCCGCCAGACTTGTTGAGGAGCTGCAAGGCCCCCGCGCCGTCGTCCCAGCGCAGCGGAACACACAAGACTGACTTCGGGTGGTAGCCGACCTCGTCCGAGATGTGAGCCGAGTGCCGTGGATCCTCATCGACGCGGTTGACGATTTGGGGGCGGCCGTTCTCCGCGACCCAGCCCGAAATCCCCTGCCCCGCTTTGATCTTCATCTTCTTCACACGGTCGGGCTCGCCACCGACCGCGGCGCGAAACGTCAGGTCGCCCGTGTACTGGTCCGCCAGCAGAATCGACGCGGCCTCTGCGTCGGTCGCGCGCATCGTGCGGGCAAGCACACCCGCCAGCAGATCATCGAGCTCCATCGCGCTGGCCGCGACCTGCGTGATTTCGAACAACACGTCGAGCTCGCGAATCTTCTTTTCGAGTTGCTCCTTGGTTTCGAGAAGCTCGATGTTTTTGCCGACCACGGAGAGAAACAGCTTCGAGTTCTCGATCGACACGGCCGCGTGGCTTGCCAGGGCCGATAGCAGGGCCTCGTCGGCGACCGTGAAGTGCCCCTCGTGCTTGTTGAGGACCTGAACCACTCCGATGGTCCGGCCGTGCTGGTTCTTCATGGGCACGCACAGGGTCGAGCGCGTCCGGTAGCCGGTCGTGCGATCCCATTCTGCGTCGAAACGAACGTCCTGATAGGCGTCCTTGATATTGAGCGGCTTGCCCGTGCTTGCGACCGCCCCCGCCAGCCCCTCACCTGGTTTGAGCCGAATTTCGTGGACTTCCTCGCCCTGGATCACCTTGGACCAGAGCTCGTCGGTCTCCTCGTCCAGTAAATAGAGGGTCGAGCGGTCGGCCTCCATGACCTCGGAGATCCGATCGAGGATCATCTCCAGCAGCTCGCCGAGGTCGAGCGTCGACCCCAGGGCCGAGCTGATGTCCTGCAGCGCGCGTAGCTTGGCCCTCTCGCGATCTACGACACTTTGCAGTCGCAGCGCCTCCTGGCTGTCTCGGTCGCCGTCTGAAGCCATACTGAGGTCGATACTCCCCCGAAGCGGGGCCAAGAAGCAACGACCTTCAGAGCGGCTCTATTCCCCTTCGCGCAATTCGGCTCGGTCGCCCATGCGAACCGCCCTCGTGGCCCGCTCGAGAAGGATGGCGGTCGTGGTTGGCTGCACATTGACGGCCCGGCCGATGGCCACGACCTCCCAGGGATAGTGCTCGGGCTCATCCGGCAAGGGCACTGTAGTCTCGATTTCCCGGCCGATCTTGCCCTCCGCGCTTCGTCTCCATTCGTCGCCCTGCCGGACGATGTAGAAGCGATTGCCGATGACGACTCCCTGCTCGGCGCCGACATCGACGAAGACGATTTGGTTCGTCGAGGGAAGCTTCCGAGGATAGAGGCTCGCGACCACCGTGGCGCGCAGCGAATGATCGGCCGGAACGACGTCGACCCAATAGAAATGGCGCTCGAGCGGTGCGATTCGGAAACCTCGCTCGATGCCTTCGAGTGTGTTGACGACCAAGGCCCTACCCACCTGGCGCTTCGCGTCGTAGTCCTGGAGCTTCACCTCGCCGATGATGCGCACGAGCGTCCCCTTCTCCCAGGGTTCGCGCTCGAGCTCCTGCATCTTTCGAAAGATCGTGTAGACGCGGCCGATCTCGGGCTCGACGTCTTCGTTGAAACGCACGTACACCATGTCGGTGTCGACCATCATCATGTGCTCTTCGTTGGCGCCGATGATGTATCCCGAGTCATCGAGAGCGTCGGAATTGAGGAAGCCATATTCCGCTTGGTAGACCGCGTGCGGCGTGGCGGTTCTGCGTTTCGCGTACGAGAAGCCGCGGGGCGCCGTCTCGACGAATTCGCCGTCACCGGGACGCAGCTGAACCTGGGCGTCCGGGTAGATCCAGTGGGGGTTGGTGATGTCCGGGTTGTACGACCAGACCTGCGGCCACTTGTAGGGGTCGCCGTAGTACGCCTGCGTGATGTCCCAAAGGGTGTCGCCCTCTTGGACGGTATGCGTTTGAGGCATGTCCGAGGGGACCTCCACCTTGGCCTTCTCGGTCCCTGGGGCCTCATCGGCCTGTGCGATTGCCGTGCCCGCTATCAGCAGGGCCACCATGCTCGTCCATCCCACCAACTTCATGATGCATCCTCCCGCAGCGCCAACCGCGCGGCCGCAGTATCCGGGAACTGCTCCCTAACCTTGTCGAAGTAAGCCTGAGCACCCGCGGTATTCCCGCGTCTCAGATAGATTTGTCCAATGCGGTACAGCGCGTCCGGGGCCTTGTTGGCCCAGGGATGCAGCCTCTCGACGCGCTCGAAGTAGCGAAGCGCACGATCATATTCGTGCCGCAGGTAGTGGATTTCGCCGCACCAAAACAGGGCGTTGTCCGTGTACGGATGACTCGGATGGGCAGACGAGAACGCATCGAGCTCGTCGAGCGCCTCTTGGAACTTCCGCTCCCGAATCAGGCTCAGGCCCCGGCGGTACCCTTCGACGCTGACCTCGTCGCCTGGGGGCGTCTGCGCGGGCTTTGGTTCCTCGAATGCCGGGAGATCGGGAACGTCCGCGGTGATCGGCAAGCGTTCATCGACGACCTGGCCATCGACACGGAGCACTGGCCCCATGTCGAGCTCCGCGTGGCGCTCCTTCGTCCAGGGTAGCTCGTCGCCCCCCGACGTCTTCCGCGTGAGTTGGGGCGTGAACGCCTTCTCGCCCTTGAGCTCCTGTACCTCGGCGCGTGCCAGGGCAAGCTTGCCGCGAAGCGTTCGAAGCTCCTGCTCCTGCTCCTCATTCTGCAATCGAAGTGCCGTGAGCTCGGCATCCCGCGCAGCCTCGTCAGACGCACCCCGAGCCTGTGAATGCACTCCCATCGAGCTGCACCCGATCAGTGTCGACACACCTGCCACTACGAAGAGCGTCCTCACGGCATAACCCCGCATTTGGATCGTAGGTAACCGGGAGGACCCGCGTCAATAAAGACGCGCCCTACTGCCAGGCGCCAAGTGTTCGAAATCGCTGATATCGTTGGGCCACGAGCGCGTCGCTGGAAAGGCCCCTCAAGCTGTCGAGATGGTGCCGTAGGCGCACTCGAAGGGACTCGGCCGCTGTTTCAGGCTTCCGGTGGGCTCCTCCCGCTGGCTCCGGGACCACCTCGTCGATGATCCCCAGGCGCTTCGCGTCGTTCGCCAACAGTCGAAGCTGCTCGGCCGCTTCCGCTGCCTTGGCTCCATCACGCCAGAGAATCGACGCGCACCCTTCGGGGGTGATGACGCTGTAGGTGGCGTACTCGAACATGAGCACCTGGTTGGCCACCCCGATGGCCAGCGCAGAGCCACCTTCGCCGATCACGGTGCACACGACCGGGACCCGCAGCCTGCTCATCGTCTCGATCGCTTGGCCGATCGCCTCGGCCTGGCCCCGCTCCTCCGCGCCGAGGCCGGGATACGCGCCAGGAGTATCGATGAAAGTGAGCACCGGGCGCCCCGCTTGCTCTGCGAGCTTCATGACGCGGACCGCCTTCCGATAGCCTTCCGGATGCGCCATGCCGAAGTTCCGGAGTGCTTTGTCTCTGGCGGTGCGACCCTTTTGGTGGCCGATAATCGCAACGATTTCACCCTCGAAGCGCGCAAACCCAGAAATGATCGCCGGATCGTCTCGGAAGGTCCGGTCCCCGTGCAGCTCGACGAAGTCATCGAACAGGAGCGCGAGGTAGTCGCGAAGGTATGGCCGGTCCGGATGCCGGCTCAATTGGACCTTCTTCCAGACGTCGAGATCGGCGATGAGCTTGCGCTGCAGATCCTCCGCCTGGACCTCGAGGGTCTCGATCTGGCTGTCGATGGCCTCGGCTTCGGGCGCGCCGGCTTCAGTGAGCTCTTTGAGGGCGGCGATGCGCTCCTCCAGCTCGACCAAGGGGGCTTCAAAGTCCAGGTGGGCCATCTCGCCTGGTGCTTCGCATATCTGCGGAAAGCGGCAAGCTCCGGCGGGACTACTCGTGATCGGCGCGGCCGACCAACTCGAAGATCCGAATGGGCTGGGCTTTGCCCTTTACCTTCGCTTTAGGCAGCTCCTCAATCGTGAAGCTCCCGTCCAGCTTACCGAGAGTCCCCTCGCTGATCAGGGTCTGTCCGGGCTTGGCCAGCGAGCATAGCCGCGCCCCGGTGTTCACCGGGTCGCCGATGACGGTGTACTCGAGCGCCTGGCTGCTGCCGATGTAGCCC
>PVMK01142190.1_pt1 | contig 11074 bp, 9 predicted proteins | sample 1853481 | NCBI WGS metagenome assembly PVMK01 (sample SAMN08533507, study PRJNA380276) | Marine sediment metagenome, whole genome shotgun sequencing project. | reverse complement strand
CTTAAAAGCAGTTTATTGTCCGCCGGAAGGCTCCGGGCGTTTTCTGGCCATCATCTCCATGAAGCAAATGTACCCCGGACACGCCGACCAGGTACTCACCGCCGCCATCTCCACCGAGATGGGCGCCTATGGGCTTAAAACCGTTATCGTGGTGGACGAGGATATCGATCCCTGGGATATTCCCCGTGTCCTGTATGCCCTGAGTTTCCGGTTCCAGCCCAATCGATCCCAGGTCATCAAACGCGGCCGGTCCACACCCCTGGACCCCTCGCTGCCCATCAACGCCAGAGAAATCACCGGCCGACTGCTGCTGGATGCCACGATCCCATATGACTGGAAAGACAAGCCGATCCCGATTGAACTGGATCCTGAAGTCGTGGCAAGAGTCAAAAGCAGGTGGTCGGAACTGGGACTTAGTAAAGCTGATAGCTCATAGCCCCGCCCAGGCGGGGCTCATAGCAAAGGATTCCCCTGCTATGGGCTTCAGCATCTCGAGATCGAAACTATAGTCTATTGCTTCCGTCAAAGTCAGACAACCGCTTTTCAAACTATCAGCTTACAGCTATGAGCTACGAGCTGCGCGTGGGAGGTAATTTGTGAAACCAATCAGGTACAACCAGGAAATGGTGGATGAATTTTTAAAGGACGGGTATTGGACCCGGGAGCTATTTTATGATTTCTGGGATCGAAACGCCCGGGAATTCGGCGATCAGGAAGCCCTGGTCGATTCCAAGTATCGGGTCACCTGGGCCGAAGCTAAAAAACTGGTGGATGCCATTGCCTACACCTGGGTAGAAATGGATATTCCCCAATCGTCCCGGATCATTATTCAATCGCCAAACAGTGTCTATGGATTCCTGGCACGAATCGCTGCCGAAAGGGCCGGCCTTATCGCTCTGACCGTTTATCCGTATTTACGGGAAAGAGAGCTGACTTACATGGTGGAAAGAACCGAGGCCGCCGCCGTTGTTATTCTAAATGAATACCGTAACTTCAATTATCTTGAAATGTACCGGGAACTTCAGAAGAAATTCCCCCATTTGGAAAAGATTTTTCTTTTCGACGACGAAGTTCCGGAAGATGCACCGGAGGGAACTTATTCGCTAACCAAATTAGCGCAGGCGGCTGCTGAAAAACCGATTGACGAAGATGCCCTTAAAGCACGCCGATTGGACGCAATTGGGGACGTGGCACTGCTTACTACGACATCGGGAACCACCGGCATACCCAAACTGGTGGAATGGCCCACAGCCCCACGCGTGTGCACCTCTAAAGGCCGCGTGGATATCTGGGGTCTTACCAACAAAGACATCACCATGGCGATTGCACCCCATGCCGGTGGTGCCGCCGGTACCCTCACCTATTTTGCCGCTCCAATAGCCGGCGCCAAGACGGTCATGCTGGAAGAATTTGACCCGGAGGCCGCTTTGGCCCTGATTGAAAAGGAAAAGGCCACCGCCATCGGTGTGGTGCCCACCCACCTGGTGAGAATGCTGGAAGTTGATTCCTCCAAGTACGATTTGAGCTCCCTGCGTTTTATCCGTTCCGCCGGCGGCTATCTCTCGCCCCAGATTGCCGAAGAAGCCGAAACCGCCTTCGGTGCCAATATTACCAGCGACCTTGGGACCCAGGACATGGGCTCGGTCTCCGGCTGCCGGGTGGAAGATTCCAAGGACCTTCGCCGCAGGACCGTCGGACGCATGCTGCCGGGCAACAAGGTTCGTCTGCTGGACAAGGACACCGGAGAACCGGTACCGGATGGCGAACCCGGCATTCTATATTTCAGGGGACCCCATGCGCCGGCCGGTTACTATCGTGATGAAGAATTGACTTCCACCGTATTCGACCCCCAGGGCTGGACCACCACCGGTGATATTGTGAAATTTGACCAGGAGTGCCTGTGGATCCTGGGCCGGGCCAAGGACATGATCATCCGCGGCGGTCAAAATATTTATCCGGCGGAAATCGAAGGCTTGGTCAACGGGCACCCCAAGGTGGCCTCGGTGGCCGTGGTGGGATATCCGGACCGGGAAATGGGTGAGCGGACCTGCGCTTACGTAATCCCCAAAGGCGGTCAGGATTTCAGCTTTGAAGAAATGGTTGAATTTCTCAAAGGCAAAAAACTGGCCATGTACAAGCTTCCCGAGCGTCTCGAAGTCGTCGACGAATTCCCCGCCGTCGGTGATTCGGGGAAAGTTAACAAAGAAACGCTAAAGAAAGATATCGCAGAAAAAGTAGCTAAAGAAAATGCCTAAATTGCCTAAAGTGCCTAAAATGCCTAAAATTGTGGCGTCGCTTCGCTCCATCTTTATTATAAACGCCTGGTATTTTCAGCATCAAAAACCAGAAATCAGCAAGTAAATATAAAAACCTACCTTGCTTTTTTCTTTTAATACAATCGATAGAATACCTCAATTTTAGGCATTTTAGTGCACTTTTAGGCATTTTAGGCATTTCCCATCGCACTCGATACCTAAGACTGGTATACTGCCATTTAAATTTATAGCATTAACCAACTGGAAAACATGCCAAAAAGCCGTATCTAGTCATCTCCACCTCTAGACACCAAGGGCCAGGAGACATTATATCTTAAAGACAAATTGAGTGCCATCGGTCTTGCGCCGATTCTGATGGATATCTCCGGGAGGGGAAGCGATATCGCTGAAATCGACATCCCCGCGGCCCTGGTGGCGGAGTCCGGCGGCGGCAATTTTGAAGAAATTCAAATTTCCCGCGATCGAACCCGCATCACCAACATCATGATGGCCGGCGGCTCACGCCTCGCTGCGGAGTTGTTAACCCAGGGAAAGCTGGACGGCGTTATCGCCCTGGGGGGATCAACCGGCTCTTTGATGGCCAGCGAGGTGATGCGATCACTGCCTTTTGGTATTCCCAAGGTCATGATCTCGTCCACCGCCGCACTGCCCGGTCTTTCCACCCGCTACATCGGGACCGGCGATATTGCCCTCTTCCACTCGGTGGTCGAAATATCCGGTCTTCCCGATCTGCTAAAAAATGTCATGGACCGGGCCGCTTATGCCCTTGCAGGCATGGTGTCCGATGACATCACCTCACCGAAAACGGCGAAAGGCAAAGCCATTGCCCTGACCATGCTGGGCCCCTGTGAGAAATGCGCCAGTGCGGTGCGGGTTGCCCTGGAAGCAAAGGGCTATCAAATCATCGGGTTTTCGGCGGCCGGTATCGGTGACCGTGCCATGGAGGACATGATCGCCGAAGGTTTTTTCCAGGGTGTTATCGATCTGGCGCCGGGCGGTGTCGGCGAGCACCTCTTCGGATTTATGCGCGATGCCGGCCCCAACCGTTTGGAAACCGCCGGCAAGTTGGGCCTGCCCCAGATTATCTCCACCGGCAGCGTAAACCACATGACTCCGTCCAGATCCAAATATAAGCCTGAGTATCATGAACGTCGTAAATTCGATCTGGATAAACTCCGTACCTGGATTCGGCTGTCGCCCGACGAACTCAAAAAGGTCGCCGGCGTCTTTGCCGATAAACTGAACCAGGCCAAAGGACCGATCACCGTCATGATTCCATTAAATGGCTGGTCGGCGGCTGATTTGCCCGGCAACGACACCCATGATCCGGCAGAAGATCGTATCTTTACGGAAGTTCTGCGGAAAAAAATTAAACCTGAAATTCAAATAGTGGAAGTTGATGCCAACATGGAAGATCCGGAGTTTGCCAAAGCGGTGGTTGCAAACGCTTTGAAAATATTTTAATATTGGACACAGATTAACACGGATCTTTAGCATACAATGTCTTCAATATTTTTGGAGATAATCAATCCGTGTAATCCGTGTTCATCCGTGTCCTTTAATAAAAAAGACAAGAGGAAGTTATGCCCAAACGTATCGTCGTCGGAATATCCGGTGCCAGCGGGGTCACCTATGGCGTCAGATTACTGAGTGTGCTTAAAGAAACGGATTATGAAACCCATTTGATTATTTCAAAAGCCGGTGAGCTGAATATAGAAATCGAAACGGACTATGATCCCGCAGATGTGAAGGCCATGGCCGATTATGTTTACGACCACAAAAATATCGCGGCATCTCTTGCCAGCGGTTCTTTTTTAACCGAAGGCATGGTGGTCGTGCCCTGCACCATCAAGACCCTTTCCGGAATCGCCAATTCTTACAACGAAAATCTGCTGGTAAGAGCAGCCGATGTAACCTTAAAGGAACAGCGCAAACTGGTGCTGGTCGTCAGAGAAACCCCACTGCACAAAGGACATCTGCGGCTGATGACCATGGCGGCCGACATGGGCGCCCATATTCTGCCTCCGGTCCCCTCCTTTTATCACATGCCCAAAACCATTGATGATATCATCGACCAAACCATCGGCAAAATATTTGACTATCTGGGCATCGAACACGATCTGTTTAAACGCTGGGGTGATGGATCAAAAGACTCCGAAAAGCAAGGCTCCCCCTTGAAAGCGCTTTAGAAACCGCAATCCTGCCAATTCAATCTTAAAGCAACATTCTAAAAGAGGGCTCGGTATTATGGACAGTTATTTAAAAATGATGAAACATATGGCCGATTTGTATCGTCAATATGAAACACAAATGACTGATATTGCAGCTGATACCGTGGACTTTGCTGGATTTATAAAAAATTTAGACGAATCACGATTTCATCAGATGATGGCCGGCATTCCTAAATTGTTCGGGAGCGTGGTAGATCCTCTTTTTGGACATCAATTTGCCTTAAAGGATTTGAAGCGGCTTACAGAAACTGACAACCGGTGGGCTGAAGTGATAGGTGTCACAAAAAACATGCCGCTCCATATGGACCTGACCGACCCGGCCTATGAAAGACGGGCTTTTGAAACCGCGGCGCTGCTGATGGACCTTTACCCAGAAGAGGATGAACTGCGGGCGGTTGATAGGCACATTGTCATCGAGCAGCAGAAACACCCTGTCATGCTCCATCTTGGTTCTAAACTTGCTCTTTCAAAGATGTCTTTGAAATCGTTATCAGCGCCGATATTTAGCAGTTTTGTAGTGGCTATGTATAAAGAAAACAACCGCATTCGCACTAGAACAGAGCATCCTGCAGGAGAAGATTTTTTACGACGAAAAGTGGCACAGTTAAAATGGCTGTTCGAAGGTGAAATTGACAAAAAATGGGAGCTCGTTTTTGTAGATGACGGATGTCCTGAAAAAAGTGGTGAAATTGCGGAGAGCATTATTCGACAGGAGGGTTATAGCAATGTACGCGTACTGTTTCTTGCTGATGCGATAGCAGAAGGATCTCCGGTTGCTAAAGGTCTGACATCTACGGACGATAGCCAAAAGGGAGGTGCCATTCAATACGGCATGTGGTCGGTCATTAGAGAGCAGCATGACAATGCCCGACATATTGTTATTTACACGGATTCTGACTTATCAACGAATATTGCCCAGGCCGGATTGCTGTTGCATCAGCTTGAAAATCAAAATAGGATGTGCACCATTGGGACCCGGTATGATACCGGTGGCGTGTATTGCACTCCCGTAGGCGCACAGGGACTGACCAACTACGACCACACGATGCTGGTGTTCCGTCATTTTATTCGAACCAAACTTTTGCCGCAGTTGGGAGAAGTCGTAGACACCCAATGCGGTTTCAAGGCATTTAAAGCAGAGGTGTTAAAAAAAGTGCTGGATCGAATGACTGACAAGCGCTTCTCGTTTGATATGGAACTACTGTTGCTGACGGCGCTGCACAGCGGCCGGGGGGGGCAATGCCGTGGGAAAAGCGCCAATAGTCTGGATAGAAAGCAATGAGGAGTCAAATTTCTATACTGCACAAGCGGGAGACGCGGATAAATAGAGGAGCGATCTGAAAATTTGGATTCATTACGTTGGAAAAAGGTGAGATGAAAACAATTGCATGGAATTTTTTCAAATATCCATTTCAGTTTGTATTTGCCCTATTAGTTTTAATGATCACTCAATTATGCGGTTTATTAAAAAGGGGTATTCACTTCATTTTTCTAAGAAAACAACTTCTTTAAGACCCATTGCTGCCATAAATTCAACTATAAATAACACTCCCGCCTTAATTAATTTCCATGTAAGCGTTGCTGTACAGGTATTTCGGAGAATTGAGCTCCAATATCATATAGAGAACGATCTTTCCTTTGTTTGTACCACATCACTTCTGCTCTGCAAACGTCCTTTCCATGAAAACCCTTTATTTCAGGTATGCTGTCAACCCATTTGATAATTATATCCGATCCTGGTTTGATTTCAACGTTCGAGGTAAAGTGTATTCCACCCGGACTGTAGCTGTCCATTTTGCCATGATGATAAGACTCTGAATCAGATCTCGCAAAAGCGATAAGGGCATGATACTGAGTGCGCTTAAATTTCCGTTGTTCAACATGAGTTTCTGCTTCAAATCTCTTTACACTTAAAACCTTATCTAACCAAGCAGAAGTATACTCGGCTATTTCCTCCCAACCCGGCTCTTCTAAAACGGCATGGCCGTGATGTTCGAACTCCTTGTAGACGGCAACCTCCTTGTATTTATCGGCAATTTTTCGGACAACAGGTGCGGGTGTAATTTTGTCCTCAGTTCCGGCGATAATCAATACCGGACAGGTCACCTTTGATTCATCGACCTTAGATGCTTTCTTTGAATCCAGAAGCCAAAATCCTTGTTCAAGCACGACTCGGCCCGACTCATAAACGAGTTTATCGAACTTTTTTTTCTTCACATCAGCTGGAAGTACGCCAAGCGTCGAATATGACGCTTCTTTAAAAGTCTGCCTTCCAGGTTTTTTCCAGAATTTCCAGGTGGTCAGAGTACTCCAAAAGCTTCTTATTACAGAGGGTTTTAGCACCATAATGCCATATGGGGCTGCCGGCGTTAATAAAATTGCCGCTTCGGCCAGATCGCGACTTGCAAGAATTTGGGTGAGAAGCCCCCCCATTGAATGTCCCATCAGAATTACAGGAACATCAAGCTTTCTGATTTGCTTTTCAAGATCGTCAGCATAATCCGTAAGGCTAACTGTTCCCAAACGAGGATCAGGTTCTTCATTTGGATCCATATCGTGATATCTCAGAATCGGGGTAATACAATGATAACCCTTGAATATTCAATCATTTGAAGAGGACAAATAACCGAAAATGTTTAACATTTAAATATCGAAGGTGGCTTCGGTTGTCAACGGGCAATTTTTCGATATCCCAATCTAACCTAAAATCGGCATACCTATCGTCCTATTATTTCCTCAACGTCGGAGTTCAGAATGGCCGGGGTGTCTCCCACCAGCCGATAATCGAGCCATATCGCTTGAACCAAAGTTCTTCTCTGCGCTCAATTTCTCTGATCCAACGCCCCAGACCGGATGCATGATGGATAATCAGGGGGGTACTGTGGGGAGGTAAGATATCGTTAATAATCTGCCAGGGTATTTTTAAGAGCGGTCTTGTCATGCTCCCTGGTAACAGCAATTACGATACACTCGTAGGACGTATGGTCCTGGATAATTGTGGCCGCCAGTTGCGGACCCAGGAGCCCATAGGTCTCATCTTTAAAAAAGCTGGTGATGATGGCCATTTTTTTTCCAGAGTGGGTGCTTCTATTGAACCGTGTCATCTGATTTTTTCTTAGGAATGGATTCGATTTTTATAAAAGATTATTAGACAGGATTAACAGGATTTAAAAAAAAATTACTTTCTCATTTCACGGATGGAAATAAAAAAACTCAATCCATCTAGCGGCAAGATTTACCTTATTTATCCTTGAAAGTATATTTAGTGCAATTTTAGCTCAAATAGTTTTAACAACTCCTCATACCTAAACGTTAACTTTTCGCCGTAGGCGATTGGATTTCACCGCGCTCTTCCGGAGAGCGGTAAAAAGAATATCATGTAAATCCTGTTAATCCTGTCTTATTTATTTTTTTGTAAGATAGAATCCATTCCTTTACCAAAATAAGACAATAATGAGCTATATATTGAATAATAAAATTTCGATATTGAAATGGAATATTTTAGGACTGTCTGCCTGTCGGAGGTGGGTCAAAGAACTGCAATGAGGAATTAAGGGAGATTTCCACCTAACGCGAAAATCTCCCTCGATAAAGAATTAGCAATGCAAGACAGAAGGCTGCCGTCTAAAGCTGAGCCTCCAAGGCAGCCGCCTGTTTACCCGCTGCCGATACCCGTTGGGCGGCTTTCCTGCTCTTCCTAATGGCCACCTCATCCGCCTCAATAAATTCGACGGCCTTTACTTCGCAGAACCGGACACACTGCGGATCGCCGTCACAGACGTCGCATTTGAGGACCCGCCGATCGGTGGTATTAAAATTCATGGCACCGAAGGGGCATACGCTGACACACGAACGGCAGCCGATGCAGGTATCATAGTCAACACTTACGCGACCCAGTTCCTCATCCTGTGAGATGGCCTTGACCGGGCAGACGTTGAGACAGGGCGCATCCTGACACTGCTGACATGTCATGGGAATATAGATGCCTTCGGCCTCCCATTTCAGCACCCGGATCCGGCTGCGGGCAGGATTGGATATTCCATCATGCGAAACAGCGCACACCAGTTCACACAGCCTGCAGCCTGTGCACTTCTCGTGATCTATATATAAAATCTTAGCCATTTATTTTCTCCTATCAGATAGAATTATAGCAAATGGGACGGCTCATTTTTCAGGCCGAGGCTTTCCAGGGTCTCCGGTGTAGGAACACCGTTTTTATCGAGACCCTGATGTTCATATAATTCATCTACCATCTTAATAAATTTTTTCTTGTCAATCATGGTACCGACGACATCGACGGCGCCCCTTCTGCAGGGTTCATCGAAATAGCGGTGGTTCAACATATCGCCCTTCTCGAGATCGTTTCTTTTCAACCCTTCCCTTAAGTTGAAAAGCCTTTCAAGCATGTTACACCGTCGCGCGGCATCCCAGATCTCTTCAGGCGTCATTTCGATACCGGTATTATAAAGAAGCACTTTGGACCACTCTTCGAAACTCGGGAGCGTGACTCCCAGAAAAACCGTATGATATTTACAGATACCCAGACAGTCGACTCCCATATATAAGTTTTCCTGCCAGAAAACCTGCCACGGTTTGCCGATGTATTCGGTATGCTCGGAGCTCAACGGTCCGTCATAGGCGACCGGATTGCTGTAGATCTTCCTTAGGACTTCTTCCGGCAGATGATACAGATCGATGGCCGGTCTGCTCCTCAGATGGTCCGAGCCTCTGGATGCCGTGGCAACATTGAGTGCCAGCGCGGGTGTCGCCCTTTCATCCGAATGCAGATTGCTCATCCCTTTGACCTGGACGAGATAATCAAAAGATTTTTTACCGATCTTTTTTGAGGCGGGAATCCCGCCATCGGCCAGGACATCTCCCAGCCAGCCTTTGCGATAAGCGATCCGTTCGATCATCTCGATGACGGCGTCATCATTGCCCCAGCTCAGATCCAGTCCATCGGTCTGTTTGTCGGTAATAATTCCCAGTTCGTAAAGCTCCATAGCCCAGGAAATCAGGCTGCCGACTTCGAGATTATCCATCCCGAATTGATTGACCAGGTGATTGCCGACGAGAACCGTCAGCGCCCGGGGGGTGTCCGTCTCCGCACCGAAAGCACCCAGAGAGGTGTATTCCGGCCCTTCCTCGTATTTTCCGGCAAAGGGGCCTTCCGGAATTTTATACTGAGCCCGGCAATGCACCTGACAGCCGAAGCAGCCCGTCATATGGTAGGGTCCCATGGTCTCTTCACAAATCTCATCGATGCGCTCGGGCTCAATATCATCGGAATATTCACACTGGTTGTATTGAAAATTGCGGGTCCTGACCCCGCCCCAGGAATTCGTCGCACCCCAGATAAAAGGCGTTCCCAATGTTCCCTGGGTTTGACTCACCTTGGCGCTGGTAATCTGGTCGATGAAGCGTTTGTTATATTCCAGGGCTTCCATGGGGCGGGCGATCTCTATGTCCATGGTGCCGCGAACCGACACGGCCTTGAGGTTCTTGGATCCCATGACACATCCCATCCCCGTCCGTCCGGCCGCATTTTTGACGCCGGTCATAACATTGGCAAACCGGACCAGATTCTCTCCCGGCCGGCCCGATGACGCAACTTTTGACTTCCTCATCCCCCAGTCCTGCCTGATGGCCCACTGGGCGTCGGTCACGGATTGGCCCCAGATGTCGCGGGCATCCCGAATTTCGATCTCGCCATTGTGGATATAGATGTAAGAAGGATTTTTGGCTTTACCTTTGATGACAAGGTGGTGAAAACCGGCCCAGGCCAATTCAGGTGCGAAAAAACCACCCATATTTGCGCTGCCGAGCATTCCGGTCAGGGGTGATTTGGCCATGATGTGCGTTCTGGCGGTGGCCGAAGCACAGGTGGCCGTCAGGATACCGCCGCTGATAATAAGGGCATTATCAGGACCCAGAGGATCACAACCCTTCTTGGTATGGTTGTAAAGCAGATATGCATCCAGACCCCGGCCACCTAAAAACTTCTTTCTGACCGCAAGCGGGATAGATTTTGTCTGGACATCACCGGTGGTGAGATCGATATATGCTATCTTTCTGTTTAAGGCCATATCTAGAGTACTCCCTTCTCTTTTAATTTTGCTTCCGCCAATTTCCGGTTGACATCCCAGACCGGTCCTCGAATACGGGGCAGCGTGGGATTGACCCAGTGGACCCGGTATTCCATGCCGCAGGTCGGGCATTTGGCGGTCTTATCCCCTTTCCCCGGCTGAATTCTTTCCATGCAGCTGGGATTGTGGCATCTAAACTTGCCATAGGTCCGCTTCTTGCGCAGGCTTTCGGCCGTTGACTGGCCTTTGGTTTCGGTTGCCATGATCGCCTCCTTCAGGTCTTCTGTCTTTGATAAGGTTCATTATAATGAACTGATTGATCCAGGCAAATCAATATCACGACCAACCCTTTTGATCAAGGAAAATATCGATTTTTTTCATTTTTTAGCAAAAATAAGGAGTATAAGCATCAACTATTGACATTACGCATAATTATATCCGGCGGGGAAAATATCAAAATAGCAAATATTTGTTCATCCGG
>PVMK01125424.1_pt1 | contig 11074 bp, 10 predicted proteins | sample 1853481 | NCBI WGS metagenome assembly PVMK01 (sample SAMN08533507, study PRJNA380276) | Marine sediment metagenome, whole genome shotgun sequencing project. | reverse complement strand
AAGCGATCTTTCATGCTCTTCACACTCCTCATCGTCATCCCCAGGGTATTAAGACTAAATTGAGACTGTTCAATATCTTTTATTGTATTATAATCCGTGAGTTACAATGACAAGTTACAGCCAGTTGCCCCCACTTCCCCCTCCCCCTAACCCCCTCCCGCCAGGGGAGGGGGGAATCATAGGGTGCTCAAAATAATCCCCTCCCCCTCGACGGGGGAGGGTTAGGGTGGGGGTGATAACCTCCTGTTAAGAAAGTAATGATTACAAGGTGTCTACTCCCTCAACATAGTATCCCTTCTCGCAATGGTATGCAACATTCCAAAAACCAAGGATGGAGCTGAATGCTGACGGCTGAAAGCTGTTTTAACTTGACCATCAGTCCAGGTGATTGTAAAGCTGGAGTGGTCGCAGGGTATTATTATTCTTGGTGGGGGTGTAGATGATTGCCAAAGATCGGTTGATATTTCCTTTGGATGTGCCTGACGCACAAGAAGCCCGCAAGCATGTTACGCTGCTTGGTGAGCACGTTGGGGTGTTCAAGATTGGCTTGGAGCTCTTTGTTTCCGAGGGGCCACCAATAGTTGATACCATTGCGGATCTGACTGATGCTGGGATCTTTCTCGATCTAAAATTTCATGATATCCCGGCAACAGTTCAGCGGGCCATTCGGAGCGGTTCTTGCCTGCGCCGGGCCAACTTTATAACGGTCCATTGCGACCCTGGCCTTCTTGAAGCTGTAGCGGCTGAAGTTCCTGACCACACCAAAGTTCTGGCTGTGACCGTGCTGACCAGTCTCGATGCGAGACAGTTGGCGGCGTTGGGGATTCAGCCTGAGTTGGCAGAAGAGGTTGTCAAACTTGTCGTGCATAGAGCAAGGATAGCAAAAGAGGCTGGTTGTGCTGGGGTAGTCTGTTCCGGTCACGAAGTACAGGCGGTGAAAGAAGAATGTGGCGAGGATTTGCTCGTAGTCACGCCCGGCATCCGTCCGGAATGGGGAGATGTCAGCAAAGACGATCAGAGGAGAATAGTCACTCCGTATCAGGCAGTCAGAAACGGTGCTGATTACATTGTGGTGGGGCGACCAATTCGGGCCGCAACAGACCCGGCAGAGGCAGCTCTTATGGTTGTCAACGAGATTCAGCGCGGGCTCGAGGACAGGTGATGTCAGTTGTCTGTTGTGGCTCACTCCGTTCGCCGCATAGCGCCAAGCGCAGAGCGCATAGCGTGTTGTTACCATCTAGGCATCCGCTTTGCGCTATGCGCTTTTTTGCAGCGGATCACGGACTACGAACAGGGCCTCAACGAAATTGAGTAGTGAGCCACTAATGGCTTCGCAAGATATCGAGTATCACTTTGCATGAACACGAAACATACATGCAGGAGGCCCTGGCAGAGGCGGAGAAGGGTGCGCTCCAGGGAGAAGTGCCGGTGGGGGCGCTTCTGGTTACTCCAGACGGTGACATTATTGCGCGGGCCCACAACCGACCCATCAGCCTGAATGATCCCACGGCCCATGCCGAGATTCTCGTGCTCCGGCAAGCAGCAGAGCAACTGGCTAATTATCGGCTACCGGGCCACGTTCTTTACGTAACTCTGGAGCCGTGTGTTATGTGTGTGGGAGCAATGGTGCAGGCGCGCTTGGCCATGGTGGTTTATGGGGCTACGGATCCCAAGGGGGGCGGGATTGAATCTGTCTATCAAATTGGCACTGACGGCCTGCTGAACCACCGTCTGCAGACTCAAGGTGCAGTGTTGGCCGAGGCGAGCGAGACGCTGCTCCGGGCTTTTTTCCGAGCTAAACGCTAAAGTGGTTTCTAACTCTTTGGAGTTCTGATAAAATCATTGACACATTTTCTACCGGCTACTGCGGAGAGGTACCGAAGTGGTCGTAACGGGGTCGACTCGAAATCGACTTGTCCGGTGAAGAGCCGGGCACGTGGGTTCGAATCCCACCCTCTCCGCCATTCTTGAAGCTATCAGCGGTCAGCTTCCAGCTGTCAGCAGGAAAACATAAACTTGAAAGATATGAGTAAAGTTTTATAAATTTGATAGTCAATCTCGTAGGACAAAAGCTGAAACCTGGAGGGCTGAGGGCTGAGGCTGACAGCAAGAAATGCGGAGAGATGCCCGAGTTGGCCGAAGGGGCACGATTGGAAATCGTGTGTTCCGCTTATCCCGGAACCGTGGGTTCGAATCCCACTCTCTCCGCCATTCTATTTGTTCTCAATATAATTTTCCGCACTAGTTCCAAGTTGATTCCCTCTCCCCCCTTCCTGGGGGAGAAGGAGATAAATGTTATCCATCTAACATAGGAATCTCCCTTCTCATGTCCTATCTTGTATTGGCACGTAAATGGCGGCCCCAGAGCTTCGAAGAAGTTGTTGGCCAGCCGCATATTGTCCAAACCCTCACCAATGCTATCTCGGCTGAAAGAATTGCCCATGCATACCTGTTGAGCGGGGCCCGTGGGATCGGCAAGACATCTGTGGCCCGGATTCTGGCCAAGGCACTGAACTGCGCCCAAGGTCCCTCCCCTACCCCCTGCAATGAATGCGAATCTTGCAAGGAAATCACGGGATCTGCGTCACTGGACGTACTGGAAATCGACGGCGCCTCCAACCGAGGTATCAACGAAATTCGAGAGTTGCGGGAGAATATCCGCTACCGACCCGCCAAAAGCCCCTACAAGATTTATATAATCGATGAAGTGCACATGCTCACAAAGGAAGCGTTCAATGCGCTGCTCAAAACGCTGGAGGAGCCGCCACCGCATGTGATTTTCATTTTTGCAACCACCGAATCTCATCGCATTCCTATCACCATTATAAGCCGCTGTCAGCTCTTCGAGTTTCGTCGTATCGCTGTGAACGCGATAGTTGAACATCTGCGGCACATTGTCCAGGAAGAGGGTATTGAGATCAGTGATGTAAGTTTACGTTTGCTGGCGAAGGAGGCTGAGGGAAGCATGAGGGATGCGCAAAGCCTCCTCGAGCAGATGATTGCCTTCTCCGGAAAGAATATCGATGACAAAGACCTGCTGGAGGTACTCGGTGTTATTGATCGCCAAGCTCTGTTAGACACTGCTGCCGCGATTTTTAACGGCGACGCGGTTCGCTGCCTGGAGATCGTTGAGCGGCTCTACCTTCATGGGCATGACTTGAGGCGCTTCTGTCAGGAGCTGGCCGCGCACTTTCGCAATTTGTTGGTGGCAAAGATAAGCGATGAGCCGCAGAAACTGGTTGATCTCACCGAAGCTGAGCTGACCGAGTTAAAAGAACAGGCCGCCAACGTCAGTAGCGCTACCCTCCAACAATTCTTCCACTTTCTTCTCAAGGGAGAAGAGGAGATTCGAAGATCCAGCAACTCCAAGCTGGTCTTGGAGATGAGCCTTCTCCGGTTGGTTCAGCTTCCGCAGGTCATGGACATCGACACCGTCATTTCCCAGGTGCATGAACTGGAGCAGAGAATCTCTAGAGGCGGCCCTTCCGCAGCGGAGATCTATCCAAGTGAAGAGGACCCCGATGAGCAGGAGGTATCTTCTGATTATTCTCCCACGGAAGAGGCAGAGTCGGCTGAGTCCACAACCGTTGCTGAACCTGTTGCGGCCAGGTGGGATGATTTTGTTGAGAGAGTGCGCCAGGAAAAGCCGGCGCTCGCTGCTAGCCTTGAGCGGGTGAGTGTCAGAGAGCCACAACCAGACTGTCTGGAGCTCGATTTCAACGGCCATGAGTTTGATTATGAAATGGTCAAAGACAAGGAGAGCTTCGGTCTGCTCAGGCGGTTGGCACGGGAGGTTTTTGGAGAGCGGGTTAAAGTCTCCCTTAAAGTAGGCAGTGAGGAAATCCGGCGGGAACAGCGGCTGAAGACAGACCGTCAAAGGCTCCAGCAGCAGAAGGCCTTGAAGCACCCATTAGTGACTGAAGCTTTGGAGATATTCGGCGGCGAGATTGTAGAGGTGAAGGTAGGACCGGAGAAGAGAAAGTAGGAACATTTAAGATTTGAGATTGAAGATTGCAGATTGGGCTGTTTCGTAGTTTTAGCCCGTATAAATCTGAAATCTACAATCTGAAATCAGCAATGAATAAAGGGGGATTTAGATGGCAAAGGGTTTTGGAGATATGATGAAACAGGCCAGGGTTTTGCAGGAAAAGATGGCCAAAATGCAGGAGGAACTTGGGGATAAGATTGTGGAGTCCTCTGTAGGCGGCGGTATGGTAGTGGCCAAGGCCAACGGGCGTCAAGAACTGCTCTCAATTGCCTTGGAACCTGAGGTGGTTGACCCCGATGATATAGAAATGCTGCAGGATCTGATTGTTGCTGCAGTAAACGATGTATTGAAGAGAGCGCAGGAAATGGCGGCCGAAGAGATGAGTAAACTCACCGGCGGCCTGAAGCTCCCCGGTGGAATGAAAATGCCGGGGATGTTCTGACAGGCGCAGACGCCTTGTCATTTTGGACCAATTAAGATATTTATCAAAACCTCTCCCTCTTACAAGTTGTGAGTGGTCAGTTGTCAGTGGTCCGTAGCAAGAAAAACGCATAGCGCATAACTAGATGATAATAACACGCTCTGCGCTCTGCGCTTGGCGCTTTGCGGCGAACGGAGTGAGCCACAACTGACAACGGACGCTTGGCCCAAAGGATTTGTTATGAGTATCTATCCGCCATCGCTGGAGCGACTTATTAATAATTTGTCCAAACTCCCCGGGATTGGCCAGAAAACAGCAGCACGATTGGCGTTGTACCTCTTCCGCACCTCAGGGGAGTTCAATGAGTCCCTTGCTGTTAGCATCTCCGAAGTTAAGCGAGACATAGGTTCCTGCTCCAGATGTTTCAATCTTACAGATGTTGATCCCTGCAAGATTTGTAAGGATCCCAGCCGGGATGGAATTCTCTGTGTGGTGGAGGAGGTGGGAGACCTCCTGGCTTTAGAAGGGGCAGGTGCCTTCAGAGGCCGTTACCATGTTCTCCAGGGGGTTTTGGCCCCGCTCGATGGAATTGGCCCTGAAAACCTGAGGATTAAAGAATTACTGGCACGATTGCAGCAGGAGTCCATTAATGAGGTCATTCTTGCTATTAACCCTAGCGCCGAAGGGGAAACCACAGCCACTTACATCGCCGGGCTTTTGCGAAGGCAGGGCGTAAGAGTCAGCCAGATTGCCCGGGGAATTCCAATGGGTGGAGATCTGAAATATACTGATGCTGTCACCTTGAAGAGGGCCATGGAGGGGCGAAGAGAATCTTGCTGAAGCTAGCAGAACGGAGCGAACTGCTTTTGACGCCGGAAACTTCTTGACTCACCTGGCCTCTAGGGTTATTGATAAGTTGATCTCTGCTTGTGAAAACAAACCTTTCGCTGAACTTCGCTAAGATCCTACACATAAGAGATTTTACCGGTTATTATTAAGGTGGAGCCACAGCCTATGATCGAGATCAGATTTCACGGGCGAGGCGGCCAGGGAGCGGTGACCTCAGCGGAGTTAACCGCCCTGGCGGCTATTGAACAGGGTAAATACGCCCAGGCCTTTCCCAGCTTCGGCCCGGAACGGCGGGGAGCGCCGGTTATGGCTTTTGTGCGGGTAAGCGACGAGCCTATCCGCACCAGAGAGAAGATCTACGAGCCCGATATTGTGGTGGTTTTGGATCCCACTCTCCTCGATATCGTAAATGTCGGTGCCGGATTGAAAGATAATGGGATAGTGGTGCTTAATACTACCAAGAGTGCGGAAGAAATTCGCGAGCGCAGTGGAATCACTGCCAAATTGGCATTAGTGGATGCAAAACGAATAGCCATTGAGACCATGGGGATCCCCATTACGAACACTACCCTGCTGGGGGCAATGCTGAAGGCAACTGACTTGTTACCGCTTTCAGCTTTAGAAGGGCCCTTACAAGATCGCTTTGGCCGTATTGCCGGTAAGAACATCCAGGCATCTCAGCGGGCTTACCATGAGACCGTGGTGAAGGAGTAAACAATGGCGAAAGAAACGGGAATGGTTAGCTGGAAAGATTTGGCTCTCGGATGTGCCATTGTGAAGCCCGGAAGTTCTGCTGAGCTGAAAACGGGTGACTGGCGCTCACAACGCCCCGTAACCGATTACGAAAAGTGTATTCAATGCGGGCAGTGCTATATCTTCTGCCCCGATATGGTCTATGCTCAGAATGAACTGGGGTTTTATCAGCCCAACCTTTTTTATTGCAAGGGATGTGGGATCTGTGCCCGCGAGTGCCCTGCTGATGCGATCGGCATGGTGGAGGAGAGTGAGTAGACATGGCTAAACGGGTGGGCATTGAAGTTTCGCTTGCCGTGAGTGAGGCGGTAAAGCTGGCCAACGTGGATGTAATTGCCGCATATCCAATCACGCCTCAGACTCATATCGTCGAGCATTTAGCCGAGCTTGTGGCAGACGGTCATCTTGATGCGGAGTTTATTCCCGTGGAATCGGAGCACTCGGCAATGAGTACGTGCTGCGGCTCTTCAGCGGCTGGAGCCAGAACCTACACCGCCACCTGCTCGCAAGGGCAAGCGCTCATGTTGGAGATCTGTTATATAGCACCGGCCCTGAGGCTGCCTATCGTGATGTCCGTAGCAAACCGGTCTCTGTCGGGTCCAATCAGTATCTGGAACGATCATTCCGATATGATGATGAGCCGTGATACCGGCTGGATTCAAACGGTGGCCGAAAACGGCCAAGAGGCTTTTGACCTGACGCTTCATGCCTTCCGGGTGGCAGAGGATTCTCGAGTTTTATTGCCTGTGATTATCAACCTGGATGGCTTTACTCTGACCCACGTGATTGAGCCCATTGAGATTCTTGACCAAAAGGAAGTTGATCGCTATCTGCCACCTTACCAACCGCAAATGCGACTAGATCCGGAAAATCCAATTACCATCGGCCCGGTAGGAATGCCCGAGGTCTATACCGAGGCCAAAAAGGCTCAGGACGAAGCGATCAAGGGTGCCAAGCAGGTAGTGATCGAGGCATGGCAGGAATTCGGCGATCTGTTTGGCCGGTACTACAAGCCTGTGGAGACCTACCGCACCGATGGGGCTGAGACATTGCTGGTAACCATGGGAAGCCTCAGCGAAACGGCGATGACCGCAGTGGACCAAATGCGTGCCAATGGTAAAGATGTAGGGCTGGTACGGATTAGGTTGTTCAGGCCGTTCCCGTTCGAGGAGTTTTTGGAGTCCGTTAAGGGTGCCAAGCAGATTGCAGTCATGGACCGCGCTCTGGGTCTCAATGGTGCCGGCGGACCCCTGGCCACCGAAGTCAAGGCTGCGCTTTATGATGAGCCTGAGCATCCCTACATTTGGAATTATATTGCGGGGCTAGCAGGCCGGGATGTAACCATAGAAAATTTTGTGGAAATGGCCGACGGAGTGGAGGCAGCAGCCGCTGACGGACTCCGAGCCGGCTATACCATGATCAATGTGAGGGAATAATGAGCAGGGCAGCTGATGATTTGAAAGATTTTCAACGATTCAGCCCCAAGAAGCTGCCGGTGGAAGAGCCACTGGCTCCGGGGCACAGGGCCTGTCAGGGATGCGGTGAGGTCCTGGCCTTGCGTCAGATTATGAAGGCGCTGGGCAACAACGTGATCGTAGTAAGCGCCACCGGCTGCATGGAGATCATATCATCGGCTTATCCACAGAGCGCCTGGCGGGTACCCTGGCTGCACGTGGCTTTCGAAAATGCTGCGGCAGTGGCCAGCGGAGTCGAGGCTGCCCACAAGGCCATGATCCGTAAAGGCAGGATTGATGACAAGAATACCACCTTTCTGGCCATTGCCGGGGATGGTGGTACAGCTGACATCGGCATCCAGGCCCTTTCCGGAGCGCTGGAACGAGGTCACAACTTCGTTTATGTCTGTTTGGACAATGAAGCCTACATGAACACCGGCATTCAGCGCTCCAGCAGCACTCCCTACGGGGCCGGAACCACGACCTCACCACCGGGCAAAAAGAGCATTGGCCAGCAGACCTGGAAGAAAAACATGCCGGCCATCGTCGCCGCGCACGATATTCCCTACGTGGCTACGGGTTCCCCTGCCTATTATGTGGATCTGATGAACAAGGCGAAGAAGGCTTCTCTGGTGAAAGGCCCGGCTTACTTACATGTCTTTTCGCCCTGTCCTACCGGATGGCGGTGCGCTGTGGAGGATGCGGTCCAGACTGGTCGCCTGGTGGTGCAGACCAAGATCTTTCCTCTTTACGAGGTGATAGATGGCAAGTATAGGCTGTCGCGGAAGATTAAAAAGCCTAAACCGGTGACTGAGTACTTCAAACTGCAACGCCGCTTCCGCCATCTCACTGAAGAGGATATCGCGTTTATCCAGGAAAGAGTAGACAGAGAATACGATAGACTCCTGGAACTCTGTGGGGTAGCGAAAGAGGAATAAGACCAGGCCCACTTCCGGTTGACAGGAACAAAAGTCTTTGCTATAGACATACGGCTTTAATACTAACCGATCCTCGGTAGCTCAGTTGGTAGAGTCCCGCCGCAGGCGGGATTAACCACATAGCCGAGCAGCAAACAACTGATCCTCGGTAGCTCAGTTGGTAGAGCGGGTGGCTGTTAACCACTTAGTCGGCGGTTCGAGTCCGTCCCGGGGAGCCACGATAAATAAAGGCTCAATCTATATAGATTGAGCCTTTTTAGTTTACGGAGGCTAAGTTGTCATTTTGGGTTTACATACTCCAGAGTCAGAGTACAGGACGCTTCTACTGTGGGCACACTAGTGATGTGGACCGTCGCATAAAACAGCACAATGACCCAGAGTACCAATTATCTAGAACCACTAAAGTTTTTGAAGGGCCTTGGAAACTTGCCTGGAGCCGGGAGTGTTGCAGTCGAGGTGAAGCAATGCGACTAGAGAAGACCATCAAGAAACGGGGGGTAAGGCGTTACTTTGAACAGACTCATCTGGTAGAGTCCCGCCGTAGGCGGGATTAACCACTTAGTCGGCGGTTCGAGTCCGTCTCAGACAAAGCGGGGTTTTTTACTTTCTGGCTCCCCCTGGTCCCTACGAGAACCGCCCGTGAGCTTGTCCCGAGCCGCAGGCGAGGGAAGTCCGTCCCGCGCTTTTCCCCAAAACAAGTCCAACCTGCTGAACTGTGCCCCATCATCAGTCGAAAGTCGGCATCGAAGTTCGATGAATAACTGGTTTATCTACATAATCGAGAGGAAAGCAAAGCTCTACGTAGGCATAACCACCGACCTAGACAATCGTATGCGGCAGCATAGACAGGCAGCTCCGCTTTACAGTGAAGGTCCCATGTCTAAAGCTCATGCTCTGAAAAGGGAGAGAACTTTAAAAGGTTGGTCGAGGAAAAAGAAACTGGATTTGATCGCTCAGGCCTCCTCACAACCAATGTGAGTTTATCTCCATTTGCTTAGGGAACTTGTCCTGAGTGCAGCGAAGGAGTGCAAGTTCACTCGGGGAACGAAGTCCGTCGCGAGTAGCATACTATTTTTATAATTATTCGAATTGGTTGAATGGTTAACAAACTGAAATGTTTCGAACCCTTCGAGGTCATTTACTAAGAACATAAGGTTATAATCATCCAAGAGGATCGAAATTGAGGCGAACTGGCGGTCGATATAGCCAGTTCGCCTTTTATTGTGTTCTATTTTGCGGCCTGTCCGACATTTATCGCAAGCAATGAGACCTCATCGCATCTTTTCCCTTGACTATTTTTTTATTTTGGATAAAAAGGTAACCAAAAATAAATAAATGGATACATTTTTATCCACGCGTTTATCATGAAAAAAGCCCGGGAGAAATATAAGAAAGCAAAGGCTCTCTTTAGAAAGCATGGCGGTATTCTCAAAACCAGCGATGCCATTCGTGCAGGGATTCATCCCCGCACGCTCTATGAGATGCGAGACGAAGGAATCGTTGAGATGCTTAGTCGGGGCTTGTACCGGCTAGGAGATCTTCAGCCTCTTAGCAACCCAGACTTGGTCACCGTTGCTTTGAGGATTCCAAATGGAGTGGTTTGCCTAATCTCTGCATTGGCATTCCATGAGATAACCACCCAGATTCCACATGAAGTATACATAGCGGTAGAGAGGGGATCACGACCTCCAAAGGTGGATTACCCGCCAGTACGAGTTTTTCGGTTCACCAGGCAAGCATTCAAGAGTGGGATAGAATCGCACAAAATAGAAGGCGTTCCACTCAAGATCTTTAGCCCCGAAAAGACGATAGCAGACTGTTTCAAGTATCGAAACAAGATTGGCCTCGATACAACCATTGAAGCACTAAAGCTTTACCGGGAAAGAAAACGTTTCAAGGTCGATGATTTGATGCAGTTTGCGCGGATATGCAGGGTTGAGAAAGTCATTCGCCCCTACCTGGAAGCATTGCTATGACAAAACGTCCACACAAGGACATTGCCGCTTCTGTCCGCCAGCGTCTCCTCAACCATGCAAGAGAAACGGGCCGACCATTCAACGAACTGCTTCAATACTTTGCGATGGAGCGCTTCCTCTACCGCTTGTCGAAATCTCCCTATGTCGATAACTTTGTTCTCAAAGGCGCTTTGATGCTTACTGTATGGGAAGCACCGCTTTCAAGGCCCACAATGGATATCGACCTCCTCGGTCTAATTGATAACAGTATCGAGGACATCGTCGCCGTAACAAAGAACATATGCAGTCAGGAGGTCGAGCCGGATGGGATAACTTTCGACCCAAGCGGTATCGAGGGTGAGCGCATCACCGAGGACGCCGACTATGGAGGGGTGCGGGTTCGGTTCCGGGGATCCCTGGGCACTGCACACATCACCATGCAGCTTGATATAGGTTTCGGCGACATGGTAATTCCGGCAGTTGACTCTCTGGAATACCCAACAATTCTCGATCTCCCTGCTCCAAAGCTTCGCGGCTACAGCAAAGAAAGCACTATCGCAGAGAAGTTTGAAGCCATGGTTAAGCTGGGCATTCTGAACAGCCGCATGAAAGATTTTTTTGATATCTGGCTGATGTCGCGACAATTCGACTTTGAAGGTCAAAGGCTTGCGGCAGCCATTGAGAAGACCTTTTCCACACGTGGGACGGATATTCAA
>PVMK01114917.1_pt1 | contig 11074 bp, 9 predicted proteins | sample 1853481 | NCBI WGS metagenome assembly PVMK01 (sample SAMN08533507, study PRJNA380276) | Marine sediment metagenome, whole genome shotgun sequencing project. | reverse complement strand
TCAATTTCGAGGATATCTTCAAATACGCCGCCGACGCGTTCTTCGTCCAAGGCTTCGTCGAAAAAGAAGGGTTCGGGAGCCGATTCCATGAGCCGGGAGGGAAAATTCTCCCGGTAATCGTTTACATCTGATTCGCCCCAGGCCAGGATCCTGTAAACGTATTCTGGTGGGTAGAAAATCACGGCGGCTAACAATACCAAAAGTACCAGGCTCAATAGGCCGGCGATCACCCACATGAGTACCTTAGCTATCTTTCTTAGCATCGTTTTCCTCTTTTCATCATGGCCTTTCACCTTCCATTATGCGCCATCCTTCAGCCCGGGCCATGCGGCGGAGAGCCTTGTCAGGATGAACGGCAACGGGATGTTGGCTAATGGCTAACATGAAGCGGTCTGCGGCCGTGTCCTCGTAGGCGCCGAAGATCTTGCCCTCAGACATGAAGGGCTGTAATTTCTCGACCTTTTTCTCGCTGACGTTGAAAGGGGCAGCCAACTCGCCGGTCAGCCGGCCGTCTTCGAAAATAATCGGCGTTCCGATGGCTTCGAAGCCGGGCAGCTTAGCCACCAGGGCGGCCACATAGGGTTCATAGAGTCCGGTGACGACGATGATCCGCCGGCCGTTTTGTTGGTGCTGCTCTAATTCAGCCAGCACATCATGGCGGCGTTTGGGCCATAATTCGTTCTCAACTGCCCAGGTAGCCATTTCCTGGAATTCTTCTTCGCTATAACCGCTATATAGTCGCAGCAAATCGTGGATCCAGCGATTTTTGAATTCGCGCATGTCCCGGCCGGTCAGGCGGCGGGCAAAATATTCAGGAAGACGGCCGTAGTAGAAGCCCCGGACACCGCGTCCCTGGCTATGGGCAAGCAGGTAATTATACATCCCCCGCCAGGCTGAACCGGCCGTGAGGGTCCCTTCCAGGTCGACGGTAACCGTTGGCCGGCTGTTGTCGGGCGGGCTATGCAGCAGGCTGTGTGATTCCATCTCGTTCCCTGACTGATTGCTCCCAACGATGTTTAAAAAAGGCCCAAAGGGCCAGGAGCAAGGCCAGGCCAATGGCGATGGTCATGCTCAAGAATGTATCTTGCAAACCGTTTGCCTGGGCTCCTGGCGAGGCTTCTGTGGCGCCACCGCTCAGACTCTCTCCTGCGTAGAAGATAACCCGGCCGGCCCACAACGCACCCAACAAGGCGATGCCGGTCGTTTGGCCCAGGGTGCGGGTAAAAGCAAGCATACCCGAAACGATGCCCAGGCGGTGGGCCGGAGCCGATCCCATAATGGCGCTGTTGTTAGGCGATTGAAAGATGCCCATGCCCACGCCGATAGGCAGGAAGCGCAGCAGGAAGCCGATGGCGCTGGTGTTCGCGGTCAGAGTGCTCAGCGCGTAGTAGCCCACCAACAAGATGCCCAGGCCGACTACTGTGATGGGCCGGGTACCCAGGCGATCTGACAGGGAGCCGGACAAAGGGGCGCTTATTCCCAGGCCGATGGGCACGACCGCCAACAGCAGTCCTACCTGTCGGGTCGAGTAGCCCAGCACATTTTCCAGGTAGAACGGTAAAAGTATAATCGCCCCGGCAACAGCCACAAAGGTGATGAAACCGGTGATAAGGTTAATGCTGAATTCGCTGTTGCGGAACAGTCGTAGATCGATCATTGGCTGATCGATACGTAACTCAATGATGATAAAGAGAACCAGGAAAAGGGCGAAAGAGGCCAATAGCAGGATTATGAAGCGATCGGCGAAGCCAATATTTTGGCCCATGGTCAGGGCCAGCAACAGGGAGAGCAGGCTAATGAACAAAGCAATCGCCCCCCAGAGGTCAAAGTGCTGGCCACCCCGTGGCTTGATATTTGGCACATAACGCCAGGCCATCAGGGTGCCGGCGATGCCAACGGGCATGTTCACATAGAAAATCCAACGCCAGGAGAAGCTATCGATGAGGAACCCGCCTAAGGTCGGTCCGATGACGATGCCTACTGATACCACGGCGCCGGTGATGCCCAACGCCTTGCCTCGTTCCGAGGAAGGGAATGATTCAGTGACGATGGCCATTCCCAGGGCCAGGATCAAGGCTGCGCCGATTGCCTGGATCACCCGAAAAGCGATGAGCCAATAGATGGACGGGGCCAGGCCGCACAACATCGAGCTGATGGTGAAAATGACGAAGCCGGTGGTGTAGAGGGACTTCTTGCCCATCATATCGGCCAGCCGGCCGACGCTGAGCATGAGTGTGGAAATGGCCAATAAATAAGCCAAAACCACCCATTGGACGGTGGCGAAGTTGGTTCCAAAATAACGGGTAAGGGTGGGCAGAGCGACATGACGATGCTGCCGTCGACGGTAGATAGAAAGATGCCCATGGCCACGGCCCGCCATGACATACCATTTTCGGCTGTACTCGCGTGCTTGTTCGTTCACTGGACCTTGATTATCTTTGATTCACCTTGCGGTGCCACTATCGTTATCGGCCGGTCGTGACCGGTTAGCGGAATAGCTTGGCCGCCAGGGACACGGTCTGGAAATGGATGTCGACGGTATCCTCTACCTGCTTGCCATAGCCTCCGGCCATGACCACCGCCAGGGGCAAGCCGGCCGATCGGCAGGCGTCGAATACAAGACGGTCCCGCTCCGCCAGGCCACGTTTGCTCACGGCCAGCCGGCCCAAACTATCGCCGGCGTACGGATCGGCCCCGGCCAGGTAGATGGCCAGATCAGCCCGGGCCAGGTCGAGCGCCTGGCCAATGCCTTGCTCAAGGGCATCCAGGTAAATTGGATCGCCGGCACCATCCTGCAGGGCGACATCCAGATCGCCCGGAATTTTGCGGAAGGGGAAGTTTTTGGCCCCATGAATTGAAAAGGTAAAAACAGTTGGATCATGGCTGAAGACTTCGGCCGTGCCATTACCCTGGTGAACGTCGCAATCGAGGATGACGACGCGACGAAATTTACCCTCGGCTTGTAGAGTCCGGGCGGCGACAGCGCTATCATTGAAAACACAAAAGCCCTGCCCGTAGTCCGGCCCGGCATGGTGGGTGCCTCCGGCCAAATTGACCCCAATGCCCCCGGTCGAAGCTGCCCGGCAAGCGGCAATGGTGCTGCCAACCGAACGCCGCGATCGCTCTACCAGGCCGGGAGACCAGGGAAAACCGATACGACGGATCTCTTGGTCAGACAGCTCGCCTTCTATCACCCGGCGTAGATAATCCGGATGGTGGGCCCGGGTTAACTCTTCGTCAGTTGCCGCCGGACCAACCAGTAGGTCCTGGGGGCGCACGAGATTTGCTTCGATCACCCGCCGGCGCAGCAGGGCGTACTTGGACATTGGGAAGCGATGCCCTTCCGGTAGGGGCAGTACAAAATGATCGTGATAGAAGATTTTCAAGGTCGTTTTGGCATGGCGGGTAACGAGCTATTCAGGAAGCGCCACTGGCTGTTTTACTTGTTTGAACCGGCCACCTGGATCAGGCTGCCAGAGCCGGACCGACCATCCGGTAGCCATCGGCTTCAATGACCGCTTCTCTCTCTTCGCGAAACTGGCGGGTATAGAGATCATAGTAATGGCCACGGAGGCGGATGAGTTCGGCATGGCTGCCCGACTCGGTGATACGCCCTTCTTTGATAACCAGGATGCGATCGGCCCGTTTAATGGTCGACAGGCGGTGGGCGATGATAAAACTGGTGCAATTCTCCAGCAGGTTCTCCATACCCTTTTGGATCAATGCTTCGGTCAGGGTATCCACCGAGCTGGTTGCCTCGTCCATGATGAAGATTTCCGGTTGGGCCAGAACAGCCCGGGCCAGGCTAATTAACTGTTTCTGGCCTACTGATAACAAGTTGCCGCCCTCACCCACCTCTTCATCATAGCCGTTTTCCAGGGTCACGATGAAATCATGGGCGCCGGCTAACTTCGCCGCGGCGACGATATCGTCATCCGTGGCTTTCAGCCGACCGTAGCGCAAATTCTCGCGGATGGTTCCTGAGAATAGGTGGGGGGTTTGCAGCACTACACCAAGTTTTTCCTGAATGGAGTGTAACGTCAGGTCGGTGTAATCATGCCCGGCGAGTAGGATCCGGCCGCCCTTTGGCTCATAGAAACGGGCCAGCAGATTGACGATGGTTGATTTTCCGGCTCCGGTCGGGCCGACAAGGGCAATGGTCTCGCCCGGGCTGACCACTAAGTTGAAATCTTGTAAAACCGGCTTATCGGCCTCGTAATAAAATTCCACATGATCAAAAATTATCTCGCCCTGAATTGACTCCACTTCGATGGCGTCAGGTTTGTCTCTGATCTCCGGCACCGAATCGATAAGGGAAAAGACACGCTCGCCTGAGGCGATGGCCTGTTGCATTTCCGCATATACCCGGGCCAGGTCCTGGATCGGCCAGAGCATAAATGTCACATACATGATAAAGGCCTGAATGCCGCCAATGGTCAACTCGCCGGTCTCTACTTGCAAACCACCGAACAAAGCAATAGCGCCGATGGCGAAGGCGCTGATTAACTGAACAACCGGCAGGAACAAGGCAGATAACCAGGCCGCCTTGTAGCCGGCATCGTACATATCACCCGTTAAACCACTGAATTCAACCAGGTTTTCCTCTTCGCGAACCAGGGCCTTGGTTACGCGAACACCCGAGATATTCTCGTTATACGCGCCGGTGATCTTTGAGTTCATCTTGCGCACCTGGCGATACTCGACCAGGATCTTTTTCTTAAAGAACGCCGCAACCACGACCAGAATAGGTATGATCACCGCAACTACTAAGGCTAACTTCAAGTTGATAATGGCCATGAAGAAGAAAGCGCTTAAGATCCGGGTAGTGGCCCAGGTGATATCCAGCAAACCCCAAGAGACCAATTCGCTAATGCGCTGCGTATCGGAAGTAACCCGGGACATGATCCAGCCCACCGGCGTGCGATCAAAGTAGGAGAAGGAGAGCTGTTGCAGCTTGTCGAACATCTGCTTGCGCAGGTCATATTGGACGACTTCGCCCAGCGTGCCGGCAAGATAGATAAAACCAAAGACACAGATGGTTTGCGCCAGGTACAGCAATATATAGAAGAAGGTGATCCGGGTTAGGGCCTGCACATCACCTGGTATGATGCCCTCGTCGATAATCTGCTTGCTGAGGTAGGTTGTGGTCGAGTCAATGAGGGAGACGGCTGTGATGAAGAACAGGAACCCGGCAACCATGCGCCAGTGCGGCTTCGTCTGGGCCAGGATGCGCAGCACCGTTTGGCCGTTAAACTGGGTGGTAAAATCTTCTTCTTCGAATTCGTAGGTATCAGTCATAATGCTTATCGCCGGTTGTTAGACCGTTCTGACGGTAAGACCCTTCTGAGGCTAAGATCCTTCCGAGGGTAAAATCCTTCTGAGGATCAGACCCCGCTGGGGGTCGCCAACTGGCCAATTTCCTGTTCCAGATCCACTTCGATCTGGGCCTGTAATTCATAAATCTCCTGGTAGATCCCTTCTTGCGCGACCAATTCCGCATGGGTCCCTTTTTGGATGATGCGGCCCTGGTCCAGGACCAGGATCATATCAGCGCTCATGATGCTTTGAATACGATGGGCAATGATGAAGGTAGTCCGGTTTTCCATCAATCGTTCCAGCGCCTGGCGGATGACTGACTCTGTCTCGGTATCGACCGATGAGGTGGCGTCGTCGAGGATGAGAATTCGTGGATCCTTCAACAGCGTGCGGGCGATGGTGATGCGTTGCTTTTGACCGCCGGAGAGCGTTACCCCACGCTCGCCGACCAGGGTATTGTAACCATTAGGGAAGCCCAGGATGACGTCGTGAATGGCGGCCGCCTTGGCCGCGGCGACAACCTCTTCATCTGTTACATCCCGGCCGACGCTGTAACCGATATTCTCGCGTAAGGTCCGGGAGAAGAGGAATGGTTCTTGTTCGACGATGCCTATTTGTTGGCGTAGGTAGTGGCGCGGATAGTGATGGATTTCAACGCCATCTAACAACAGCCGGCCGCTGGAGACCTCATAGAAGCGGGGCAACAGGTTAACCAGGGTCGTCTTACCCGAACCGGTAGAACCGAGCAAAGCGATCCTTTGACCCGGCCGGCATTGGAAGCTGATATCATGCAGGACAGTCGCTGTCCCATCATATTCGAAACAAACATCGTCAAAAACGATATTGCCCTCTACTTCGCCGGCCGGCGCGTGGGAGCCACTGGTCAGCGACTCGCGCTTTTCCTTCACCACCTGGGTTACACGGTCATAGGAAACGAGCGCCTGGGACATCTGCACAATGAGCCGGCCGAGCATGCGCATGGGCCAGATAATCCAGATAACCATGCCCGCATAGGCCATGTAAGTGCCCAGGGTAATAGTTCCATTTATGGTCATGATCGCCCCGATAAAGAAACCGGCGATCATTTGCGCCCCGGCCAGGATGTCGGAGGCTGGCCAGTAGAGCGAGTGCAATCTGATCAATCCCCGGCCGCGCTGATAACGTTCTTGGTTGTCATTTTCAAATTTCTGCCGTTCATAATCTTGCCGGGCAAAGGCTTTGACGACCCGAACGCCGGTAAGATTTTCCTGCAGGGTAGTCGATAATAAGGCTTCTTGCTCCTGATAAGCCTCGTAGGCCACGGTGATCCGCTTAAAGAAAAAGTAGGACATGAGCACGATAATCGGGATGACGATCACCGAAAGGAAGGCCAGTTGGGCGTTGAGAGTGTAGATGGCGACGAAGTTGATGCTAAACAAGAAGACAACCCGGCCGAATCCGATGGCCTCCTGGGCGAAGAATCGCCGAATCGCGTCTACATCGGAGGTTGCCCGCTGGATGAGTTCTCCGGTATTGGTCTTGTCGTGGTAAGCAAACGAGAGTCGCTGGATGTGATCAAATAGATAATTGCGTAACCGCAGGGCTATTCCTTCCGACGTCTGGGCTGCCAGGCGGCCGCTCAGAAAGGTGAATGTTCCTTCGAACAGCGCCAGGACGATGAAGCCCAAAGCCACGAATAACAAGGTTTGGTCAAACCGCCCTTCACCAAGAACATCATCGATCAAGAAGCGCAGTAAATAGTAGGTGGCCGTCTTCATCAGGGCTGCCAGGCCGAGAAATAGAAGCGCACCCAGATAGATCAAACGGTAGCCGACCATTAAACGCCACAAGCCGCCCAGGCGACTGCCGCCCAGAGTTGCCTGGATATCTAGTGGGTCTTGCCCGTTTTGCGAGAATCTCTTCTTCATACCTTTAGAATGCGGCACATTTGAACGACGATTATTAACCAATTATCGGCAGCCCAAACCCGCTATCATAACACGTTTGATAACAAGTGCTGTAAATCGTTAAACACCTTGGAATAAGGGTGCTTTGGATGGCGAATGAGACCAATCAGTTCATGAATTCCTGACCGGCCAGATAATCTAAGAGGTTCCTTGAAAAATCCCGGTGTGATTCCCGGGTGTACTTCAATATGGTATAGACTTGGGCCAGATTTTCCACGCCCGATTCTTCGATTAATTGGCGCAGTTCGGGGAAACCCATATAGCGGTCCCAGCCGTTAACTTCGCGCATCCGGTAAATATCGCGAATGCGCTGGTCGGTATAATCCTCATACGTCTCGTAATGCACCAAGCCATCCAGGGGTAAACGATCCCGTAGGGCGGGGTCCTCGTCGGGATGGCCCAATGAGAAGCCAACCACGGGAACGACATTGTGTGGGAGCTTTAAAATCCGGCCGATTTGATCGCAGTTGGCCAGCGTGCTGCCCATATAACAGATTCCCAACCCTTGGGATTCGGCAGCCAGGGCGACGTTCTGGGAAACCAGGATGGCGTCGATGGCGGATATCATGAAGCTCATGAAATTATCAAAATTGTCCGGCGCATTACTTATCTTTAACCAACGGCGCATGCGATGGAAATCGGCGCAAAAAGTGAGCAGGATCGGGGCGTCCAAGACCATATCTTGCTCCATATGGGGTTCGTACAACTGTTCTCGGAGCGCCCTGTCGCGGGTCACGATGATCGAGTAAGTTTGCATATTGCCTGACGAGGAAGCCCGAATGCCGGCGCAGAGGATATCCTGGAGCAATGTTTCGGGAACCGGATTGGGCCTGTATTCGCGGATGGATCGATGTTTGTGCATGGTCTCAATAACAGTCATGATTTTTCTCCTTCATCAAATCGATAACAGCCACTTTTCCGTTTGTCGTGGGGAACGAAGATGAACCAGCACCAGGTGGGCGTTGTCGGGAGAAGTGAGCAGGGCCGGGTACTCTCGACGACGGCGGCGATAGGTCTTTAAGGCCCATAAGAAGAGGGAGTCGCGGGTGAATAGATGCGTATAAAGACGTTCGCGATTACCACTCCACAACTCTTCTTGCCTGAGGGTTCTTCTGAGGGTGCGCCACCACAGTCGCCAGAGGACCAGGGCGAGGGAGTAGTCGAGCCAGACGACGGTATCGGCCCGGGGCCAGGTGATGGCCCGGCTGCGGCTATAGTTGCCATCGATAACCCATTGATGGCCGCGAGTGGCCTGGTCTACCAGGTCAAGGAAAACGTCATTTGGCCGCATGGTCCACTCTGGCCCCCAGTTAGGGCGTCCTGCTCGATATGGGGATAGCCTAATCTTTCAGCGATCTGGCCGGCCAGGGTCGTCTTGCCCGATCCCGTTGTGCCGACCACCAATATGCGCTGTAGAGTCACCGGGTGATCCATCATATGAAAAGCCCGGCCGGTGGTAAACCGGCCGGGCATTGTTTCACATTGCGGACCGGCGTAAAAAATGAACGCCAGCGAGCCCATCGCGTCGTTGCATTTCAATTCAGAGGCCCTCGAAGACGTTTATGCAACGATCAGCCGAGGTCGAAGCGGTCAAGGTTCATTACTTTGTTCCATGCCATTACAAAGTCGTGCAGGAACTTCGCCTGGGAGTCCTCACATCCGTAGACTTCCGCCAAGGCCCGGAGTTGGGAGTTTGAACCGAAGATGAGGTCGACACGGGTGCCAGTCCACTTGAGTTCGCCCGTTGCGCGATCACGGCCCTCGAACACGTCTTCGTCTTCCGAGGTTGCTTTCCACGTCGTGCTCATGTCAAGCAGATTCACGAAGAAGTCATTGGTGAGCGTCTCTGGCTGCTTGGTGAAAACGCCGTGCTGGGACTGTCCGAAGTTGGCATTCAAGACGCGCATACCGCCCACGAGAACCGTCATCTCAGGAGCGGTCAGCGTCAGCAGTTGCGCACGGTCAACCAGCATTTCCTCTGCCGATACGGCGTATTTGGTTTTGAGGTAGTTACGGAACCCGTCTGCAGCCGGTTCGAGTACGGCGATTGACTCCACGTCGGTTTGTTCCTGCGACGCATCCGTGCGCCCCGGCGTGAAGGGAACGGTCACATCGTAACCGGCATTCTTCGCAGCTTGCTCGACACCTGCGTATCCACCGAGGACAATCAAGTCGGCGAGCGAAACCATCTTCCCGCCTGATTGGGCGCTGTTGAACGCCTTTTGGATGCCCTCTAGAGTCTCCAGCACTGTCTTCAGCTGGGCCGGCTGGTTAACTTCCCAATCCTTCTGCGGCGCAAGACGGAGGCGCGCCCCGTTCGCCCCGCCGCGTTTATCGGAGCCGCGGAACGTGGACGCCGACGCCCAGGCCGTCGAGACCAAATGGGAGACAGATAGTCCCGAGGCAAGGATCTTGCTCTTGAGGTCTGAGATGTCCTGGACGTCGATCAGCTCATGATCGACTGCGGGCACCGGGTCTTGCCAGAGCAGTTCCTCCGCCGGGACCTCCGCACCGAGATAGCGCGAGCGAGGGCCCATGTCGCGATGCGTCAGCTTGAACCACGCCCGGGCAAACGCGTCCGCGAATTCCTCCGGGTTCTCATGGAACCGCCGCGAGATCGGCTCATAGATAGGGTCCATCCGCATCGCCATGTCCGCCGTGGTCATCATGGTCGTAACCCGTATCGACGGATCGTGAGCGGCCGGCGCGAGATCCGTTTCATCCGGATTGACCGGGACCCACTGAAAGGCCCCAGAAGGGCTTTTCACCACATCCCAATCGTAGCCGAACAGCATGTCGAAATAGCCCATATCCCACTGGGTCGGTTTCGGTGTCCAGGCCCCTTCGATGCCGCTGCCAATCGTATCACCGCCTTTGCCGCTGCCGAAACTGCTCTTCCAGCCGAGGCCTTGCTCCCCAATGCTGGCGGCCTCGGGTTCAGGTCCCACAAGCGCGGCATCACCAGCGCCGTGAGATTTGCCGAAAGTGTGTCCACCGGCAACGAGTGCGACAGTTTCCTCGTCGTTCATGGCCATACGCGCGAAGGTCTCTCGAATATCGCGACCAGAAGCGACCGCGCTCGGTAGACCGTTCGGCCCTTCCGGGTTCACGTAGATAAGGCCCATCTGTACGGCGGCGAGAGGATTTTCGAGTTCCCGATCACCGGCGTAGCGCTTGTCACCAAGCCACTCGCTCTCGGTTCCCCAGTAAATGTCCTCTTCCGGCTCCCAAACGTCCTCGCGCCCACCGGCGAAGCCGAAGGTCTTGAATCCCATCGACTCAAGCGCGCAGTTGCCAGCGAGGATCATCAGGTCGGCCCAGGAGATCTTGTTGCCGTATTTTTGCTTGATCGGCCAAAGCAAACGGCGCGCCTTGTCGAGGTTCACGTTGTCGGGCCAGCTGTTGAGGGGTGCAAAGCGTTGGCTGCCGGACCCCGCGCCCCCGCGGCCGTCGCCGGTGCGGTATGTCCCAGCGCTGTGCCACGCCATCCGGATGAAGAGTCCCCCATAGTGACCGTAGTCGGCCGGCCACCACTCCTGCGAGTCGGTCATCAACGCATAGAGGTCCTTCTTCAGGGCCTCCAGATCGAGTTTCTTGAATTCCTCAGCGTAGTTGAACTCCTCGCCCATCGGATTGCTCATTTGAGAGTTCTGATGAAGAATCTTGAGGTTCAACTGGTTCGGCCACCAGTCGCGGTTCGACGTGCCACTGCCGGCAGCGGGATTGTTAGTTCCACCCATTACGGGCCACTTGCTATCTTCATTCATAATGTTGTCTCCTTTCGATGTCTGAATTTATGCGCAATAGTGCGA
>PVMK01128667.1_pt1 | contig 11075 bp, 8 predicted proteins | sample 1853481 | NCBI WGS metagenome assembly PVMK01 (sample SAMN08533507, study PRJNA380276) | Marine sediment metagenome, whole genome shotgun sequencing project. | reverse complement strand
TTCGTGGAGTTGGAACAATTGGAAATAATAATCCATTATATATTGTAGATGGAGTTCCATCACGTGATATCTCTTTTTTAAATCAGTCAGATATTAAAACAATGTCTGTTTTAAAAGATGCGGCGGCAGCTGCAATCTATGGTGCAAGGGCATCTGCAGGGGTGGTTTTAATTACTACCAAAAGTGGTGAAAAAGGGAAAATAACTTTTGATGTAAGTTATTATTACGGAATTCATAATGCATCAAACCTTCCTACATTATTAAATGCGGAGCAATATATGAATACTACAGAAAAAGCCTGGAACAATTCATTTACGGGTTCAAATCCTTATACAGCAGATAAAGGTAGAGCTGATTTTGGGGATACAGATTGGCTTGATGAACTGTTTGAACAAGGGAACTCACAAAATTTACAATTATCGGCTAGTGGAGGAAGCGATGAAGTACAATATTTAATGTCCTTAGGTTATTATGGTGAAGAAGGGATTGTGGTATATGATAATGATAAATACAAAAGATTAAATTTCAGAACCAATATCAATGCTGACCTGACTGATCGTTTAAAAATTGGAACCAATCTTCAATTATCCTATTCAACTCAGGATAAAGTTCCTTCTACTGGTGAAAGTTTAATCAGATTTGCTTTATTAAGAGCGCCGGTTATACCTTTATTTAAAGATGTGAATGATCCTACATATACCGAAAGAGATCCTTTTACTGATATGCCATTTTTTACACCTACAGGGTATGATCAAGGTTTAAATAGAACAATGTATGAAATGGTTGGAAACCCTATTGCCCAGGCATATTTTTCTGATGACAGGTCTACAATATATAAAACATTTGGTAATGTATATGGAGAATATTCATTTTTAGACGATAAAGAACTTACATTCAGAACCAATGTTGGAATAGATTTAACATTTTTTCACGATAAGACCTTTAATGAAAATTATGGAGATGACGATGGTGGCGGAAGTGAAATTGATCAAGGATTGGGAAGACGAAACAGGCCAAATAGTTTGGACGAAAATAGAGGAGAAGCTTTTACATTTACCTTTAGTAATACCTTAAATTATGTAAAAACATTTGATGAGAGACATGACTTTAGTGCTATGATCGGTACAGAATATGTTTCAAATTTCGAATCTAGTATTGGTGCCAGCAGAGCACGTTTCCCATATACAACAGATGAATTCAGATATTTAGATCAGGGAGGTACAAGCCTTGATATTTGGAATAGTGGTACGGCTTCAGAATGGGCATTGTTCTCGTTCTTTGGATCAGCATCGTATGTTTTGGATAATAAATATATGGTTACCACTAATTTCAGAGCTGATGCTTCTTCAAGATTTTCTGAAAGCAATCGTTGGGGGTATTTTCCTTCCATTTCTGCCGGGTGGAAAATATCTGATGAAGAATTTTTAAGTGATGCTGATTGGTTGTCTAATTTAAAATTAAGAGCTAGTTGGGGACAAGTGGGAAATCAAAACATTGATAACTATACTTATTTAGAACTACTTAGACAAGGAGATATTGTTGAGTTAGTGCGTTATGGTAATGCTGATTTAAAGTGGGAAACTACAACTCAAACGAACTTTGGTGTTGATGTTGGGCTTTTAGATAACAAATTAGCAGTTGCCGTTGAATATTTTGAAAAAAATACAACAGATATATTATTACCAGTTGGTTTGCCAGGTTTTCTTGGAGATTTAGAACCAACTATTATAAATGCAGGTGAAGTTAGCAATAAAGGATTTGAATTTTCTGCAAATTATAGAAATTCAGACAACGAATTTAAATATAATATCAGCGCTAATTTTTCAACCATAACAAATAATGTTGAAAAATTACATCCAAATTTACCTAATATTACTGAAGATAAATATAGAACAGTTGTAGGGCAACCTTTAAATGCATATTATGGGTATAGAATGATTGGTATTTACCAAAATCAAGCCGAAGTAGATAGTCATTTATTTTCAGGAGGAAATGCACAGCCTGGAGATATTAAATTTAAAGATGTCAATGGGGATGGAAAAATAAGCCCTGATTTTGACAGGGAATTTATAGGATCTTCAATACCCGATCTTACCTATGGCGTATTCTTTTCAGGAGAATATAAAGGATTTGATTTTTCCATGCTTTTTCAAGGAGTAGAAGGTATTGATAAGTATAATGATGGGAAAAAAATTGTAGATTTTGATACACGGCCATTTAACTATACTACGGCTATTTTAGGATCTTGGGATGGAGAGGGTAGCACGAATAGTTTGCCAAGAGTTGCATTTAATGATAATGGAAGTAGTAATGTTTCCAGTATGTTTGTTGAAGATGCCTCTTATTTTCGTCTTAGAAATATAGAAATTGGATATACATTAGATGGAATAAATGGATTTCAAGATATGCGTTTATATATATCCGGTAAAAATCTCTTTACATCAACTGATTATACTGGTTTAGATCCGGAAGCTTCCGGTTTAGTGGATAACGGAACCTATCCGTCATCAACAGCTGTTCTGTTTGGTGTAAATATTAAATTTTAATCTTAAAAAATACTAATAATGAAAAATATATTTAATAGTATACTGATTATTTTCTTCTTTACTACTCTTGTTGGTTGTACAGACGAATTGGACAATGCCCCAATTGGGCTACTAACTGAAGAAATGCTTAGTACTGAAATAGCATTAGTTACTTTAGAGGCTTCAGTGAGTTCTTCATATCGGCCTCTTAAAAACACCTTAAATGGGGTTGTGCCAGGTTGGAGATGGGATTTAGGAACGGTATTTAGAAATGATATTGTTTTGCAAGATATTGCATCTGGTGATATGAACAAAAAATGGAATCCTGACGGAGACCAACCATGGATGGATAAAGTAAGTGATTTTACTTTTACGCCTGAAAATCAAGCTTTTAATGGAATATGGGTGTATGATTATATAGGAATTAATGGATTAAACCTTGCCATAGGTTTTTTAACGGACACTGAAATAGTTCAAAAGTCTGGTATGACTTCTGCTCGCAAAGACCAGTTATTATCGGAGGCTTATTTTTTAAGAGCTTATTACTATTTTGATTTGGTAAATAATTTTGGCGATGTGCCATTGTTAAGTGAAACACCTCCTACGTTTCAGGATGCTTTAGAAGTTGCGGTGAGAGCTCCTAAAGAAGAAGTAATGGCGCAAGTAAATGCAGATTTATCGCTCGCAAAATCATTTGCATCAAATGCAAAATATCCTGACCCTGTTGAGCCATGGAGAGCTTCAAAAGGGGCTATTATTGCTATGCAAGCTAAAATTGCATTGTTTAATGAAGATTGGTCTGCAGTACTTAATTTAATTTCAGAGTTGGATGCATTAGGATATTATAGCCTGAATGCCAACTATTTTGATAGTTTTGATGCGAACCTTGAGTTTGCCGATAATGAAGTGATTTTTGCCTACGATCACCGTTCAGATGAAACACCTAATAATACTAATGGACTGCGTTATGTGATAGGATGGGGATTTTTTGCACCTACGGTTGATTTTGTTGCTGCCTTTGAACCTAATGATCCCAGGTTATTGTACACTACTACTGCCGATCCAGGTGATAAACGTTCATTTAAAATAATAGGGTCAACCACAGACATGATTGATTATGGTAATAAAGTTTATATCCGTTATGCTGATGTATTACTTTGGAAAGCAGAGGCGATGAATGAAACGGGTGACTATGCCGGTGCCGTTGCTATAATTAATCAAATAAGAACCAGGGCAAGAACCGGTGATACAGCAGATGGATCTGCTATACCTGCAGGTACATTACCGGATAGAGGAAGTTCAACGAATGCGTCTGAAATAAAAAATTGGTTAATGTCTGAAAGAAGAGTTGAACTGGGTTTTGAATCTCAGAGGTTTAATGACTTAAAAAGATGGGGAACGGCTCAATCTGTACTTTCTGCACTTGGAAAAAATTATCAAAGTCATAATGACCTTTATCCAATTCCTCAAAGAGATATTGATAAGTCAGGTGGAACAATTACGCAGAATGTCGGCTATTAGAATTTTGGAATAGATATGTTTGAATTAAGTTAAGTTGATTAATTGGTTAGGGAAGTAGTTAATTTTAAAATGCTACTTCCCTTTCTTTATGTTAGTTGATTGTAAATAATAGCAATTTTAATATTAAAAAATCCTTGCAGTTTTATAGGATGAATTATTCCTTCGAAAAAAAAAAGTATGGAAATTAACAAATATTATTAACTTTAAACCTTAAATTATGAAACTAAAAAGAAATCAAATTCAAATATAATATCCATATTCTAATTGTAAATTTTATGATAAATAAACGATATATAATTGTATTATTGATTGTAATGGCATTTTGTTCGTGCAATAAGTCAAAAAATAAAAATGATAATGCGCTTTTGTATTGGTCATCAAATAATATGCCTGAAATTGAATTCACAAAATACTTTATAGAACAATGGAATAAAGAAAATTCGCCTAAATTTAAATTTCAACCAATACCTGAAGGACAATCCAGTGAAGAAGTAATTCTAGCTTCGGTAGTAGGTAAAACCACTCCCGACATCTATGCTAATATGTGGCAAGGGAGTGTTGAAATATACGCAAATGCAGGAGTTTTAGTGCCCTTGGATACTTTAGAGGGTTTTACAGAATTTATCAAAGGAAGGTGTACGCAAGAAACCATTGAGGAAATTACATCGACTGATGGTCATATTTATCAGGTTCCATGGAAAATTAATCCAATCATGACTATCTACAATAAAAGATTGAATAGCGATTTTGGCTTGTCTGAATTACCATTAACATACACTACTTATTTGAAAGCCGGGGAAGCTATTAAAAATGATAAAAATGATGATGGGTATATAGATCAATGGGTTGGATATACTGAAGTAAAAGTAATATGGTATCAACGATTTTTTAATTTTTATCCTTTGTACTTGGCAGCTTCCAATGGTGGGGAGCTTATAAAAGACAACGAAGTTGCTTTTAACAATAAATATGCCATTGGTGTATTTCGGTTTTTACAAGAACTTTATAATAATGAATATTATTCCAAGGAACGAATACCTGCCGGACAAGACCGGTTTCTTGCTGAAGATATTTTTACTAAATGGACGGGACCCTGGGATATAAGGCATACAGAGAAGTTTAAACAAAGAGATGATTTTGAATTTGATTTTCTTCCAATGCAAGTGCCTGATAATCACGAAGGGCCAACCTATACCTATGCTGACCCTAAGAATATTGTGATTTTTAATACTTGTAAACAACCTCAGGAAGCATGGAATTTTATTAAAACACTTATAGACAAAGAAGGAGATAAAAAATTATTAGAGTTTACAGGACAATTGCCTAATAGAAAGAATATTGAAACTGAGGAATCATTTCAAGATTATTTTGAAAGAAATCCTAAATTGAAAGTTTTTGCAAAACAGGCAAATCATGTAAGAGGGGTTGATAATAGTGATATAATAGTAGAAATCTTTGATATTATATCTCAAGAATATGAAGCCTGTGTAATTTATAATAAAAAAACACCTGAAAAAGCAATTGGAGATGCTGCAAAAGCTGTAGATAACTTATTAAAGAATTGATAAGGCTAACAAGTCATTGTAACTAAAAATAAAAACCTTTTAATAATGATAAATAGATGAAAAAAAAGTGGCTCCCTTATATTTTAGTATCTCCCTATATCCTACATTTTATTGTATTTGTAGCATTTCCCGTATTATTTTCATTAGTACTTACTTTTCATGAATGGAACATAATTTCTCCAATGAAATTTAAGGGATTCAGCAATTATAACAAAATGTTTAATGACCGTATGTTTTGGCAATCCCTTGTAAATACATTTAAGTTTTTAATCGTACATATCCCATTACAGATAATAATTTCATTGGCCTTAGCAGAATTTTTAAATCAGAATATAAAACTTAAAGGCTTTTTTAGAGCAGCATTTTTTTTACCCGTAATCGTTTCCGGAGTTGTGATTACCATATTATGGCAACAATTATTTGGGTATGATTCCGGTTTATTCAATAGAATTTTGGTCTCCATTGGCTTAGGTAAAGTGGGTTGGTTAATAGACCCGAATATAGCAATGGGCTCTATGCCCTTATGGCAACATGGAAGAATGTAGGGCTATATGTTATTTTATTTTTAGTAGGACTCCAAACGGTTCCTGTTCAATATTATGAAGCTGCATCTTTAGAAGGAGCGACCCATTGGCAGAAATTTCGAAAAATAACATTACCCATGATTAACCCAACCATATTTATGGTTGTAATCTTATCAACTATAGGAGGTTTTTCTTTGTTTATTGAACCATATATTATGACAGGAGGTGGGCCATTAAGTAGTACTTTGTCTTCGGTATTGTATATATATAAACAAGCTTTTGAATATTTCCATATGGGATATTCAGTTACTTTAGGATTTTTCTTTGCGGTGTTAATCCTGGGAGTAGTGGTTATTCAAAAGAAATATATTGAACGGGGAGAATAATTTTTATGTCTAAAAAGTAATACATAATCATGAAAAAAAAGATATTAATTTATACCTTATTGATTATAGCATCATTGACCTTTTTATATCCATTTTATTGGATGGTTGTTGCGTCATTAGCACCCGAGAGTGAAATAGGAAATTTAACGTTATTACCTTCCAGTTTTTCCTGGCATAGTTATATTCAAATGTTTTCAAAAATTCCAATTGGTAAAGCTTTTATGAACAGTATGATTACAGCTACATTAACAACGACAGGAGTTATAACATTTTGTTCAATGGTAGGATATGCGCTTGCAAAAATGGAGTTTAAAGGAAGGCAAGCAATTTTTTATATCATCATTTTTACAATGACCTTACCTTTTCAAATCACGTTGATTCCCAACTATATAACAATGGTGAAATTAGGATTGGTTGATACTTATGCGGCTTTGGTCATTCCGTTTATGTTAAATGCTTTTGCAATATTAATGTTTAGACAGGCTTTTATGACAATTCCTCAAGCGTTAATTGATGCCGCAAGGATAGATGGTTGTAGTGAAGTTAGGATTATCTTTCAAGTATTATTTCCTAATATCATTCCAACAATAGTTACTGTGGGAATATTATCGTTTATGAATTCCTGGAATGAAGTTCTGTGGCCATTGATTGTTATAAGAGATGAAAATCTAATGACAATGCCTCAGATGGTTACTTTATTTTCTGTTGGAGGAAGGTCAGAAGCTCAGTTGGGAGTAAAATTGGCAGCAGCAGTAGTTTTAGCTTTACCAATAATGATAGCATATGCATTTTTTCAAAAATACTTTATACAAAGTATGGCAAGTTCAGGAATTAAGGAATAGTTTATAAAAAAATATAATATTTAAATGAAGATCAACCGATCAAACGTACAGATAAAGGCAAATCCGAATAGGGTAATTTTAAATTATTTTAAATTTGGAGACGATCATAATTCAGAAAAAATTCAACATTTAATTTCTAGAGTAATATCGATACCTGATCAAGAGATAAATCAACTTTATGTAGGAATTAAAAAAGAATTTGCATTTCGTCATCGAAATTTTGAGCACATTTTAGAGAAGAATTTTAAGATTATACAACCGGCGATTCCCGGGGGAATTGAACTTTCCAATTCAAGAAAATTAGTTATGGGAGCTTATTTTTCTCATGAATATTCCATACAGGCAGCGGCTCTTTTTAATCCATCTATGATAGCACATCCTGATCAAAAAGGACTCAAGAAATGTGAAAAACGTTTTATTTTGAGCTTAAGATCTGTTGGTGAAGGACATATTTCTTCTATTGAATTTAGAAGTGGCATTGTTGATGTGAATGGAAATATTACATTGGATAAAGAAACAGGATTTGCTACTTGTTCTGAAAAAAAATGGGATAAAATTTATTGTAGAAATAATAAATTAAAAAACACAGCTCTTCTGAAAAATTTTGACCAAACTATACTGCAAAAATTTGAAGAAAAATTTACCTATGATGATTACTTAAAAAAAGTTAATAATGATGAATTATCGGCATATGATAAATTAACACAAGAAAAATTGTTTCGTATTCTAAATGCCAATTATGATGTTATTGCAGACAAAAAAGGACCTCTTTGTGAACGTGTTATTTTTCCTAATTCCGATGGGGAGTCAAAGGGTATGGAAGATGTTCGCTTGGTTGCTTTCACAGAAAATGACACAATAGAATATATTGGTACCTATACAGAGTACGACGGACAAGAAACTAAACCCCAATTAATCATAACGGAGGATTTTATAGAGTTTGAAGTACGTGCTATGTATGGAAATGCGGTGGATAATAAAGGAATGGCACTTTTTCCTGAGAAAATTAATGGTAAATATGTAATGTTAGGGAGACAAGGAGGTGAAAATATCACCATCATGTATTCTGATGATTTGTTTATTTGGAAAGATTATGAAATAATTATGACTCCTGAAGATACTTGGGGCTGTGTACAATTAGGAAATTGTGGTTCGCCATTAAAAACAACTGAAGGTTGGTTGGTAATCACCCATGCTGTTGGGCCTATGCGAAAATATGTTTTAGGAGCTATTTTGTTGGATTTAGAAGATCCTTCAAAAATTATTATGAAACTCAACAAGCCACTATTGTCTCCAAATGAAGTAGAACGAGAAGGCTATGTGCCTAATGTAGTTTATTCCTGTGGTTCAATGGTACATGAAGGGAATTTGATATTGCCTTATGCAATGTCTGATTCAGCTTCAACATTTGTCACAATTAATATAGAAGACTTGTTAAATGAAATGGATGTATATAAATCAAAAAGTGATATAAAACATGTTATTTGAAAATAAAAAAATTATCGTGGGCATAATTGCAATTCTTTTGATTTCTATTTCATGTAATACAATCAAGGAAACAATTCCATCTTTGGCGTATACTATCAATTTTAACCTTAGTAACGTAAACTTGTATTGTTGAATAACATATATTTAGATAAAACAATTTAATCTTTAAACAAAGAATTATGGGCGAAGTAAGACTGTCAAATATTAAAAAGGTATATAAAGGAGGTTTCGAAGCAATAAAAGGAATAAATTGTATCATAAAAGATAAAGAATTTGTTGTATTGGTAGGACCATCGGGTTGTGGAAAATCCACTGCCCTAAGAATGATTGCCGGACTTGAAGAAATTAGTGATGGAGAGCTTTATATTGGAGAAAAAAAGGTTAATGATATATCTGCAAGTGAACGTGGAATAGCTATGGTTTTTCAAAATTATGCTTTGTATCCGCATATGAATGCCTATGAAAATATGGCGTTCGGATTGAAGATAAAGAAATTACCAAAAGAAGAAATAAAGAATAGAGTAATGTCTGCTGCCAAAATCTTAAACATTGAATCGCTTTTAAAGAAGAAGCCCGGACAAATGTCAGGAGGGCAACGTCAAAGAATAGCCATTGGAAGAGCAATAGTACGACGTCCTAAAGTATTTTTATTTGACGAGCCTTTGAGTAATTTAGACGCAAAATTGCGTAGTAAGATGCGTATAGAATTGGCTAAATTACACAAAAAGCTCGATACAACTATGATTTATGTAACGCACGATCAGGTAGAAGCTATGACCTTAGGAGAAAAAATAATAGTGATGAAGGATGGTGAAATTATGCAAATAGCTACACCGATAGAATTATTTAATAATCCTCAAAATAAATTTGTGGCAGGGTTTATAGGATCTCCTCAAATGAATTTTATTAATGGAAGAATAGAAGATCAAGAAAATAAACTTCTTTTTAAGGGGGTAGACGGAACTTCAATAAATTTATCCAGACTTAACTTGAATAAGTTAAAAGAAAATGTTGGAAAAGAAATTTGTTTAGGAATTAGACCTGAAAATTTACGATGGGAGAAAGGAAAATTAGAAAATTATGCCATATTAAAAGGAAAAGTTATAGCAATAGAACTTTTAGGAAACCAAAAACATATTTATGTAGAGCATAATGATATAGAATTAGTAGCAACATTTAGATCAGAAGTTGAAATCAAACTTAATTCAGATATTGAATTGTTTTTAGATTTAAATAAATCATACCTTTTTAATAAAGAAACAGGGCTTAGAATATTTTGAAAAAAGATTGTTTTGAGATAAATTTATGTTATAGAGAGGTAGTTTAAAATAAAATCCTATTTCTAAATTTCTTTGAGAAATTTATTTGCAAATAATATTATTTTTTTTAATCAAATTCATATGAAAGACATAGCAAAAAGATATAAACAAAACCCAATATTATCGCCTAAAGATTTAAAGGCAAGCAAAGAGAACATGATTATTGAATGTTTACTCAATCCGGGAGTGTTTGAATTTAATGGGAAAATAGGACTTCTGGTACGTGTAGCAGAGCGAACAGTTCAAAAAGAAGGGATAGTATCCGTTCCTATTTATAACGATTATGGAAAGGTTGAAATTCTAAACTTCAATCTTGACGATCCAAAATTAGATTCCTCAGATGCCAGGATCATCAATTATGATGGAACAGATTATTTAACAACCATATCTCATCTTAAATTACTTTTTAGCGATAATGGAACAACATTCCATGAATCGGAAGAGTATCCTTCCATTTTTGGAGAAGGTGAATATGAAAGTTTTGGTATTGAAGATTGCCGTGTGGCTAAAATAGAGGACACTTATCATCTAACCTATACCATGGTTTCTTCAAATGGAGTAGGAGTTGGGTTAAGGACCACCAAAGATTGGAAGAATTTTGAAAAGAAAGGGATGATTTTTAGTCCTCACAATAAAGACTGCGCTCTCTTCGAAGAGAAAATAAATGGAATGTTCTATGCTTTACATAGACCTAGTAGCCCGGAATTAGGGGGTAATTATATATGGTTGGCAGAATCACCTGATGGTATCCATTGGGGAAACCATAAATGCATTGCTAAAACCCGAGAAGGGAAATTTGACAGCAAACGCTTAGGTGCCGGTGCAGCACCAATTAAAACAGAAAAAGGCTGGTTGGAGATCTATCACGGTGCTACTGCAGAAAACAGATATTGTTTAGGAGCCAT
>PVMK01188387.1_pt1 | contig 11077 bp, 8 predicted proteins | sample 1853481 | NCBI WGS metagenome assembly PVMK01 (sample SAMN08533507, study PRJNA380276) | Marine sediment metagenome, whole genome shotgun sequencing project. | reverse complement strand
AGTTGGTAGCCTATCTGGCCAGCAGCGCCGGTAATGGCGACTCGAACGGGACGGTTCATTATTACTCCGGGAAAAGTAGACTATTAACATTTGGAACAGTGGGTTCAGGGTCATAATCAGCTACAATAATACAGTTAAATTGAGTACATTGATCAAACTGAAGGAGTCATAAAATGAACCGTCCCGTTCGAGTCGCCATTACCGGCGCTGCTGGCCAGATAGGCTACCAACTTTGTTTCAGAATTGCAGCCGGAGATATGCTCGGCCCGGATCAGCCGGTCATTCTCCAATTGCTGGAGATCACCCCTGCGCTCGGCGCGCTCGAGGGTGTGGTTATGGAACTTCGTGATTGTGCATTCCCCCTGCTGGCGGATATCGTTGCAACCGACGACGCCGAGGTAGCGTTTCAGGATACCGATTACGCGCTGCTGGTTGGCGCGCGTCCGCGTGGTCCAGGCATGGAGCGTGCGGACCTGTTGTCAGCCAACGGTAAGATTTTTGGCCCGCAGGGCGCGGCCATGAACAAAGTGGCGAGCCGGGACATCAAAGTGCTGGTGGTGGGCAACCCGGCAAACACCAACTCCCTGATTGCCCGGGCCGCGGCCCCGGATCTTGATCCCCGTAATTTCACCGCCATGACCCGGCTTGACCACAATCGCGCCCTGGCGCAGTTGTCAGACCAGATCGGCACGCACCATTCAAATATCTCGAAAATGATCGTCTGGGGGAATCACTCCTCCACCCAGTACCCTGATATCCGCTTCACCGAAGTCGATGGTGATTCCGTTGCCGGCGGGGTCGACCAGGGCTGGTACCGCGATACTTTCATTCCGGACGTGCAGCAACGCGGCGCAGCGATTATCAAGGCACGTGGCGCTTCCAGCGCGGCGTCAGCTGCATCTGCGGCGATTGATCACATTCGGAACTGGGCGCTTGGTACGCCCGAGGATAACTGGGTGTCCATGTCCGTTCCGGCTGATGGCAGTTACGGCATTGAGCCCGGCATCATTTATTCCTTCCCATGCGTTTGTGAGGACGGCGATTACCGGATCGTTCAGGGCCTGGAAATCGATGAGTTCAGCCGCAGCCGCATGGATGCCACTGAGAAGGAATTGAGGGAAGAGCGAACCGCAGTCGAAGATTTGCTCTGATCAGGTCTTAACCAATGGGTGAACCTGGCGGTACCGGATCCGGTGCCGCCTCCTCAGCGGCCGGTTGCCGGTCGAGAAATTTGAGTATTTCGTGTCGCGCAGCGCTGGCATGAACGTCACCTTTGCGCGCATTTGACTGCAGTATAACGGCGAGTGAGATCAGCGCGGCAGTTCCGCTCTGGCGTGTGAGATCACCGGCAGACTGATCTGCAGACAGGGCCATCAGGCCGCGCAACAAGCGCCATTCCACTTCGGCCTGGATTGCCTCCAGGTAGCTGTCCCGGGGCGTATCAGCGCTCCAGCTTACTTCCAATAACGCATCCATCACGTCTGAAATTCCGGGCAAATCCGGATCCAGCGCGTGTTGTTCAGCCAGTCGAGCCAGCCGGTTTGCCTGTAACAGTTCCCTGATGACGAGATCAGCGCCGGCCCGTACGGGTGCAAGGTGATCGAATGTCACACCGGTTTGTCCGGAGAAAAACTCCCGGTCCCGCTCATATCCGCTGACCGGCGGCGGGATCAGGTAGCGCAGATTATCCGGCAGGGCAAGGCGTTCCGGGCGCAGCAGGTTCACCATTGCGGCCAGCGCCTGTTGCTGGACCCGGACATCGACCGGTGCAAGATTGGCTGGTCCGTCATTTTTCAGACCGTAATCATAATAAAGTCCACCCAGGAGTTTGGCGGTTGCTTCCAGTTGGTAGCGGTGTAACAGGTAGACCGGTACCAGGCGTCGTTCCATTTCAATCAGGGGTGTTCCGTCGGCGATGACCGCCGCAGAAAAATTTTGCAGGCCGGCCTGCCTGATCGCGAGCAGTTCACCCAGTCTTTTCAGGGTGTCTTCTCCGTTGTCCCAGAGATGAGCCCCGGGGTGGGCGCTGCCCGGTACGCGGGCGTCCCGGCCGGCAATGAAAGCGATGTCCTGTTCGTTTGCCTCAGCCAGGATCGCTGTCAGCCCGGAAGCCTCCTGTCCTGGTGAAAACCGGCTGTAGCCATAACGGATAGTCAATTTGTCCCAGGGGCTGATACCGGTTTCATAGGCGTGGTCGAGTCGAACGCGCCCGCTTTCATCCAGGTAGAGGTTCGGATGGGGGTAGTCCATTACCGAGGCGTCGCCCGAAATGGATGCCGCGAAATTATGGTCGATGCCAAGTGTATGCCCCACTTCGTGGGCGGCCAGTTGACGCAGGCGCGCCAGGGCCATGTCACGGGCTGCCGATGACTGTGCCCCCGGAGCCGTAAATGGAGCCGTCAGCGCCTCAGCTATGAGTTGATCCTGACGGACCCGTAGTGATCCCAGGCTAACGTGACCCTTGATGATTTGACCCGTGCGCGGATCGGCCACACTACCGCCATACGACCAGCCCCTGGTTGAACGGTGCACCCACTGGATGACGTTGTAACGGACATCGAGCGGGTCTGCGTCTGCGGGTAGAACATCCACAGTGAATCCATTTTCAAATCCCGCTGTCTCGAACGCTTGCTGCCACCATGAAGCGCCCTCCAGCAGCGCGCTGCGAACCGGTTCTGGGGCGCCATTGTCGACGTAGTATTTCAGGGTGTCCCCGGGTTCCAGCTGATGCCGGTAGATCAGGCGTTTATCCAGAGCCTCGCCCAGGGGAGCGGCATAGTCACGGTATTGCAGTGCAAAGTAGCCGGACCTGGGATGAAAGCGGCGCGGCTGATAGTCATTATTCGGGACCTGGATGAATTGATGAACCACGCGGACGGTCAGTGAATCCGGTGTGGGCGTTACTGCCCGGATAAAGTCTCCCGGCTCGGTCCCCTTGAGCGTCACAACAACCGGGATCAGTGTGTTCTGCGGGAAATTCCGTATTCCCGAAGTATCGATGGCCGAGCGGTCAGGGTCCATTTCGAATGTGCCCTGTTCCAGTTCCGTGATTGAGTCTGCAATCCGGGTTACGTCGGACAGCAGCAGTGGGCTGAGGTCGATTCTGATCCCGTCATTGCCTGTAGTTTCGACTTCAAAACCGGCAATTACCGACTGTGCGAATGCCTCCAGCACAGCTCGCTGCTCGAAAATGTTTTCAGTGTCGGCACGGAATTTCAGGTTTGGCTCGAGCAACAGTACCCGGTTTCCATAGCGCTCAAAACGAATCCACCGGGTATGGCTGAGCTTTCCCCGGTCCAGGCCGAGGTCGTTGGAACCCACGCCCGAGCGCAGTGCGGGTACGTAAAGGAAGTCGGCGGGGAGTTGGTCAAAGTGCAGAAAAACCTTGCCGGTATCTTCTTCGACGGCAAGGTTTAGCAGGCCTTCGTTAGCAGCACTGAGTTGTGCTGACAACAGACACAGGAAAAGCGGGGCCAGAAGCCTCAATTGATTTTCGCGAGAGAAAATCACCGCTTCATAAAATTGAAGAACTCTGCATTGGTCTTGGTGGATTTGAGTTTGTCCAGCATAAACTCAATGGCCTGGGCTTCGTCCATCGGGTGTAACAGTTTCCGCAGGATCCACATTTTCTGTAACTGAACTGACTCGATCATCAGTTCTTCCCGGCGGGTGCCTGAGCGGTTGATGTCGATGGCGGGGTAGGTCCGGCGTTCCGCAATCCGGCGGTTCAGGTGAACTTCCATGTTACCGGTGCCTTTGAACTCTTCGTAGATCACCTCGTCCATCTTCGAGCCGGTCTCGACCAGGGCCGTTGCGATAATGGTCAGCGAGCCACCCTCGGTTACGTTTCGAGCCGCACCGAAAAACCGCTTGGGACGCTGCAATGCGTTGGCATCCACGCCACCGGTAAGCACCTTGCCGGAAGAAGGGGCAACCGTGTTGTAGGCACAGGCCAGGCGGGTGATGGAGTCGAGCAGGATCACCACGTCGTGCTTGTGCTCGACCAGGCGCTTGGCGCGCTCGATCACCATTTCGGCGACCTGCACGTGCCGTGAAGCGGGCTCGTCAAAGGTGCTGGAAATCACTTCAGCGTCGACCGAGCGTTTCATTTCAGTCACTTCTTCGGGCCGCTCATCGATTAGCAGGATGATCATCTTGCAATCCTGGTAATTGGCCCGGATGCTGGTCGCGATGTTCTGCAGCATGATCGTCTTGCCGGCCTTGGGTGGAGATACAACCAGCCCGCGTTGCCCCCTGCCGATCGGAGAGACCAGGTCAATGATGCGTGCCGTGATGTCCTCGGTGCTGCCGTTGCCCCGTTCCAGAAGGTACTGTTGGGTCGGGAATTCCGGTGTCAGGTTTTCAAACAGGATCTTGCGCTTGGCGGCATCCGGAGATTCGTAGTTGAGTTCCTCGACCTTAAGCAATGCAAAATAGCGTTCGCTGTCCTTGGGTGGCCTGATTTTGCCCGCGAGCATGTCGCCGGTGCGCAAGGCAAAACGCCTGATCTGGCTCGGCGATACGTAAATGTCGTCCGGACCGGCCAGGTAGGAACCTTCGGCGGAGCGCAGGAAGCCGAAGCCATCCTGCAGAATTTCGAGTACACCACCGCCAAAAATACTCTCACCGGTCTTGGCATGGGCCTTGAGAATGGAGAAGATCATGTCCTGCCTTCTGGTGCGTGCAACGCCTTCCAGGCCCATTTCTTCGGCAATTTTCTGTAATTTGGAAATCGGTTTTTGTTTGAGTTCTGTAAGATTCATAAGGGGGGTTCTGATTATTGGAAAATCGATACGACTATTGTGCCGGCAAAAGGCCGACGTTTAATAAGGGAAGCATACGAACCGGACGGGGAGACCCGGCTTCAGATTGGGTAAAACTAGCACGATTGCGGTATAGCGTCCAGTGATTCGCGCGGATTTTAAAATGTCGGGGTCTGGTCCGATTGAGACCGGACCCCGATTTAAGGTTATACGACTTCGTCGACGAACGCTTTCAACTGCCCTTTGGTCATGGCACCGACCTTGGTAGCCTGTACTTTACCGTCCCGAAAAATCATCAACGTAGGGATGCCCCTGATGGCGTACTGCTGGGGGGTCATCATGTTGCTGTCGATATCGATCTTGGCCACTGTCAGGCGGTCGCCGTACTCGGCGGCAAGTTCCTCGATGATGGGTCCAATCATCTTGCAGGGTCCGCACCATTCTGCCCAATAATCGACCAGCACAGGGCCGTCGGCCTGCAGAACATCCTGTTCAAAACTGCCGTCGGTGACGTGTTTTATGTTCTCACTCACATTACTTCTCCAGAATTCACGCGGCTTTGTTACTGGAACATGCAAAGCGGCGCGGTTAATATGGTTTATTCAGATCATTTCAACTGAACCGTTCAACGATTTCAAGGCGCCGACGGCATTTTTCAAGCCCCCTGCTTCCTGAATAAGAAAATAATTGACTCATGCCCGGTAAAAACGGCTGCAAAACTAAAAAGTGAAAAGAACATTATGTCCGATAATAATTCAAACAACACCCTGACCGAAGTCGAATTCTCGTCGCTGGACCTGTTTCCAGCAGTCCACGAGGGCCTGAACCAGGCCGGGTTTACTCATTGCACCCCGATTCAGGCCCTGTCACTGCCGCCGGCGCTGGAGGGCAAAGACGTCGCGGGCCAGGCCCAGACGGGCACCGGGAAAACCGCGGCCTTCCTGCTGGTGGTTTTTCAGCGCTTGCTGGAAAATCAACCTGAGCAAGCCAGCCATCACCCGCGCGCGCTGGTCATTGCGCCGACGCGGGAACTTGCGCTGCAGATCCACAAAGACGCTTTGCTGCTGGGCGCCGAAACCGGCCTCAAGTTTGGCCTGGCATATGGCGGTGTTGATTACGAAAAGCAGCGCAAAATCCTGGCGGATGGCGTCGATGTATTGATTGGTACACCGGGCCGTATCATCGACTACTTCAAGCAGCACGTCTTCAACCTGAAGCAGATCGAGGTCATGGTGCTTGACGAGGCGGACAGGATGTTCGACCTAGGATTTATCAAGGATATCCGTTATTTTCTCAGGCGGCTGCCGCCGCGTGATCAGCGCCAGTGCCTGATGTTTTCAGCGACCTTGTCCCACCGGGTGCTGGAACTCGCCTATGAACACATGAATGAGCCGGAACTGCTCAAGGTAGAAGCCGACCAGGTGACTGTCGAGAATGTGGAGCAGATGGTTTATTATCCGGCCAATGAGGAAAAACTCCCGTTGCTGGTCGGCCTGTTGCGCGGGATTGAAAACGGCCGCGTCCTGGTGTTTGCCAACACGCGCGCCGCCACCGACCTGGTTGAGCGAACGCTCAATGCCAACGGCATTCACGCTGCGGCCATGTCAGGACAAGTGCCCCAGAAAAAGCGCCAAACCCTGTTGAAACGTTTTCACGACGGCGAACTCCCGGTGCTGGTTGCAACCGACGTTGCCGCCCGCGGCCTGCACATCCCCGATGTCACTCATGTCATCAATTTCGATCTGCCGCAGGACGCCGAGGACTATGTTCATCGGATTGGCCGCACGGCCCGGCTTGGCGCCAGGGGTGAGGCAATCAGTTTTGCCTGCGAGCACTACGCTTTCCATTTGCCGGAAATCGAGGAGTTTATCGGATACCCGATTGCGATGGAGCAGGCCGAGCAGGAGCAGATGCCGGATATCCAGAGACCACCTCCCCGGCCCAGGCGGCATGATAACCGGAAGCGCGGAGGGCCTCCGCGCCGGCATGGCAAAGAAGGTCAGCACCGCAGACGCCGTTAGCCCCGGTCTGCTGCCCGGGCGCTGAAATGATCACCTTTGAGCATGTGACCAAGCGTTACCAGGGTGGTGCGATTGCCCTGCGGGATATTAATTTTCACCTTGATCCGGGCGAAATGGTTTTCCTTACCGGTCATTCGGGCGCCGGCAAGAGCACTTTGCTTCGACTTACCCTGATGCTGGAACAAGCCACCCGTGGCCAGGTGCACGTTGCTGGCAGGAATCTGAGCAAAACGGCTTGCCGCCATGCGCCCCAGGTACGCCGCCGTATCGGGATGATTTTCCAGGACCACAGATTGCTCAGTAACAAGACGGTCTTCGACAACGTCTCCCTGCCGTTGATGATCGCCGGTATGCGCTATGGCGATATTTGTAAGAAAGTTCGCGCCGCCCTCGACAAAGTCGGTTTGCTGGGCAAGGAAAAATCCTGGCCGATGACCCTGTCCGGGGGCGAGCAACAGCGCGTGGGGATCGCGCGCGCCATTGTCGGCATGCCGCCCATTTTGCTGGCGGATGAACCTACCGGTAACCTGGATCCTGAATTATCCCGGGAGCTGTTTGGACTTTTCAGGCAGCTGAACGACCAGGGAGTGACGGGGGTGATCGCCAGCCATGATCTGACCCTGATCCGATCCATGGGCAAGCGCGTGCTGGTTTTGTCACGGGGCGTCCTGGTCGATGATATTCCCGGTGCGGATATTGCCGGGCCCGCAACATGAGCATCACCACTATACGCAGAAGCTCCCGGGCCTGGGGAAGGCGGCAGTTGTATAGTTTTTTCTCCAGCCTGGGCACCCTGTTAAGTCATCGCGTCGGCACGCTGATGACCGTCCTGGTCCTGGGCATTGCCATGGCTCTGCCGCTTGGCTTGTATGTCACGGTCAAGAACCTGCGTGCGCTTGACCTGCAGCAGGACCAGTGGGGCGCCATCACCGTATTCCTGCAGCGTGAGTCCGGGGAAGAACAGGCCATGTCACTGGTCCGGCTGATCAACCAGGACCTCAATGCAAGTGCGCAAGCCGTTTCGCCCGAGCAGGGCATGGAAGAGTTTCGCGAAGCGTCCGGATTCGGCCAGGTGCTTGAAATGTTTGACGATAACCCCTTGCCATGGGTGCTTCTGGTCATTCCAGGGCCAGCCGAGGGCGAGGAGTTGAGAGAGCTTGTCGCTGAACTTGACGGCTGGTTACAGAATCAACCTGAAGTGGACCTGGTACAGGTGGACTTCAAGTGGTTGCAGCGCCTGGCTGGATTGCTTGAGCTGGGTGATGCGCTCATTTCGGTGCTTGCCATTGTGTTTTCACTGGCAGTTGTGGTGGTAGTGGCAAACACCATCCGGATGGACGTGGCGAGCCGGTCCGAGGAAATCCAGGTACTCAGTCTGGTCGGGGCGGGTAATGGCTTCATCCGGCAGCCGTTTTTGTATTCGGGTCTTTGGTATGGACTGCTTGGAGCATTGTTGGCTTTATTGCTGTTCAACCTTTGCCTGTATTACTTACGACAACCCCTTGAACAGTTGCTGGATGCGTATGGAAACAGTTTTGCCGTACAAAACCTGGGTGGAAAGGGAGCTATCCTGACAGTGTTCTCGGGTGGTCTGTTGGGCTTTTTCGGCGCATGGGTTTCCGTGCAGCGCTATCTTCGCGAAATCAGGGAAAGCGGCATGCTCGGCCGGCGTTAAATCACGGAACGAATCAGTTCAGGCCCTGTCTGACCATACAGTTGATAAAATTAATGGCAGCATGACCGAGGAAACTCCAGGCAGTCCCCGAGGGGGGGTTGTTGTGGTTTTAAATACGCAAGAATGTGCTAAACTGGTCAGCTGCCCAGGAGGATTAATGAGTAAAGATCTCGTACCAAGCCATCTTTTGGTTCCCGCGGGGACCGGCAGCCTGGATGCCTACATCCAGGAGGTCAACAAAATACCCGTGCTCTCGTTCGAATTCGAGCAGGAACTTGCACGCAGTTACCGTGACGATGACGAAATTGAAGCCGCTCGCAGAATGGTGCTGGCTCACCTTCGGTTCGTAGTGCACGTAGCCAAGGGCTACACCGGTTACGGTCTGGCATTAGGCGACCTGATCCAGGAGGGCAACATCGGCTTGATGAAAGCGGTCAAGCGATTCGACCCGGATCATGGTGTGCGCCTGGTTTCCTTCGCCGTACACTGGATTCGTGCGGAAATGCACGAGTTTATCCTGAAGAACTGGCGGATCGTCAAAGTCGCCACGACCAAGGCGCAGCGCAAATTGTTTTTCAATCTCAGAAAGTCCAAAAAACGGCTTGGCTGGTTGAACTACGAAGAAGTGCGTGTTGTGGCCAAGAACCTCGGGGTAAAACCTGAAGTCGTCCTTGAAATGGAGTCCAGGCTGTCGGGCCAGGACGTCGGTTTCGATCTTCCGCCCAATGCGGATGATGAAATCCCTTACGTGGCGCCGGTTGCGTACCTGGAAAACAACTCCCGGGATCCGGAACTGGAAGCCGAGTCCGCGGACTGGACCAACCACAACAATACCTTGTTGTATGCTGGTCTCGATGAACTGGACGAGCGTAGCCAGGACATCATTCGCAGCCGTTGGCTGCAGGATGGCAAGATGACCTTGCAGGAACTGGCAAACCGTTATGGTATTTCTGCTGAGCGAATTCGCCAGTTGGAAGGCAATGCACTGCGAAAGATGAGGGCGTCAATTACCGCCTGATTCCGCAGCATGCCAATGAATAAAGAAACGGCCTCCCATGCGGAGGCCGTTTTTGTATGGGCCTGTTAACAGGCCCTGGAGAGAGTGAAATGCAGATGGACCAGTCCCGGGAGTGTGTGGTGATGAAATTCGGGGGGACCAGCGTTGGTTCGGTGGACTGCTGGGAGACGATTTGCGGGCAAGTGGGCAAAAACGTTGAGGCCGGCAGACGGGTCATGATTGTAGTGTCAGCGCTGTCTGGCGTGACCAATCTGCTCACCGACCTGGCTGAAGGAGTTGCGCCGGCGGAAAAGGACGTGATTCTGGCTGAACTCACTTCCAGGCACCGGAAACTCATCGACGCACTGGGGCTGGAGCAATCGGCAAGATTTGAAAAGTACTGGAACAAGCTACTGGAACTGGCGGCACTGGAGGGACCAGCGCTGGTGCCCGGGCAGCGGGCCCTGCTGCTGGCGCATGGCGAACTTCTTTCCAGTTCAATTGGCCACCAGGTGCTGGCTTCCGCCGGGCTGAATCCCGTCTGGCAGGACGCCAGGGATCTGCTGGAAGTTGCGCCGGACTCCGGTGACGAGGTGCTGAGCGCACGGTGTGATGACCATGCCGACCCTGGGTTGGAGCAAAGGTTGTCTGACGCAGGAATGGTGCACATCACACAAGGCTTTATCGTGTCGGGGCCGGGTAACACGACTTGCCTGCTGGGCCGGGGCGGGTCAGATACCTCGGCAGCGTATCTCGCAGCGCGTTTGGTCGCGGCTAAACTGGAGATCTGGACCGACGTGCCAGGGATATTCAGCGCTGACCCCAGGGTCGTGCCGGAAGCGAGGCTGTTGCGCCGTCTGAGTTACAGCGAAGCCCAGGAGTTAGCTTCCATGGGAGCCAGGATCCTGCATCCGCCGAGTATTCACCCGGCCAGGCGCCACGGTGTCCCCATCTACATCAAGGACACCAACCGGCCAGCCGAAGATGGCACGCGAATCGGGGCCCGCGTAGCGCAGGAGGAGGCGCAGGTCAAAGGCGTCGTCAGCCGCGAGAAAATCACCCTGATCAGCATGGAAAATCCGTCTATGTGGCGTCAGGCAGGCTTCCTGGCCGATGCCTTCGCCGTGTTCAAGCGGCACGGGTATTCCGTTGACCTGATATCGACATCAGAAGCTACGGTCACCGTGAGCCTGGACCCGCAGGTCCCGGCCCATTACGACGAATCACGAATGTCGGCGTTTCTCGACGATCTGGAAAAACTCTGCAGGGTCAGTGTGCATAACGGTTGTGTTTCGATCAGCCTGGTGGGAAATTCAATTCGCACCATACTCGGCAGGCTGTCAGCCGCCCTGGATGTCTTTCAGGACCGCCACGTCCACATGGTGACCCAATCGGCCAATGATCTGAACCTGACCCTGGTGGTGGACCCTGAGCACGCCCTGAGCCTGGTGCGGAAGCTGCACCAGTTGCTGATTTCTTCAGCGGCTGACAACCGGCCGGAATTCGGGCCAAGCTGGAGGGAACTGACGCGCCTGTTGCGCCCGGCAGACCGGGTGGATCCCTGGTGGAGCGCGAAAGCTGAACAGCTACAGCAGTTAATGAGCGGACGTGATTCCGCCTA
>PVMK01119652.1_pt1 | contig 11078 bp, 13 predicted proteins | sample 1853481 | NCBI WGS metagenome assembly PVMK01 (sample SAMN08533507, study PRJNA380276) | Marine sediment metagenome, whole genome shotgun sequencing project. | reverse complement strand
CTGAGTTAGCCATGTCTTCCACCGTGGACATGCGGTAATCGACATCAACTTCAGATCGTTTGCCATGGATTCTTGCAACGGACAGGGGGGCCCGGGCCATGTCTATGCCACAGACATCAGCGCCTTTTCCCGCCATCGACTCGGCGAGAATGCCGCCCCCGCAACCCACATCGAGACCTGTCTGGAAATGCTTGAACACGTACCCGATCCCGCGTCGGTGATCGATGCTTGTGCCCGCCTTGTACGGCCTGGCGGGCAGGTCTTCTTTTCGACCATCAACAGAAACGCAAAGTCCTTCATGATGGCTATCGTCGGCGCCGAGTACGTGCTTGGGCTGTTGCCCAGGGGTACCCATGAGTATGCCAAACTGATCCGTCCGTCGGAACTCGAGCGCTGGCTGCGTGCCGCGCGTCTCGAGTTGCTCGACATCGTCGGTCTGCACTACAACCCGTTGCTCCGCAATTGTTCTGTCGGCGGCAATGTCGATGTGAACTATATGATGCACGCGCTCAGGCCGGACGACGATGCCTGAACGACATCTCAAGGCATTTCTGCTGGATCTCGACGGCACCATCGCGGATACCGCACCGGACCTGGTTGCAGCGCTAAACGCTCTGCTGGCGGAGGAAGGTCGCGATCCGCTCGATTACGAAGCGGTACGGCCCTTTGTCTCATACGGCTCACCACGACTGGTCAGGATGGGGTTTGGCGAAGATCTTTCGGAAAGCGACTTCGAACGACTCAAGAAACGCTTTCTTGAATACTATCGATCGCAGATATGCAGACGCACGCGTCTTTTTCCCGGAATCAGCGAGTTGCTGGAGATGATAGAAGCGGTCGGTCTGACCTGGGGCGTTGTCACCAACAAGCCCGGCTGGCTGACCATACCCCTGATGACCGAACTCGGGCTAATGGAACGGGCGGGCAGCATCATCAGCGGTGACACTCTCGAACGAAGCAAGCCCCACCCGGATCCCTTGCTGCGGGCGGCATCCGATCTGAATATCGACACTGGCGAATGCGCGTATATTGGGGATGCACAACGCGATATCGAGGCCGGACGAGCAGCCGGGATGTTTACGATTGCGGTTTCGTGGGGCTACATCCCGGTGGATGAAGACATCTACAACTGGGATGCGCATCGGGTACTTGACGCCCCGCACGAAATTCTCGAGTACGTGCCGCAACAAGCATCGGGGACGTAATGGACTGGCAGATAACATTTAGCGGGCTTGATATACGACTGATACTGGCCGGCGCCGGCGGATTCCTGCTTGGCATCTTGCTGACCGTGATCTGGGCCGTCAGAAAACTTGCCCGGCTGCGAACGCAGGTTGCGGTAGCCGAGAGCGCCATACAAACCCGGCAAGCCGTCAATTCTGAGCGTGAAGAAACGATGCAACGCGCCCAGGCGGAGTTGGGTCATACCTTTCGGGAACTCGCACGCGAGTCGCTCAAAGACAGCAGTCAGTCGTTCCTGACGCTGGCTGAGGAGCACCTGGGCAGGCACCAGGAAAAAGCGGCGGGTGACCTGAAACAAAGGCAGAAGGCGATCGAGACGCTCATCGACCCTATTCGTGCAGCCCTGAAAGAATCTTCAAAGCAAATTGCTGCGGTCGAAAAGGAAAGGAAGGAAGCCTATGGCAGTATCAGGGAACAACTGAAATCGATGGGCGAGTCGCAGGCGTCACTACAAACCGAAACGAGAAACCTCGTCAACGCCTTGCGTCGGCCCGAAGTAAGAGGTCAATGGGGTGAAATCACCCTGCACAGGCTGACTGAGCTGGCGGGCATGGTCGAGTATTGTGATTTCTATCAGCAGGAACAGATAGACACCGAAGAAGGTCGCATGCGGCCGGACATGATCGTTCGTTTGCCAAACGGCAGAGAGCTGATCATCGACGTGAAGACACCGCTCGATGCCTACCTGTCAGCGATGGAAGCGGAAGACGAGGCAGCTCAGGAGGCGCACCTCAAGAGACACGCGGACAATGTCCGCAAACGTGTACGCGAGTTGTCGCTAAAAGCGTACTGGTCTCAATTCGAAAACAGTCCCGAGTTCGTTATTTTGTTCATACCGGGGGACCAGTTCCTGTCCGCCGCACTCAAGCGGCACCCGGATCTGCTCGAAGACGCGCTGCACAGAAAAGTGATTCTCGCCACCCCCACCAGCCTGGTGGCCCTGCTGAAGGCCGTCGCCTACGGATGGCGCCAGGTCGCCCTCGAGGAGAATGCGAAGCAGATCCAGGCTCTTGGCGAAGATCTCTACAAGCGTCTTTCTACCTTTTCCGGCCACCTGTCGAAACTCGGTCGTCAGCTTGGCTCGAGCGTCGATTCCTACAATCAGGCGGTTGGCTCCCTGGAGAGAAATGTCCTGCCAGGCGCCAGAAAGTTTGCAGAGCTGGGCGTCGCTGCGCGCAAGGAAATAGATGAGCTGACCCCGATAGAAAAAATGCCAAGGGATGTCAACGTAATCGCTCCCGAAATTGAACCCGACAGCGATAACGTGGCGGACGAGACAACGCCGCACTAGCCCTGTCTGGCGAGGCCGATAAATGTGAAAAAAATCACTGAGTATGAAGCCAGACCTGAATTGCTGGAGGACCGGATCATCCTGGTCACCGGCGCAGGCGACGGCATCGGCGCAAGCCTGGCACGTCGTAGCGCCGAACTCGGCGCAACAGTCGTCCTTCTGGGCAGAACGACAGCGAAACTGGAGTCAGTCTACGACCAGATTGTTGCGGCAGACGGGCCGCAGCCGGGCATCTTCGTCATGGATCTGGAACAGTCGGGTTGCGACCAGTGCGACCAACTCCTGGAATCCCTCGACAAGACCTATGGCAGACTTGACGGGCTGGTCCACAATGCCGGCATCCTTGGAGATCGATCTCCAATCGAGCATTACGATGTGCGAACGTGGCAACGCGTTCTGCATGTCAACGTCACCGCGGCCTTCATCCTGACACGCACTCTCTTCCCTCTTCTCAGGCAATCCAAAGACGCATCTGTCATCTTTACATCCAGCGGAGTGGGAAGAACCGGCAAGGCATTCTGGGGTGCGTATGCCGTGTCGAAATTCGCAACCGAAGGGATGATGCAGGTATTGGCGGACGAACTCGGTGAGAACCTGGCGATCAGGTCGAATGCGGTCAATCCGGGGCCGACACGAACGCGCTTACGCAAACAGGCCTATCCGGCCGAAAATACCGCTGATCTCGCGACACCCGACGAGATTCTGGCACCCTATCTGTATTTATTGGGACCGGACAGTAAGGGGGTCAATGGACTCAGTTTCGACGCTCAGTAGCGCCCGCAAGCCTGACTTTGTCGTGATGAAAACGACAGACCCCCGACAAGTCGCATACCTTACAATCGGGCTTCGGTCCGCACACTTTCTTTCCGTGTGTCACCAGCAGAGCGTGAAATTCTTTGAATGCCCCCGCATCCATCCGGATTTCTTCTTCGACCAACCGGCGGATTTTTTCGTAGGCCGAGGCCTTGCTGCCGTTAGTCAGGCCCAGTCTTTCGAGTATCCTGCGGGCGTAGCCGTCGGCGACAAATACCGGTCGTTCGAACGCGTATAGCAGGATACAATCCGCGGTCTCCGGTCCAATACCGCTCAGTCCGAGCAGCGACTCCCTGAGATCACTTGTACTCCTGCGACGAAGTGACTCAAAGCCGCCATGATCGACCAGCCAGCGACAGAAAATGCGTAGTCGTGCAGCTTTCTGGCGAAAGTAGCCGGATGATCGAATATGCGTTTCGAGCCGATCCTGTGGACACTCCAGCAACGCCAGTTGATTCAGGAGAGATTCCTTTCGCAGCTGTTCGATGGCGAGACGGGCGTTGGTCCAGTTTGTGTTCTGAACAAGAATCGCGCCAAACGACATTTCGATATCGGAATCCGCCGGCCACCACCCCTGCTGACCATGGCAATCGAACAGCGTGTCGAAAAGCTGTTGTAGTCTGTGCCGGTTCATGTGGGCCAGGTGTGTGGATCGTTCCGGCTTCTAGCGGCGCCCGCCACGGCCATGTTTCTTGTCCCGGGCGCCCCTGGTGACCCTCTTGTCCCTTGGCTCGCGCCGGAACAGCAAACCGGGCGTCTCGAGACCGGCCGCGCCGTACAACGCGTTTGCTTCGTTGCGATCGAGATCCCGAAATCGCCCTCGCCGCAACCCACGGCCCAGCACGATCGGACCATATGCCGTTCTCACCAAACGACTCACGGTCAGCCCGACGGCCTCCCACAATCTCCTGACTTCCCTGTTGCGACCCTCCCTCAGCGTCACGGTGTACCACTTGTTACTTCCGTCGCCGCCACCGAACGCAACGCTATCGAACTTCGCGGGACCGTCTTCGAGCATGACGCCCTCCGTGAGCGCCGCTATCTGCTCTTGTGTCGGAGAACCGAGGACGCGCACCGAGTACTCTCGTGTCACTTCGTGGGAAGGGTGCATCAGGGCATTCGCAAGCTTGCCATCCGTTGTAAACAGAAGCAGGCCTGCAGTGTTCATATCCAGACGCCCAACCGACACCCAGCGCGATCCTGTGAGCCGGGGCAGCTGGTCAAAAACCGTCGGACGCTTTTCCGGATCGTCTCGCGTCGTAAGCTGCCCGACCGGTTTGTTGTACGCGATCAGGCGCACCGGCTGGTTCGATCTCGGCAGTCTCAATAATCGACCATCGACTTTTATGGTCTCATTGCCGGAGATGTGCTGCCCTATCGTTGCGCGCTTGCCGTCAACCAGGATACGGCCCTGCCGGACCAGGTCTTCGAGCTCGCGTCTCGATCCAAAACCGGCGGCGGACAGTACCTTATGAATTCGCCCACCTTCGGGCCTAGGATCGGGCTGGCGATTCCTGGCTTTCAGTGGTTTGCGCGTCTTCGACATCTGCCTCGACCTCCATTCCGGTGGCTACCGGGTGCTCGTCGGTCTGTTCGACCCTCGCGTCTTCCACGACTTTCAGTCCGTCATCGGCTGCGCTCAACCCTATTTCCACAGAATCGGTTTCCGTATCAACTTGTTCGCCCTCACCCGGCTCGACGCCATGATCTGAGAAATCCAGTTCGACGTTAATACTGTCGATGTCCCTTAATTCGGCCAGTGTCGGTAATTCTTCCAGTTTCCTGAGTCCGAAATAGTCCAGAAATTCCCTTGTCGTGCCAAACATCGCGGGCTTGCCAGGCACATCGCGATGACCCAGAACACGGATCCAGCTCCTTTCCAGCAGCGTGCGGATGATGTTCGAACTGACGCTTACTCCCCTTACATCCTCTATTTCGCCACGCGTGATCGGCTGTCGATAGGCAATTAACGCCAGCGTCTCCATCAAGGCTCTCGAATAACGGGGCGGCCTATCCTGCCACAGACGTGACAAGCACTCGCTCATTTCCTTTTTGACCTGGATCCGATAGCCGCTCGCGACTTCCAGAACCTCGATACCCCGACCATCGTAGTCGTCGTGCAATTGCCCGATCGCATCACGAATCTCACCACGCCCGGGGCGGCCTTCCTCGCCGAATATCGCCAGCAATCCGTCAACGTTGATGGGGCGACCTGCCACCATCAATGCGCCTTCGACGATATTTCTGATTTGGTCTTTGTTCATGACACTCATTCCACCTTCACGACTTCTTTTTCATCGTCATCGCCAACCGCGGTTAAGACATCTTCAATGCCGCCGACGACGACCGACTTGATGTGAATCGGTGCAAACGGCTCGGACTGCACCAGATCGACCAAAGACTCGCGAAGCAATTCGAGGATCGCCAGAAACGTCACGACGACCCCCAGCCTGCCTTCGGCAGGATCGAACAAGGAGGTGAAATCGGCGAATTCTCTTTGTCTTAGGCTGATCAGAACATCGGACATTCGCTGGCGGACCGAGAGTCGTTCCATTTGCACATGATGGTGGGCGTACATGTCCGAACGCGCCAGCACCTCGCGAAAACTGATCAACAACTCCTTGAGTGCGACTTCCGGCAAGATCTGCACGACCTTGCGTTCGCACATCCCGATCTCCGCCTGCTGGAACTCCCGCTCCATCCTCGGCAACGCATCGATGTCCTCGGCGGCCTTCTTGTAACGCTCATACTCCTGCAAACGTCGAACCAGCTCAGCCCTGGGGTCATCCTCGTCACTGTCCTCAGTGACAGGCCGCGGCAGAAGCATTCGCGACTTTATCTCCGCCAGCATCGCCGCCATCACCAGGTAATCGCCCGCCAGTTCAAGTTGCAAATCCTGCATGATTTCGATGTAACCGACGTACTGATGCGTTATCTGGGCGACCGGAATATCGAGTATGTCCAGGTTCTGTCTCTTGATCAGGTACAACAACAGATCCAGCGGGCCCTCGAATGCTTCAAGGAAGACTTCGAGAGCGTCCGGCGGGATGTACAAATCCACCGGAAGCTGGGTTATCGGCTGCCCTTCGACAACGGCGAACGGGAGCTCCGGTTGCACCGGGTGTTCGGCGTCGCCAGGCTGTGACGGCTGACCTGCTACTGCGGTCGATGCCGACCCAGTTTCCCGGGTCGGTGTGTCGCTCTCTACCATTCCAGCCCCATGACCTCGCGAACGTCATCGAGCGTTTCCCGGGCCGAATCTCTCGCCCTTTCCCGGCCGTCGTTCAGAATGGCCTTGATGGCATCCGGATTTTCCTCGTATGGACGGGCCCTTTCACGTATCGGCTCGAGCTCTTTCAGCACGGCATCGATAATGGGCCTCTTGCATTCGACGCAGCCGATGTCGGCCGATCGACAGCCCTGTGTTACCCATTCCCTGGTCTCGGCATTCGAATACATCTTGTGAAATTCCCATACAGGGCACTTTTCCGGATCGCCCGGATCCGTGCGCCGAACACGAGCAGGATCGGTAGGCATGGTGCGCAGCTTCTTTTCAATCGCCTCGGGATCCTCCCGCAGGCTGATCGTATTGCCGTATGACTTCGACATTTTCTGACCATCCAGCCCGGGGACCTTTGGCATCGGAGTGAGCAACACTTCGGGCTCGACAAGGATGGTTCGCCCCGTCCCTTCGAGATACCCGAGGAGACGGTCCCTGTCAGCCACTGTGAGTCGTGGGCTACTCAATACGATCGATCGGCCCTTATGCAAGGCGTCAGTGTCGCCCTTCTCCTGGTAATTTTTCCGCGCAGCGACATACGAATCCCTGTTGTTTTTACCAAGATGCCTGAGGGCGCGAACCGCCTTTTTCTCAAAGTCGTCTTCTCTTCCGTAGAGATGGTTGAATCGGCGCGCAATTTCCCTGGTCATCTCGACATGCGCCACCTGGTCCTCGCCAACCGGGACATAATTCGCGTTGTAGAGAAGAATGTCCGCGCTCTGAAGAAGCGGATAACCGAGGAAACCATAGGTCGCCAGATCCCGTTCCTTGAGTTTTTCCTGCTGGTCCTTGTAGCTTGGCACTCTCTCGAGCCAGCCAAGTGGTGTAATCATCGACAGAAGCAGGTGGAGTTCGGCGTGCTCGACGATATCGGACTGCAGAAATACGGTGGCCGATGCAGGGTTGATCCCGACCGCCAGCCAGTCGATGACCATCTCCCTGATGTGATTCTGAATACTGGAAGGATCCTCGTAATGCGTCGTTAACGCATGCCAGTCGGCGACAAAAAAGAAACAATCGTATTCGAACTGGAGTTCGACCCAGTTCTTCAGCACGCCATGATAGTGTCCCAGGTGCATGGTGCCGGTCGGCCGCATGCCGGATACCACACGATTCGCGTTTCCTAACGTTCCACTCAAGGAGTTCCCCTTCCTAGCAGCCTGCCATCCTAGAAGCCTGCAATCGACAAGACGAGACTTCTGACGATACCGACAAGCGGGCCCAGCACGCGGCCCAGCACGCCAGTGAATAAAAGCCCCATGATGATAAAGAGGCCATAAGGTTCGATGCGTTCGAACATTGCCGCCTGTCTGGGCGGCAGCAAACCGGCCATCACACGCCCTCCGTCCAGGGGTGGTAGCGGTAATAGATTGAAAACACACAGGACGACATTGATCATCACGCCGATCTGCGCCATCGCCATGAAATACAGTCCCGTGTCCCCATCAAGACCTAATGTTGCCACCAACCGTGCAACAAACGCCCAGAAAATGGCCATCAGCAGGTTGGACGCGGGACCCGCCGCCGCGACAAAGATCATGTCGCGATGTGGATTGCGCAAATTGCGAACCCCGATCGGCACGGGCTTCGCCCAGCCAAACAGGAATCCACTCGTGGCCAGCATGATTCCCGGCACCACAATCGTGCCGATTGGATCGATATGCTTGAGCGGGTTGATTGTCAGTCTGCCCATCATCTCGGCCGTTCTGTCCCCGAATCGGCGCGCCGTCCAGCCATGAGCCACCTCGTGGAGAGTGATGGCGAACAGGACGGGGATGATCGCGACGGCGATAATCTGGACGGTGCTTAGCTGGGACATCGGGCTGGGGAACCTTTGGTCTGTTCTGAGCGAAGTAGGCTGGAATCTAAAATATTCAGACTTGCAATGCCCATTGGGTGCAAGGCGCCAATCGCACGTAATAGCTGGCTATGGCGAAGATTGGCAACGCAGAAGCTGGGTATATTAGGCGCAAGATACGAGTTCATGAATAGATCAGAGGTTCCCTAGTATACGGGCCCTTCTGCCGTCAGGCTCAAAGCAAATGTTGTACTTCGCCCATCCCGGTGCGAATGACCTCTGGCGACGGCCCGACAAGATCGATCACACTGGTCAGATCGATACCGCCGATCCGTCCGTCAATGACAAGATCCACTTCCGATCCGACCGCTTCCTGGATCTCAAATGGATCGACAAGCGGACCGTCATCCCCGGGCAATTCCATCGTCGTACTCAGCAGGGGCTCGCCCAGTTCATCCAACAGAGCCGCAAGTATCGGATGGGCCGGCACTCGAATGCCGACGGTTCGGCGTCGCGGGTGCTGCAGCCTCTTCGGAACTTGCTTTGTCGCCGGCAAGATGAATGTGTATGGCCCCGGCGTCATTGAACGGATCAGGCGATAGGATAGATTGTCTACTCTTGCATAGACCGCGATCTCGGAAAGATCACGGCAGACCAGCGTCAGGGGATGTCTCTTGCCGAGGCGTCTTATCGCCCGAATCCTTTCCAGTGCCGCCTTGTCGCCAATGCGACAGCCGAGCGCATAACATGAGTCCGTGGGAAAGACGGCAAGGCCCCCGCCACCGATCACCTGCGCCGCCTGGGCAATCCGTCTTTGCTGGGGATCTCTCGGGTGTATTTCTAGCATGAGGGCCATCCGCCCTATTCTACAGGTGTGCCGGACTGCAAGCAGCCCCCGTGGGCAACAGCACATCGGGTACGAGGTAACGGGTGCGGGCTTCGAACGATCGATCCCGTTGCCGGATCCGCGCGGGAAGGGCATCCTGCCAGATCTGTATGTGCCGCCCAGCAGGAGAACGGGTAGATGAAAGACAGGGAAAACAGAATCAAAGAAGCGCTGAATCAGGCTTTCGATCCGGAGATTGTAGAAATCACCGACGACAGCCACCTGCATGTCGGTCATGCCGGCGCTCGGGATGGCCGCGGGCACTTCACGGTATTGATCGTTAGCGACAAGTTCCGGGATCAGAGCCGGCTTGCGCGACACCGGCTGGTATATGAGGCTCTCGACAGCCTGCTGAAAACCGATATCCACGCCCTCCGCATCAAGGCCTATGCCCGCGATGAAATCTGAGAGTCGCAACCTGCCTGCCACCGTCTTCGATCAGCTTCCACGAGTCTCCCAGGCCGAGCCGCTTGTGGCTGGCGATCTCGGCCTGGGAGACTCGTCGCTGACCGTCAACAACAACGGGAGCAGCGACGACGAACCAAAGGACCTTCCCGCCAACACCTTGAGCAACCCCTCTCCACCGGACATCTCTAAATTGCGAAAAACCGGACATTCCTACTTTGCGTAGACATACTGGATGAACCTCGAACCGATACTCGAAAATCGGCGCAAGTTGCTTGTGTCGTTCAGTTTCTCCCCCAAATAGAGGTGCATGCCCTGTTGAAAAGGGCTGGGTTGCTCGTTTTGCAAGCAGACTTTCCCTAAAAGCATGAGCTTCGTGATGCAGCTCACAGAAAACATAGGGGAAAATGGATAAACATAATGCCACGTGCATTCCTACATCGCTCGGGAAAACACGCCCTGGCCCCTGACGCCCCCAATTGTCAGGGGCTTTTTTTATGTCAAACCGGGTCGCCGACAACAGAAACACGAAAGAATTTGTATGAACAAGATCACATAACTTTCTAAAAAATATCACCCTTCCGATGCGGCCACTTCGACCCATCGGGCTGCGACCCCAAAACAGCGTCCCCCAGTCCGCTTCTAGCGACCTACAGTCAGCAGTTAACATAAATGCGATTAGACAATAATGTTTTTATTTAACATAATGCAATCCAGATAATTAGAACCCAACAGCTCATCAGCGGTTTAACAAAGGGGGCCTTACTGACTGATTCCTAGCCTTTTTTCACCTACACAATGATCAAAATACGACCACTGGGCGCATCAGAAACACGAATATGTCAAGCCATATTATGTCCTGTGCTTGACCAGATATGGCCGTGAGATATATTCGCACGACGGTGCCTGGTGAACCGTTAGGTGTTTTCCGGGACTTTTTGGGGATCGAATTGAGCTGGAATGAATGAAACCGTCAGAGCAACTTTGTTGGGAGCGCTTGGATATGTTCTCAAACCCATGGTTCGACTGGCGATTCGCAACGGACTTTCATACGAGGACTTTGGCAAGGGACTGAAGCGCGTATTTGTCGAGACGATCCTCGGGGATATGGATAGCCCCGAGACACCGATGACAACGGCACGGATCGCCATATTGACCGGGATAGCCCGGTCTGACGTTGACGAGGCAAAAGCAGATTTAGCAAGGGGGGCTGGCAGCGACTTAGAGCGATTGGCATTTGTCGCACAGCTCATTGAAGGCTGGCATCAGGATTCGGAGTTTACTGGCCCATACGGAATACCGCTCGAATTACCAATCGAGCCAGGCCAGGGATCCTTCCCTGCCCTGATGCGGAGGTACTGCG
>PVMK01124862.1_pt1 | contig 11082 bp, 13 predicted proteins | sample 1853481 | NCBI WGS metagenome assembly PVMK01 (sample SAMN08533507, study PRJNA380276) | Marine sediment metagenome, whole genome shotgun sequencing project. | reverse complement strand
TGAAAATCAGGGAAACTGTTAAAGGATAATGGACGATAAATGGATATATCGTTGTCTTCGCAATCATCGTTTGGTGATATGTTATGAAGGTATCTCAGAAAATTTTGGTCATTGATATCTTGATTTTATTGCAGGTATCAAAGGTTTCGGATATCACCATACAAGATCCCCGAACAGCCGATGTAGATTCGCAGAACAGGATGCAGTTTATCAACCAGGCTTTTGTGGATGTACAAAGCTTTGTGGTCAAAAAATCCGAATTGGGTTTTATTGCAAAGCTCGGTAATGACATCGGGATTTCCAATAGCGAAAAGCATGGTCTTGCTTTCTTCAAGCCCTGAACTGTATGCTATTCATTAAATGATTAATTCATAAGAGTTTTATCTATTTTTCCCCACATAGTTTTATTACCCATCCAAAGCCATGGCTTGATTAAAAAATTTGGTTCATGTTTGAACAAATACCATGAGTTCAAATTTGCATTTAACGCTTTGTCAATATCATCATAAGAGACGCTTTCTCCCACAATAGATTCACTATAAATAGGTCCCATACCGTTTGGATTCCAATCTATGTCCCAATTCACTCCTAAAGGTTTGAAAAATGTTTCATAGTTGTCTTTGTCTAATGTTGGATCAAGGTCAATCCATTGACCATTATAATTTACTTTTGTGAAGCAATGGAAAAATGGATTTGAAAAAAAAATGTAGGCCGTTCCCACACTGGGCTTAGCGAATGTCCTTTTCATAGGATTAGCAGACAGTGTACAAGCAATTCCTTGGTTTCTTAAGATTGCCATAAATAAAGTATTTTTCCCAAAGCATGGTCCAAATTTCATCTGTAAAGTTTCCGAGGCCTTGACTTTCCATATGTCACCACCGAATCTTATTGTGTCACGGACATAAAAAAAAGCTTTTTTAATAAAATCAATAGTATCATCAGTATCTTCTGCCAATTCTGCAGACAAGGATTGGATGATAGAATGGTTATGATTGCAATAATAAGTAGGTTTTACATGTTTGCTCTTCATTGTTTTCTCCTTTTGAAAATTTAAGTTTGCAACTATATTAATTTATATATATATTAAGTTGAACAGTTAAAAACGACATGTTATATGCTTATAGCGACAAATTATGAAAAACATCACTATTTTAGCTTTGGACAATGCTTTATCTTCTTCAGTTATGGGGACGATGGATATTTTTTGCCAGACTGGGTTGACCTATAATTCCATTATCGGAAAAGAGAGTGTCCCTTACTTTAATGTTAGCCTACTCCAAGCATACGATAGGTCTCGGCATTCGCAGGTACAAGTTCAATATAGGTTTGGAAATCCTGAATCATCTCGTCATATTTCTCCTGAAAATAATAGAGCATTCCACGGTTTTCATAGGCATCAGACAGCTTTGGATTCAACTCCAGCGCCTTTGTTAAGTATTCGATTTTTTTATAGGTCATTGAGCTTTCAAGACCCAGTTTGAAGTATTCTGCGGCGTTGTTTCCATGAGCCTTTCCCATTAAGGGCCATACGAGTATAAAAATACAGATCACCATTCTTCTCATAATTACTCCTTTAATCCGGGTTTGTCAGAAGCTGAAACCAGATAATACCGTGCTGGAAGGCCGGATTTTCGTCTGATTTTAAAAAGGAAAACTATTATCATACTTCCCTGCCGACTGCACATTAGAAGCCGACGGCACATATTTCTGTGCTTTTGAATGCACAATTTCCGATGCTACTGTAATCGCCTTTGGCTTTGTAGGGCAGGCGAGTTCGCAGGCACCACAACCGATGCAGTAATCAATGTTGATTTCCGGCAATAGAACAAGCTCCTTTTCCACCGGGAAGATCGCATGAGTAGGACAGGCTTCACCGCAGGCGCCGCAATGCTTCTTTTTTACATGGACGATACATTTCTCCTTATTCAATGATACGATGCCGATTCGAGTCAGTTTCTTTTCTTGCGGCAAAAGAGGGGCTATGGCGCCGGTGGGGCAGACCTGGCCGCATGCGTTACAATCAAAATCGCAATGGCCCTGCAGATAATCGAGTTTGGGCTGCATTATGCCGCAAACACCATATTCTAAATAGGCCGGCGTCATTACATTGGTCGGGCAGACACTTACGCAGAGATGACAAGCCGTACAGTGTTGCATAAAATGTGCAATGCTTTTTGATCCCGGCGGCATAATCGGCATCTGTCTGCGTTGCGCTGCTTCGATGGGTGATAAACGGATAGGAGATAACGCTGACAAAAACGTCCCACCGACCGCCGCCGTGCTGATCAAAAAACTTCTTTTAGAAGGGACCCATTGGCCTGAGGAGGGAATCGCAAGTTGTGCTTGATAACCCAAAGCCGTCTTTTGGCAGGCATCCAGGCAGTTAAAGCAGACCACACAGCGACTGTGGTCGATCTCCAATTTATCTATATCGATACACCCGGTCTTGCAAACAAATTCACATGATCGGCACGATCGGCACTTTTGCTTGTCGATGACAAATCGAAAAAGAGAAAAGGAAGACGCCATGCCCAGAATTGCCCCCACCGGGCAGATCGTATTGCAATATGTACGTCCGGAAATGATTGAAAATGTCAGAACGATGCCAAACGATCCAATGGATACGGTCAAAATGGAGAAGGGGATATAGTGCTGCTTCCTGAACATCAGGGCATAAATATCGAATTGTTCAAGCACGCCGACAACCATGTTGTTGGCCCCAAGAACAAGCGATTTCAATGGATGGGCTGCGATTCTCCCAAAAAGACTGTAAGGATCCAGCAAGTTGATCAAGGTAAACGATCCGAGAATAGCGGTTGTAACTGTCAGGACCAGTATAAAATACCTGACCAGGCGATACGGTCGCTTAAAAGCGTGCCTTTTTCGAGAACCTCTGGAAAACCTGATAAAAAGATCCTGGAGGATTCCCAAGGGGCAGAGAAAGGAACAATAAACCCGACCGAAGATAAAGCTTGCCAGAAGAAGAAATATGAAACCAAGCCCGAGCAAATGACCCGGGTTGTGGATAAACTGCAATAAGGACGGTGTGAATTGAAAATACAGTAACATGTCTGACAGTGCTGCCGATATCTTTTCATCTCCCAGAAACGCCAGCACAAACAGCATGAACACAGCAGTAGAAATCGTAATACGAAGTTTTTTGAGGTTCAATGCCTCTATCCGCCCATAACATGTCTTTGGATATTCAACTCATTCAAATTCATATTGCCGATATTTAGATCGTGTCCCAGTTTGATGTATCGGACTTTTTCCGGTTCCATGCCGTACACCTTAGAGGCCGCGGCATCCACCGCCACAATGTCTTTGGATATCAGTAATGTTTTCTTAAGGGCCACATTCTCCGGAGTGCTGCCCTGGGGACCAAAGCGCTGCATGACCCGGTAGGCATCCACGATGTTCAGGTCGGGCTTTTTAAATAGGCAGAAATCGGCAATGGATTGTTCCAGATCGGAGGAATGATATTTCATGCGATCCCAGACAACGCCCATCAGGTTTTTCATGGCAATGCTCTGATAAGTGTAGTGATGGTTTTTCAGTATAGGAACATTGATAAATACGTCAGCTTCTAAAACCAATTCATGTACCTCGGTGGAGAACAGCGTTTTGGCACCGGGTATGGTCACCTTCTGGTAGTATTTTTCATTGTCGCCCGGGGCCACCAGCGCGCCCGCGGATTTGGCAGCTTCTTCAATGCCGCTCTTTTTATAGCATTTTTGTGCCATGCTGTATGAGCTTGAGAGCACGTTATCGAATACATAAACCTTTTTTGCGCCGGCCCCAAAGCAGTGCTCCACGATAGATTTAACCAGCAGCGGATTGGTCGTGGCACCGATTTCAGGTTTCCTGGGAAAGCCGATATTGGGCTTCACAAGCACGGTTTGTCCTTTTTTCACGAACTTTTTCATGCCACCCATCATGCTGATGGCCTGATTGAACATGGCATCGGGCTCACCATTTTTGACCGCCACAAGGTCCGGCCTCCTGGAGACCGAAGCCTTGGCAAAAAGTCTCTCGGGCGTGCCCCAGAGCAACGTGCCACCCACGGCAACCCCTGCGGTCAAACTCTTTTTCAGGAATTCACGCCTTTCCATGCTGTTTGGTTTATTCATTTTATAGCCCTCCATTCCCGCTGCAGCCGTACGTTTTTACCGCTGTCGATAATCGCAGTGACTTTAATTTCGACCTCTGCGTCCGGATTCACCAGGTCCGCAGTTCCAACAGCGGTCCAGGCAGGATAATTCGCCTTGAAAAATTCCGATTTTACCGTGGCAAAACGATAAAAATCGGCCATATTTCTATGATAGGTCACGATTTCTACAACGTCGCCCAAACCGGAGCCGGCGTATTCCAAAATTCGTTTTATCGTAAGGAAAGCTTTTCTGGCCTTATCTTCAAGGGTTACCCCAAAGTCGCCGCCTGAAACGCCCGATACGATCAGGGTATTGCCTACTTTTACAGCCTTAGAATACTGGATGTTTTCATAGGCGGATTCAAAACCAAGCGGAACAATGAGTGTTCTGGTTGGCTCGTCCTGTTTGGCGTATTGCCCGGCACAACCGGCCAATAGAGGAACAAACCAAAAGAAAAGATAAAACCAGAGGAGATCTTTATTTATAATAACCGGCACAAAGAATCGCCTTCTCTCCGGGTATCTTGAGATAGTAGACAATTTTTAATTTGGGCACGTCAGCTCCGCCAGGCCGATAGTAGTACTTTACCCAGCCCTTCTTTTTGGTTGTAATCTCTTCAATGACCTTTGTAAAAGGCTGCTTTCCGTCGGCATCTTTAAAGTTTTTCATGGGGAAGCCGATAAAACTGGATAAGGGGTGGGCCAGTAACTTGCCCATATCATCATCCATGCAAAAAACATAAGAGTCCTTCCATTTGTACGGACTGTTCTTTTCCATGAATTTTTCAAGAGCAGGCTGTAGTCCTATCTTCTTAACCAATTTTGCGGCTTCTTCGATTTTGGCCACACATTCCTCTTTGGTAGCTTCCTCTTGTGCAAAACAAGGGTTTACAAAATAAAAGACCGCGGGTATCAACAACATCGAACCCAGAACTTTGATGAACTTTTTCATAATATCCTCCTTTTTCAACAGTGTATTTTATCAAGCAGACATTGCCGCTGCGACATTATGATTATTATTTTAGCTGACCTAATCCGAGTGAAAATAGAATTGCAATAATTATCCAAAAGATGCATTTGGCTTTTCCACAATATTTGCGTCTATTCGTCATTTTTAATTCCATAGCAAATTGCTCTTTTTGCATTTAACATCACTACCCTCCGGCGCGAGGAACGAGCGTCTGGAGCAGCAGCTGGTTATATAAGCCCCCTTTCCTGAGCCATATTCATATATTTTTCAGCTGTATTGGCTGGTATGGGGTATTTTGCAGATTCCTCTTTTTCCACAAGGGTTGCGGCGTCAAATTCGCACTTTGCAACACAAAGGCCGCATCCGATACATCTTGCCAGGCTGACAACTGCTGATTCGTCTTCCACTGTTATAGCGCCCATCTGGCATATGTCTTCACAATCTCCGCAGCCCGTGCAGTCGTCTTCGCTGACAGTTACATAATAATTAGTACACGCAACTTTGGCAGGTTCATCCAGTTTGTTGAGGTTTTTCAGTACCAGACAGCAGCATCCGCAGCACATGCAGATAACAAAGGGTTTTTGTGTATTTGAAGGCTGAAGCACAAGACCGGCCTCAATGCCTTGGTTCAGAATTTCCAGGGCTTCTTCCTGTGAGACAGGGCGTCCAGTACCGTTTTGTTCGTAAAAGTATGCCCCGGCCCCTAACATCAGGCATGTTTCAAGGGGCCTGTCACATCCGTGCCCGACCATATTCTGTTCTTTTCTGCATATACAAGGTGCAACCACCAGTTTTGACTGTTTTTTTATGATACTTTCCGCCTCTTCATAGGGCATAATGTTCATTTCAGCGGAAATGCTTTTTGATACAGGAATTACCCTCAGTTGCTGGGTTTTCTGTTTGGCCCAGGTTTTTTCCCATATTTGCGGAATATATTCATTAACATCGTGAATCAGTTTTTCATCAAGGTCGTTAACGTGATATTCCCATATGCCGACAACAAAGTTGGCGGCCATGTAGGTATTCTGTTCCGTGCCTAGACGGAGAATGAGTCCCTTTTTGGACATGCTGTAAAAAAGCTTTTCAGTATCAGATTCTTTTTTGCCAAGTTTCTTTGCGATGGCGTCCGCAGATTCAGGAAACATGGTAAGGGCCATTGCTGCTTCGGCTTCTTCAGGCGTAAACAAATGTTTTAATATCCTAAGTTCAACCCCTGAATCTGTGGCAGGATAACTCGCGGGAAGGTTGTCAAGGTGCTTTGCCAGTCTTTCATATACATCAGTCATATTTTTCTCCTCTTTTGTTGGTTACCTCAAGCCACATAACCAATTTTTGAGTCAGCTACCAGTTTGAAGCGGGAAACAAACGTTAGCAAAAACGCCGAGCTGTTGGCGGTCAAGTGCATGCATTTGCGAGTCAATTATTCATTTTCCGCAAAGGCAAAGATGATATTACCTCTTTTTTCTCATTAATTTTTCAAGCGTAACCCTTGTTGCCCATCTGAAAAATACCATTATATATTTGCCTCCGGATAGATACATTCCCGCCAAAAAGACCAAATGTGCTATTATAAGTAAGAGGGGACCTCCTATGATAATTAGCAAGGGTTCGTGCCAGTAAATAGACAAAGATCCGATTAAACCTACCGCTGGCCAGCCAATGATGTAACTACAGCACATGAGAAGAATTCCCAAGAAATGTTGAGCTGTTGGTTTCTCCTTAAATGTACTGAGGTCTGCACCATCATTAATGGCCCTGCTTGCAAACTTTGTTTTCGCGATGCCGTTGGCTAACCTCTTAATTATGTTCAATAAATAAAATCCTTCAGAAAAATCTTACAATGAATCATTTTTAAGAACAGCAGACCGACTAAACCTTAAGCATGGAGTCTCACAAAGGTTCAGGCCTGACTCTTGAGCTGAAACCAGAATCTCTTGGAAGCGCTTTAATGAAACATGGAACGTGGGTTCGGCGATAAGAATCCTTCCATTTGGCTTGAGGCATGAACGAATCTGATGAAAGAATACTTTTGGGTCAGGAACTTCGTGTACCATCCAGAAGGCGAGAATGAAATCAACAGGAGTACCAACGCCAAGTTTGTTAGGTTCACTTCGATGAAGATGGATTATATTCGAAACACCTGCTTTTTCAGAGCGTTTCTCCAAAGTGTTTAGCATTTTCGGCTGGACATCAGCGGCAATAACACAACCCTTATCGCCGACGAGCTTAGCAAGACCAATGGAAAAGAACCCCATCCCACAGCCAACATCCAAAACCGTCATACCTTTGGCAACATATGAACCTAGCATTTTCTCAGGATTGTGAAAAAAGTGTCGAAAAGGATTGTCAAATATGTATGCTAACCACCACGGGCAAATATGGTCGCCCATACAAAGAGTCCTCCATAGAAATTTATGGTTTTTGGTGAATATGATCCATTCGTTTGGCTAACCCCCCTTCAGCGGCGCGGCTTCAGACGCGTCCGACTGCAAGCGCAATGTTAGAGTCTTTAGCCAGGGAAAATTATTGAAACGCCCCGTGTCTGCCATCTATCTCTTAGTCAGCATGCCGGTAAGATAGGTCCCGCCTATGGCCAGACTTTCCATATCGATATAAGATTCGGCGGATTGCCGGAACAAAATGGAGCACTGAGCCGGAAACTCATCGTCTTTATCGTTAAATCGAAGACGGATCGGTATTCGGGGCAGCATATCGAATGCCACCGAAAAATCCCAGGATGGATCATCATCAAGCAACCGTCCTCCCAGTCTTTTGCAGGCGTATTGAAGCGCCTCCAGATTTCCCGCAAATGTGGTTTCAATAATTTTGTTATTATTTGAAATAAAATATCCGGCAAGCGGACCTGCATCCTTAAATTCCCGGTAAGTCACCCAATCACCGGCAATGGGAATCTCGGCAGGGCAGGAAAAGACGTACTGGAAAAGCACCACGCTGATCGCAAAATTGGCTCGCTTCCCGGTTTCATCAAAAACGCCGTCTATTAAAATCCGAAACGGTTTTTCATAATAAGGGATGATGAGTGCATCTCCTGCAAGTTCGGCACCGAGTCTTGCAGCACGGGGCAATAGATCGATATCGCTGATATGCGACAGGTATTTATTGTATGTTTCTTCGAATACCGGCGATTTTTTCATAGGAGCCTCCTTAAAAAAACATAAGTGTTTACAGGTTCAGGGTTTGAAAAGCTCTCCCCAATGATAGTCATCTGCATGGCGCAAGAATTCAGGCCATGTCTGTTTACTCAGAGTTAAGAGTTTTTCTGCATAATCAGGAGATCGGTCAATGGTTGTAACATCGTAGTTCATTATATGTGCCTTTGGTTACTTGCTGCTATAGATTTAACAGCGGCAGGGGCTTTTAAAAGCCTGAGTCCTTATGCATCTCAATTCATATACTATGATTCACTAAGCCAAACTCTTTTAAAGCTGAAGCAAGACGTAAACCCAACGGGCTCCCGCTATTTTCTACTTTCTTAGAATCGTGAAAAAGGTGAATACTAAAATCAGTATCTATCAACACACGGCCATAAGACTTGATTGTTTGCATTTTTCTTTCCTTGTTCACTTCATCAATTAATTTTTTCAGTTGAGATTCCAGCAATTCCCGATTGCTGTCTACTGATCTCAGCTGTATCACCTCTATCCATTTCATATGTTTTTATCCCTAATTTCCTATCTTGTGATTGATTATTAGTGCTTTTGCTCAAACGTTTTCCATGGTATCTATTGCGAATTTCGTGCCAAAAACTATTTATAATATTTTCTGTAAGTTACAAAAAGTGCATTCATATAGCTGCCATATTCGATAAAAAAACTTGCCAAATATGATAATTATGTTATTATTTACTAAATACGGCAATGGCATAATAAAAATGAAAAGGATAATAAGATGGACAAAAACGAATTCTTTCGGATGGCTACCTTGGAGATTTGTGGGAACCTGCGGATAGAGCTGGCGATGCGCAATTGTGTTGACACCATCAGGAACCTTATTCCAGTCGACCGCATGTTTCTCCTAATCTACGAGCCGGACTTTAGTGCTATGCGTACCTTGGCCATGGCCACATTAGAGAAAGGGAAACAGCTCGATTGGCTCACGCCATTGTCTAAAACTGCACGAGAGAAGGTCCGTGAAAACCTCAGTAGGGATCCGGACGGTGCGGTCATTATCCACCCACCGGAGGAGAATCCGGTCGCGAGAGAGATGATGCGGTTTGCTGGAATCGAGGGCTGGTCTCTGCTACGGATGACATTGACAACCGAGAACGAACAGCTTGGACAAGTGGCTTTGACAGCCGAAGGACCCGAGCGATACGTCGAGGAACATGCCAAACTATTCTCGCTGCTCCAAAAACCATTCGCAATCGCAATGTCGAATGCGCTCAGACATCGAGAGGTTATAAGATTAAAAGATTCACTGGCTGATGATAACCGGTATCTTCAAAGCGAACTGCAGCGGTTATCCGGTGATGAGGTCATCGGGGCTAATTTTGGGCTAAAAGATGTTATGCACAAAGTACAGCAAGTAGCAACACTGGACAGCCCTGTATTACTCCTGGGGGAAACAGGCACAGGCAAAGATGTGATTGCCAATTCCATACATTACTCATCCTCACGCAGTGATGGCCCCCTTGTTAATGTTAATTGCGGTGCCATTCCCGACACTCTGATCGATAGTGAACTTTTTGGCCATGAGAAAGGAGCCTTTACCGGGGCCCTGTCGAAAAAGCGTGGACGCTTTGAACGGGCTAATAAAGGAACGGTTTTTCTTGATGAAATCGGTGAGCTTCCGCTCCAGGCACAAGTGCGATTATTAAAAGTTTTACAGAGCAAAGAAATTGAACGGGTTGGCGGTATCAAAACAATTTCCCTTGACATTCGCATTATTGCAGCAACCAATCGAGACCTGGAAGATATGGTGAAAAACCAACTGTTCCGTGAAGATTTATGGTTCCGGCTGAATGTGTTTCCCATCTGGATCCCTCCACTCCGCGATAGGAAAGCGGATATCCCTGCGCTGCTGCAACATTTTATCAGTCTGAAGTCCAGAGAATTAAAATTGCCTACTATTCCTACTCTGTTCCCTGGCGCTATTGACCCTCTAATGGGATACCACTGGCCGGGCAATGTGCGGGAGTTAGAGAATGTTATTGAGCGAGCTTTGATACTAAGCCCCACAGGCCCGCTGACCTTTGAATATCTGAATCCGGAACAGAAAATGAAAACTTTGGAATTGCAAGTACAGAGCGAAGAAACAGATAGTCTCGATGATGTAATTTCCCGACATATTCGCCTGGTATTATCCAAAACAAGAAGTAAGGTTAATGGGCCGGATGGAGCTGCTACCTTACTCGGAATAAACCCGAGCACGCTCAGGAATCGGATGAAAAAATTGGGGATTGATTATGGAAGAAAAAGTAAATCTTGAACAATCCATCTGCGAGAGATGAATCTGTTTGTTTATTTGCCGCCTATTAGGCGGATTCTATGTATTCAATATCATTTATTCGGTAAAATACAATATTTGTGAATTGGGTCTTCCAAAATCTGTGATAACTTGCAACTACCTAAGTTCACGCAAAATTGTGATATGGCAATATGATATCACAAAAATTATGCTCTTCTTCTTTCTTGGAATATCTTGCCAAAACAACAACCAGAATTAAGTTCGTGCTGATTACATATATCGTATTTCTTACAAAATTGCAAAAAAGGCAAATCCTCATAAAAGGATTCACCTTATTGAAAAATGATATCACAAAAAGTCAAACATTTTGTAGGATTGTATGGATGGATTAGCCCTTCATTGTCACGTTTTTTTCCTTTTGGGTAGCAACCATCCAATAGGTTTAAAAATATATCCGTATATTGCCAGATTCAACACAACAACGAATATGCCTAAAACCACTTGATGATAATATGTGAGACCAGCAGGGTACAAG
>PVMK01158288.1_pt1 | contig 11083 bp, 4 predicted proteins | sample 1853481 | NCBI WGS metagenome assembly PVMK01 (sample SAMN08533507, study PRJNA380276) | Marine sediment metagenome, whole genome shotgun sequencing project. | reverse complement strand
GCGTCCGGATCCTTTTCCCGCCACCTCTTGCCCGCGCGAGTCAACAGGATCCTGCGCTCCGCCTCATCGTTCACCCGTAGCGCCCACTCCAGCGCCTTGTCGGGATCTGTCGGCATGAGCCTCTTGGCGGCTTCTTTGCAAGCGGAATCGAGTGCGGGGTTGGGGAGTTGAGCAAGCAGCCACGCCTGGGCGGCCTCGGGGTCGATTTGCATCCAACTGCGGAAGGCGTTGGCAATCGCGTCGGCGCGTTCCCCCGCGCGGAGCCCGTCACTGTCCATGGCCAGCAGCCACTCGAACGCGGGCGGGCGCTCGTGATGCTGCGCCCACCTCCGCGCGATACCCGAGAGTGCCCCCTCGGTGAAGGATCTCGTGCGATTCTCGTAGAACCACTCCGCGGCGGTTACCGGATCTTCCGTGGCCAGCATCATCGCAAGGTGATGGAAGAGGCCCAACTTCACCTGGTTGGGTGCGTCGTCGGGAAGCGTCTCGATCCAGCGCATGGCTCCTTCGGTTCCCATGGCCATCATGATCTCGCCCGCGAGCAGGAAGAAGAGCCGGCCTCGCCGCTTCAGATCGGGGAAGTTGGCGATGTACTCGGTGGCACCCTCCTTGTCGTCACTGCGCATCCAGCCGTCGACCACGGCCGACCTCAGCCGCAGCTTGAGCTCGGGATCCTCGAGCCCTTCCAGCTGGCGAAGCGCCCCGGGGCCGTCGTGGTAAGCCCAGCCGAACATGGCTTGGTCGGTCAATGTCGGCCGCCAGTTCTTTGGCCCTTCTCTCGCCCACTCGAACGCGCCAAGCGGATCGAAACGCGTCCACGCGAGCATGACCAGCCGCACCTCCTCGTTCTCGATCCCCATTCTGTGAATCGTGAGGGCCTCCAGCAGCTCGGGCAGTCGGTCGGAGCTGAGATCCTGGAGCGAACCGCTGATCAAGTAGGCTCGCTGGAGCGGGTCGATCTCGTCAAAGGCCTCGTCGAACGACGGGCTCGAGTCGGAGCCCCCCCCGTCCGTATCCGCGAGCCGGGTGAGGCCGACCGCCAAAGCAATGCTGAGGATCCAAAGAACTGCAATAACGGGTTTCACCCTAGTTCCCCCTACGCCTGCTCCAGCTCCTGGGGTCCGCTCACGGCGAATCGGCCCTGTCGCAATACGCGAAGCATGTGCTGGAATTTCGAGCGGTCTAGTATACCCACCGGCCCGACGGAATGCCTGAAATTGGGTGCAAAAATTCCGAATCTCTCGTATACACCTCAGACGCCACAAGAGCGAGGGAAAGATCAGGAAAGGATCAGCTTCCGATCAGGCGGCACCGCCTAGACCCCCTTACCATTGGGATGTAGACAACCGATTATCGAGAAGCAGATACCGATGCTCACCACGGGAAATCGCATGCTCGCTCCGAAATTCTGGCAGCGCAAGATCGCGCTCTTGATGGCCGCGCTGTTGTTGGTCGTCCCCGCCTCGGCCCAGGATCCCGTCGATCCCGACGAGGATTCCGCTGCGGCGGAGACCGACGACCCCACCGATCCGACGGACGTCGAGAGCGACACCAAAGCATCCGATGCCACGGACTTCAGTGAACCCCTCGTGATGGATCGGGACGAGATGCTCTTCCAGGGCAGTGACATCGAGGAGATCTTGATCACCGGCGAGAAGCAGAACTCCCTCCAGGACGCCCCGACTTCGAGCACGTCGTTCAGTGCCGGCGATCTGCAGGCACTGCGGATCGAAGACATCTCCGACCTCGCCGATTACACACCGAATCTCGAAATCAACACAGCCTTCGCAGCGTCGAACCCCACCATCTTCATCCGTGGGATCGGGCTGAAGGACTACAACGCGAACGCGGCGGGCGCCGTCGCCGTCTACCAAGATGGCATCAACATCAACTCGCCCGCGATCCAGCTCGGCCAGCTCTTCGACATCGACGGGATCGATGTGATGCGCGGACCGCAGGGCAGCGTGAACGGCCACAACGCCACCGCGGGCGCGATCATGATCAAATCGGCGATGCCGGACGGCGAGTTCGGCGTCACCAGCAGTTTTACCTACGGCAACTACAACGACATAGAAGTCGAAGCCGCGATCAACATTCCGCTGATCGAAGATATGCTCTCGATGCGCGTGTCGGGCACCGCCGCGTGGCGGGACGGTTACACGAAGAACCAGTGCGCGGGCTTCGATCCGACGAGACACGGCTTTCCGGATGCCAACCAGGACCCGACCACGGATCTCTATAATTCACTGATACCCGTAGGGACTTATGAAAATGGGGTACTTCGGCCCGTCATGACAGAGCTGGCGAACGGCCGACCCATTAACGAAGATCCCGTCACGTACGTTTTCCTGGATTACGACGCAGCAGTAGCCGCGTCGCAAATCGCGGGACCCATCAAGCCTGGTCGGCCCGGGAGGAACCCGAGGGTCCTCGCCGAGGACCTCTTCGATATCGACGGCAATCTCGTCGCGCCGACGGGTACGCCAGTCGCGGGCATGGCTACCACTTTCAGAGTCACCCAGACCGCTGTCGACGGCATCTGCTACATGAAGTCTCCGGGGACGCTGTCCACCCTCCGATCAGAAAACCCACTAGAAGGTGATGATAAAAACAACGCCAAGTTACACGAGGAAGGGTTTTGGTTTCCCGACGCGCTCCAACCGGGCGGCACAACCTTCGCCGGTCTCAAGCCCTGGACGAACAACGTCAAGAACTGGGCGGCGCGGATGGTGCTGCTCTTCGAACCGCTCGACAACATGGAGTGGATGTTCAACGCCCACGGCACCCAGAACCGCGGCGACTCTGCCCATCTGCAAATGCTCGGTGCCAGCGCCAGTTTCGAAGGCGGCTTCGACGAACGCGCTCAGGATGACTTTGCCGAGGACATCGCCGCACTGCAATCACGCAATAATCCCCCTTCGATCGGCGAGGGATTTCGCGACGTCAAAGGGGTGCGGGAGAACCCCAGCCTCATAGACAAAACCCCCGGGCAGGGCGGCGGAAATCCCTTTTCGGGATTCTACGATCAAGACGGTACCGAGTACATCGACGCCTGGGGGATCAACGGAAAGGGATTCTGGGACCTCGGAGCTGTCATCATCACCTTGCTCTACGACTACGAATGGTACGACCGGGTCGTCGAGGACGAAGGCGACGCAACCCCTCTTAAAATCTATCCGGCCGTCTGGTCCGACAGCGCTTGGCAGACAACCGAGGAGCTGCGCATCGAGGGCGAGGGCGAGCGCTACCGATGGACCGCGGGATTCTTCTTCCTCCACGAGCAACTCACCGCGAACAATTTTTTTCCCGACACACAGCAGTTCGAGATCAATCAGGATTTCTCGCAGAAGCTGACGAGCTGGGCCCCCTACATGGCGGGCGAACTCGATCTGGTCGAAGAGGGCATGATCCCGGGTATCTACGCGCTCACACTCAGCGGGGGCGTCCGTTACAACCAAGAAAAGAAGGAATTCTCACTCGTGAGTTCCGCGATCGGAACCGGTTCCAATGTCAAGGTGTCCGAACTCGACGAAGAAACTGTGGAAGCGACCTGGAAGGAATGGACGGGTGACGTGAAGCTCAGCTACACGCCGTTTTCCAACGAATACGGCAGCCTGCTCTCCTATCTGAGCTTCGGCCACGGTTTCAAGGGCGGTCACTTCAACGCGGGTCTGACGGTCTCGGGCGGCGACCCTGAGCAAGACATCGACCCGGTCGAACCCGAGTTCATCGATGCCATCGAACTTGGCTTCCGAACGCGCTGGTTCGACGACCGGGTGATCTTCAACGCCGCGGTCTTCCGCTACTGGTACCAGGACCTGCAGGTCTTCGACATCACCAACGAACCGGGCAAATTGCCGATTCAGAAGCTACTCAACGCCGATGCCGACGTGTTGGGTGCCGAAGCGGAGTTGCGCCTCCGGCCGCTGCCGGGTCTCATGATCAACGCCAACCTGGGTTGGCTGGACAGCGAATTCAAGGATTTCAAGGTCATCAAGACCATCGGGATACCGCGAAACCCCAACCCGCAGCCCGTCGAGTTCGACTACACGGGAAACCGTCTCGTGGCGGCCCCGGAGTGGAACTGGTCAGTGATCACCGAATACGAGATCCCGCTGTTCGGCTGGGGCTCCCTGATTCCACAGTACGACTTCAACTACCGCTCGAAGGGATACCTGGATCCGCAGATGGTCGATCCCATCTCACAGGAAGGCTACTGGCTCCACAACGCGCGGATCGCCTACCGAACGCCCGATGAACGGATCGAATTGGCGTTCTGGGTCTCCAACATCTTCAAAGAAGAGTACAAGGTCGACGTCTTCGACCAGACCCGCCAGGCCACCTCGATCCTCGAGGTTTGGGCCGAGCCTCGGATGTATGGGGTAACCCTCTCTCTCAATTGGTGAGTGCAGGCGCCAGTGGGTGAGCGCGCTCCCTGGGCGAGCGTTCCCTCGGCACGAGCAGGCGTTCTCGGGTGCTGGGCTTCTCGGCATCATGGCGGACGAAAGCGACGCAAGGCGGCGAGCATCCCCGACACCAGAGCAATTTGCGTGCCGAGAACAATTTTCAGGACACTACCTATTCGATCTGGTAGCCGAGTGCGCGGAGTTGCTCGAGCTGCGCGTCATCAAGTTCCACGTCAGAGGCCTGCCACGGAGCCGGCGGCCGCTCCAGGTATTCATCAGCAAGCGCTTGGAGCCTCGCCAACACCTCGGGCTCGTCTTCGCTCACATCGACCTGCTCGCGGGGGTCGTTAGTTCGATTATAGAGCCAGCCCTTCGTCCCGTGGGTCCGCACGAGTCGATACGGGCCTTCCCGCACGGCCACCATCGGACGGGGCTCTTCTTTGGTGCGCCCCCAGGTCTGGTCGAGGTGGGCGTAGCGAGGCGTGTCTCGCGGTGGCACGGCTTCGCCCCGTGAAGCGGCGATGATCGCGGACAGCTGGGATTGCCCATCGATATTTTCGAGGGACGGTAGCTTCAACAGGTCGAGGATCGTCGGCCAGAGATCGACATTCTCCGTGGCCGCGTCTACGCCGACCCCGGGTTCCAGCCGGACCGGGAGGCTGACGATCAGAGGCGTGCTGGTCACCTCGCCCTGGACGTCGCGTGCGTGGCCTTCACGGCCGTGCTCGCCAAAAGCTTCCCCGTGATCACCGGCCACGACGATCATGGTCTTGTCGCGCAGTCCGCGCACGTCGAGATCGTGGATCAAGCTCCCGAGCACCCGGTCCGTCCAGCGGATCGAGTTGTCGTAGATATCCGAGTAGGTCGTGCCAAAGAGCGCGGTGTCCTCATCGTATACATATTGGTGTACGTCCATCAGATGAAGGTAGAGAAACCAGCGCTCGTCTCCCTGAGCGCGCAAGAACTCGATCGCCGAGTTGATGACGTCCTGGTCGGTTCCGGTGACGCCCAATGTCGGCTTCTCGCGACGCACCGACATCGGGGTCGGCGCACTCCTGGGACTGTGATAGACCTCGAAACCCTGCGAGAAGCCGAAACCCGGGCTGATCCAGCCGTTGCGCCAGATCGCAGCGGTGCGGAAGCCCGCTTCGCGAATGATCTCGGCGGGCATTAGCGCCTCGTCAGGCAGCCCCTGTGGCGAGCGGGTCACGCCGGTGCTGACCGGATAGAGGCCCGTCCAAAGGGACGACATCGAGCACTTCGTCCACGAAGACTGCGACATAAGGTCCGAAAAAAGGATCCCATCGACCGCGAGCTTGTCGAGGGTCGGGCTCGTCTCGCGCTCGTAACCGTAGGCGGACAGGCGATCGGCCCGCAGCGTGTCGATCAGTACGAAGAGAATGTTGAGGTCGTTTCTCTCGTGGAGTGTTTCGATGTCGGCTGGCTCACCGAGGGGTCGCGGGTCCATCCGGATGTCGAGCTGCGAATAGATTGCAGCAGCGACCATCAGGGCACCGGCGACGAAATAGAACCAACGCGAACGTAGTAGGCGACTTAGCATCAAGCGATCTTAGCCCATTCGACCCTACGCAAAAGCGCTCACGGGCCGGGAAATGCGCGCTTCTCGATTGGAGAAGTCGAGGAAAAAACCCGGGCGAACTCTGCGACCGCCCGGGGTTCCGATCGCGCCGTGATCGAATTCGTTTCTCAGGCTTGGACGATTAGCGCCCTCGCATCCGGTAACCCACTCCGAGGAGTGAGAAACCCGCGAACAGCATCGCCCAGGTCTGCGGCTCCGGAATGAACTTGATCCGAAGGATGCCGACGCCACCCGTCTCGAAGTTCAACGCGGGCTGGAGCCAGCGGGTGATCACCGGCGTCACCATCTGAATCGTCCCCTGGCCTTCGGGGGTGGTCGTATTGCGGTTGTTGTAGCCGTGGGTGTAATGGACCGTCTTGTGCGGTCCACGTCCTGTGGCGGTGAGCGTGATGCTCCCCGTCGTCCACGGGAAGCGCGAGCCTACCACGTCGACCGTGCTCGCCTGCATCAGGCCCGTGTGATAGTAGTACGCCTTGTAGGTCACGATGTAGCCAGCGGTGACGACGCCGTTCTTCGTTTGGGCAGACGTCCCAATCGCGTCATAGCGCCAGTTGTTCGAGCCCAGCGAGCAGCCCCCGTTGCGGTAGTAACAGACCTTGGTCGTCAAGGCGCCCAACATCGTCATGGTTCCGCCGAACTTGGCAGCGCCTTGCTTCACGTAGATGGCATCGTTCTTACGGGCGAGGCTGAAACTACCCGGACCGCCGCCCGGGCCAAAGACGCCCACGTTGTTTCGAAACGTCGCGTACGTGTAGCTATACACGTAGGGGTAGATGGCCCCAAACTCACCAACCAAACCCGTCAGGCGAAGACCGCTGCTCTTGCCTGCGGGGGGCCCGAGCGGAGCTGCCGCGAAATTGAACCCACCCATCTGGGTCCCCGTCGTGGTAACCGCCCAACGACCGGCTACAGGGTGACCCGCCTGGACCAGACCCTTGCCGCCCGGCGTCGCACCCGTGCTGGTTCCGGTACACAAATATCTATCGGGCTCACCGCCCTCGGTGAAGAACGCTGGGTTCCGGTAGAACGGCGGAGTCTTGATTGCCGCCATACCCGTCGTGACAGCCGTCCCGCCCTTGGCCGGGCGCGCGGTCGTTCCGTTGCCGTGCCAGTTGAACCACGGCACGCAGAACAGCGCCTGCCCTTGAGAGCCGCCCAGGGGGGCAAAGTTGCCGTTCCCGTCCGTCGGTGTCTCCGAGAACGCACAGCGCGGCTGGTTGGGGTTGCACTTGATCCCCAGCGGAACTGCGGTCGCCGCGTAGACCAGCGACTCGCTCGCGCCACCGCCGCAGTGCGGGCCGGGCGTCGGGTCCGCTACCGCGCATTCATTGCCAAATGCCTTGACGATCCAAGAACCGTCGAACAACTGATTCCCGGCCTGGGCGGTCGTAGCGGCGCCCCCGACGCATAACAGGCCCGCCAATAACAGTCTGTAGATAAATAACATGCCCTCGAACCTCCGCTGTGGACTGGGCTGCGCGTCATGCGCAGGGCCCAGTTCCATCAGGCTCACTAGATTCACTAACAAGCCGAAAAACAAAATTCCAATCCCAGATCCCAATCCTACCTTCCAAAATCCAGATTCGTCAACGAAGCGTAGAGTCTCCGAAAGGGATCACGGATCGGATGGGGATCCGAAACGTACCGATGGCTGCAGTACCGCCAGCCACCATCTTCGCCCGGACTCGAAACCGCTGTCAAGCGAAAAAACGAACATACACTGCATGATAGGGCTGAAGCACGAGCAGCCTCTAGGGCTCGACAGAGCGCCGTTGTGGGGCGAGTTCGCGCACACGCATCCGTCACCGCAAATGGGCCGTGCGAAACGAAAAACCCCGGGCGGTCAGATTGACCGCCCGGGGGCCCGCGATCGCGGCGCGATCGAATTCGCTTCTCAGGCTCGGACGATGATTAGCGCCCTCGCATCCGGTAGCCCACTCCGAGGAGTGAGACACCTGCGAACAGCATCGCCCAGGTCTGCGGCTCCGGAACGAACTTGATCCGGAGGATGCCGACACCGCCCGTCTCGAAGTTCACCGCGGGCTGGAGCCAGCGGGTGATCACCGGCGTCACCATCTGAATCGTGCCCTTGCCGCTGGTGGCCGTTCGATTGTCGGAGCCCTTGGTGTAATGGACCGTCTTGTGCGGCCCACGCCCTGTGGCGGTGAGCGTGATGCTCCCCGTCGCCCACGGAAAACGCGAACCGTAGACGTTGATCGTGCTTACCTGCATCAGGGCCGTGTGATAGTAGTGCGCCACGTAGGTCACCACGTAGCCGGCAGTGACGACGCCGCCCGTGGAGTATACGGCCGACGTTCCAATCGCGTCATAACGCCAGTCCTGAACGAGGGCCGTGTGATAGTAGTGCGCCACGTAGGTCACCACGTAGCCGGCAGTGACGACGCCGCCCGTGGAGTATACGGCCGACGTTCCAATCGCGTCATAACGCCAGTCCTGAACGCCCAGCGAGCAGCCGCCGTTGCGGTAGTAGCAGACCTTGGTCGTATACGCGCCCAACATCGTCATGGTTCCGCCGAACTTGGCGGCGCCTTGCTTCATGTAGATGCCATCGTTCTTACGGGCGAGGCTGAAATCACCAGGACCGTTGCCCGGGCCGAAAACGCCCGTTTGGTTTTTCAGGTTCGCGTACGTGTAGCTGTACACGTAGGGGTAGATGGCCGCGAACTCACCGACCGCTCCGGTCACGCGCACGCCACCGTTTGCCGGAGCTGCGTCGAAATTGAACGCACCACCTGCCGTCGTGGTTGCGCCCCATGTACCGGTGATCGGAACGCCCGCCTGCGCCAAGCCCTTGCCGCCCAGGGGACTCCTGGTGTTCGAAGAGCACAGCGTGGTGCCAGGTTCGCCACCGGCGGTGAAGAACACGGGGTTGCGGTAGAGGGGCGGAATCTTTGCTCCCTTCATACCGGTCGTAAAGTACGTCTCACCCTTTGCCGGGCGCTCGCTCGTTCCGTTGCCCCGCCAGTCGGTCCAGGGCGCGCAGAACAGCGCGGCCGCTTGAGAGCCGCCCAACGGGTTGAACACGCCGCCTCCATCCGTCGGCGTCGAATCAAACGGACAGCGCGGCTGGTCCTTGTTGCACTGGATCTGCTGGGGAATTCCGAACGCCCCGTAGATATCCGACTCGCTCGCGCCACCGCCGCAGTGCGGGCCGGGCGTCGGGTCCACCAAGTCGCTGCATTCGTTACCGAATGCCTTGACGGTCCAGGAGCCCTCGAAGAGTTGGTTCCCAGCCTGGGCGGTCGTCGCGACGGCAATGCCGACGCTCAATAGGCCGAGCACTAACATTCTGGTGAAGCCTAACATGTTTGTGATCCTCCATTGTGTGCGGGAATGCGCTCCGTGCGCCGGCTTCCACTTCCCTCTGCCCGTTCGATTCACTAGACCCACTAGCAAACCGGTTTTCAGAGCCCCGAAAGAGCGTCGAATCCCAACCAAAACAGGAACTCGAATGGGGCCCAAAAGGGGACCGATGGATGTGGCAGCCTTTTCTCACCACGATCTGCGCCATAATTGCCTATGGTCGAATCGAGTGTCAAGCGAAAAATTGATCGAACAGTGGAAGATAGGTGAAAAAATGAGTGCGCTTTCGGCGCCCGTGACCACAAGACGCACTCCCCCGCGGGGGGAGTTTCTCTGCAGAATTGGCTGTCGATTTACGGAAAGACTAGCGAGGAGGAAATGTCCGCCCCCCGGGGCGGAATGGAGGGGCCCGAGCGCACACCCGTCACCGTAAATAGGCCGTGCAACAACGAAAAACCCCGGACGGTCGCAGTGACCGCCCGGGGTTCCGATCGCAGCTGCGATCGAATCCGTTTCTCAGGCTCGGACGATTAGCGCCCTCGCATCCGGTAACCCACTCCGAGGAGCGAGACACCTGCGAACAGCATCGCCCAGGTCTGCGGCTCCGGAACGAACTTGATCCGGAGTATACCCACACCACCCGTCTCCCAACTCGCCGCGGACTGGAGCCAGCGGGTGAGCACCGGCGTCACCAGCTGAATCGTGCCCTTGCCGCTGGTGGGGGTGCGATTGTCGTAGCCGTGGGTGTAGTGGACCGTCTTGTGCGGCCCACGCCCCGTGGCGGTGAGCGTCACGCTGCCCGTCGTCCACGGAAAACGCGAACCCTCGACGGCGACGCTGCTCGTCTGCATCAGGCCCGTGTGGTAGTAGAACGCCTGGTAGTGCACCACGTAGCCGGCGGTGACGACGCCGCCCGTGGAGTATACGGCCGACGTTCCAATCGCGTCATAGCGCCAGTTGTTACTGCCCAGCGAGCAGCCACCGTTGCGGTAGTAGCAGACCTTGGTCGTCAAGGCGCCCATCATCCTCATGGTTCCGCCGAACTTGGCGGCGCCTTCCTTCACGTAGATGCCGTCGTTCTCACGGGCGAGGCTGAAGTTACCCGGACCGTTGCCCGGGCCGAAGAAGCCCGCGTCGTTGCGAAGCGTCGCGTACGTGTAGCTGTACACATAGGGGAAGGTGGCCGCGATCTCACCGATTGCACCGGTCACTCGGAGGCCCGAAGCGCCGGTAGCCGGAGCGGTGGCGAAATTGAACCCACCCTTACCGGTCCCCGTCGTGGTTGCGGTCAACGTGCCGACGATTGGGACGCCCGCCTGAACCAAGCCCTTGCCGCCCATGGAACTCCTGCTTTTCCCGTCGCACGACGTGGTGCCGGGCTGGCCGCCGGAAGTGAAGAACACGGGGTTCCGGTAGAGCGGCGGAATCTTGAGTCCCTTCATGCCGGTCGAGACCACCGTCTCACCCTTGGCCGGGCGCACGGTCGTTCCCCCGCCCTGAAAGTCGGCCCAGGGCGTGCAGCGCGGCACTTCTTCATTTTTGCCGCCCAACGGGTGGAAGTCACCCTTTGCGTCGATCGGCGTCGACGCGAACGGGCAGCGCGGCTGGAGCGGGTTGCACTGGATCCCCAGCGGTATTCCGGTCGCCCCGTAGACCAACGACTCGCTCGCACCGTTGCCGCAGTGCGGGTACTTGTCCAGCATCGCTGTGCCGCCGGTGGTACCTACCTTCGATGCAGCGCATTCGTTACCAA
>PVMK01124851.1_pt1 | contig 11083 bp, 8 predicted proteins | sample 1853481 | NCBI WGS metagenome assembly PVMK01 (sample SAMN08533507, study PRJNA380276) | Marine sediment metagenome, whole genome shotgun sequencing project. | reverse complement strand
GTACGATGATGCGCTGGAGCGTTATCGGCGCGTCCTCGAGCTGGAACCGAAGCACAAGAACTCGCTGATGGGCATGGCCTCGTCATACCGTGCGTTGGGTCGAACGGACGAGGCGCTGGTCGGCTTCCGACGATTGCTCGAGGTGTCGGGCCACGACACCAGGGCGACATTGGCCATCGCCGACATCGAGTTCGCCCATGGGAATTTCGACGAGGCGGCGAAAGCCCTCGACGAAGCGGTGGAGACCACCGAAGCGCCTGCGCTGATCCACAACAAGCTTGGCGAGGTGCGGGTGGAGCAGGGTCGATCCGGCGAGGCGGCGACGCTCTTTGCCAAAGCGGTAGAAGAAAAAGACGACTTCGCGGCGCCTTACTTCAATCTCGCGGTGCTCTTCGAGGATCGTGGAGAGGTTCAGCCGGCGGTTGCCCACTACGAAAAGGCCATCGAGCTGGCGCCGAAATACCACCAGGCCCAATTCAATCTCGGCCGGCTCGTCGGCTACCTGGGTCAGGTGGACCGCCAGCAGGAGCTCTGGGAGGCGTCCATAGAATCCAACCCGCACTTTGTCCAGGGCTACTACTACCTGTCAAAGCTCATGATGGATCGGAGTGGTGACCTCGGGAGGGCGGAGGAGCTCGTTCGCCTGGGGATCGAAAATGACCCCAACCACAATGAGGGTCCCCTGGGCTATTACATCCTCGCCGACATCCTCAATCGGACAGGGCGGGCGGCGGAGGCCGGGGAAGCGGTCGCGGCCGGCCAGCGGATTCAGGCGGAAATGAAGTAGGGCATCAAACCGGGAAGGGACCCATGAAGAAGATTATCCCTGTACTGTTCGCACTCACAACCACCACGCTCTGGGCACAGGAGGTAGTTCCTTTGTGGACGGGGGAAGCGCCGTACTCCAAACCCAACACGCTCGAGGAGTACGTCAAGGAGTCGTCATATAAGGTTCCGTGCGCCTACAACGTCACGAAACCCACATTGACGATTCACCGTGCTCTCGGAACGAACTCGGGCAGAGCGATGATCGTAGTGCCCGGTGGTGGTTACGTTGAGGAGTCGATCGTGGCGGAGGGTCAGGAGATTGCCGAGGCCCTGTCGGCCCAGGGCATCACCGCTGCTGTTCTGAAATACCGACTTCCGTTGAAGGAGGCCTCCGATCAACCCCACCTGTTGCCGATCACCGATGCCCGCAGGGCGATCAGCATGATGAAATTGATGGCTGGAGAATACGGATTCGATCCAACGAAAGTAGGGATCATGGGCTTCTCTGCCGGCGGTCACCTGGCGACTGCGGTCAGTGTTTTGAGGTCTGAAGAGCCTGGTGAGAATCCGGATTTTTCGGCACCGATCTATCCCGTGACCACCTTGGGTGCCGCAAATCAAAAATGGCTCGAGGAGACACTTTTCCATCGGCCGATGACCGAGGAGGAGATTCGCCTGTACTCTCTGGTGGATCACGTCGATGCCGAAACCCCGCCTGCCTTCCTGGCCCACGCCTACGACGACGACCAGGTGCCGATCGCTGAATCGGAGGTCTATGCCGAGGCACTGACCGCTGCGGGCCAGGAGGTTGAGGTGCACTTCTTCCCTCGAGGGGGACACGGGTTCGGACCCGGGCGGGTGGAAGACGGCACCTCTCAGTGGCTCGGTCTGCTCGCCGACTGGATCAAACGGCAGTAGTCAAGGCACCGCCGGTCAGTCGACGATAGCCTGGTAGACCACCGGTTTGAAGAGCTCACGATAGGGCATCGGCGCCCGCGGCAGAATCTGGATCAGGAAGATCCCGATCAGTTTCTCCTGCGGGTCCACCCAGAAGGTGGTGTGGGCCATGCCGCCCCAGCCAAAGGAACCCTCCGAGAGGATCGAGCCCGAGTTCCCCCTGTCCGGATTGACCATGAAACCGAGCCCGAAACCGTACCCTCCAACATCACCCCAGATGGGGATGTCTCCGAGATGATCTCTGGTCATCAGTTCAACCGTCTCGGGGCCGAGGAGCCGAACGCCGTCCAGTTCGCCATCGTTGAGCAGCATCTGCGCGAAGCGAAGATAGTCTGGGGCGGTGGACACGAGGCCGCCGCCGCCCGAGAAATAGCTCGTTTTCTTCGCGAAGTCGCGGGCTTTGTCCGGTTCCTGCGCCGTGATGGCGGTGTTGTCCTCGTTGGGCGTGTAGACGGTGGTCAGCCGGTGCGCATCCTCCGCTGGGACGAAAAAGCCGGTGTCCTTCATGCCGAGAGGAGTGAAGAGGCGGACCTCGAGAAACTCGTTAAAGGGCTGGCCCGACACGATCTCGACGAATCGGCCGAGGACGTCGGTGGAGACGCTGTACTCCCAGATGGTGCCGGGCTGATTCTTGAGCGGGATCGTACCGAGCTTGGCGACCGTCTCCTGGATGGTGTCGTCCTTCGAGAGTACTTTCTTTTCGAGGTACATCTTGTCGACTGCGGATTTGCCCCAGAATCCGTAGGTGAGTCCCGAGGTGTGGCGCAGCAGGTCGCGGATGGAGACCTCGCGTTCTGCCGGCACGGTCGTCAGCACCTTCTCGCCCGTTGCCTCATCAATCTCCTCTACACCGACCTCGAGGTCCTTGAACTCGGGCAGGTATTTGGAAACTGGGTCGTTGAGCAGAAAGCGTCCTTCTTCAAAGAGCATCATGACCGCAACACTCGTGATCGGCTTGGTCATGGAGTAGATCCGGAAGATTGAGTCCTTCGACATGGGCACTCCGGACTCGATGTCCTGCATGCCGTAGGCCTTGAACTGAACCACCTGTCCATGACGGGCCACCAGGGTCACGGCGCCGGCAAAGTGGTGGGCGTCGAGGTGCCGTTCGACGTAGTCATCGATTCGCGCGAGACGCTCGCTCGACACGCCCACATCTTCGGGTGCGGCAGACGGGAGCCCCTGGCCCCAGACGATCGGGCAACCGAGAACGATGACAGTAAAGAAGATCGACACTGCAAAACGCTTCATGGGGGTCCTCCCGAGAAAAGATCTGCTAGATTCTCCGCACGGTGATGGAGGGTATACGTTTCACCGCCCGAATAGCAATCGGGTTGAAGGTTCCTCGCTCTTTGTTGAAAATGACGTCGACTGGAGGGGTTCATGGCGACGAGTGCTCGGGCGCGGTTGGTGGTGGTTTCCTGGACGGTGGCGATCATGTTGGCGGGATGTGGCGGTGGTCCCATCCAGGTGGACGGAGGCAAGGTCGCCGGAGTCACCTCGCCGGGTGACCCCGGGGTCGTGGTGTACAAAGGAATACCTTTTGCCGCGCCGCCGGTGGACGATCTGCGGTGGAGACCGCCGCAGCCGGTCGAGCCGTGGGAAGGGGTGCTCCAAGCCGAAAGCTACGGAGGGGTTTGCCCGCAGCTTCCCTACGCCGAGGACTCCTTTTGGGCCCGTCTGAAACAGTACTCGCCATCCGAGATGAGTGAAGACTGTCTCTACCTCAACGTGTGGGCGCCGGCCGAACCGCCGGCCGATAAGCTGCCGGTGATGGTGTGGATCCATGGCGGAGGACTGACCAAGGGATCGGGGACCCGGCTCGGATACGACGGGACTGCTCTTGTCCGTCGCGGTGTCGTTCTCGTGACCATCAACTACCGTTTGGCCGCGTTCGGCTACCTCGCCCATCCCGGGCTGAGCGCCGAGTCCGAGCACGGGTCGTCGGGCAATTACGGCGTCCTCGACCAGATTGCGGCCCTCGAGTGGGTGCAGCGAAACATCGCCTCCTTTGGCGGTGATCCTGACCGGGTGACTATCTTCGGTGAGTCGGCGGGATCGACCAGCGTCTGTCTGTTGATGGCGACGCCGCTCGCCAGGGGACTGTTCCACCGCGCCATCGGCCAGAGCGGTGGCGCATTCGGGCCGATGTCCCGGCTCGACGAGGACTACGCCGGCAGGTCGTCGCACGAGTCTGTCGGCCAGGTCTTTGCCGCTGCGCTGGTGGGTGAAGAAGGTGCAACGGTCGAGGCCATGCGGGCGGCTTCCACCGACGAGGTGTTGGAGACCTACAAACAACTCGGCGGCCGGGCGTACGGCATCACGAGAGCCGTGGTTGACGATTGGGTCCTGCCGGACGACGTCGACACGATCTTTGCCGAGGGAGGCCAGCACGATGTGCCGGTGATCGTTGGATCCAACGCCGATGAGGGGCCCCCGCTGTACCAACGCTGGGTGCCAAAGGACTCTGCCGCTTACGCCGAGTACGTGGATACGACCTTTGGCGATCTCGCCGATGAGTTTCTCGAGCTTTACCCCAACGGCGACGAGGCGACGATCTGGAACTCCTATCTCAAGAGCCGTGGACAGGGACGATTTGCGTGGACTATGAGCACATGGGCCCGTCAAATGGGTAACGTAACATCGAATGCCTGGCTCTACCACTTCACCCACGTGCCGCCGATTCCAGATGCGGATCGTTATGGCGCCTACCATGCCGGGGAGATCGTGTACGTCTTCGACAACCTCGACCTGTCGAGTTTTGCCGAGGTGAGAGAGTCCGATCGAAAGCTGGCTGCGGCCATGGCCCAGTACTGGGTCAACTTCGCCGCCACCGGCGACCCGAACGGCAAAGGCCTTCCGGTATGGCCGGCGTTCGAGGCGGGTGAGGAGGCGTTTATGGAAATGGCCGCGGTACCGGTGCAGAGCACCCACCTGTTGGCCGATGAGCTCGCTTTCTTCGATCGCTTCTACGCGGGACAGGAGGTAGAACGATGAAACGGTCTTTCACGCTGATCGGCCTGGTCCTGTTGCTGTGGGCATGTGGAAGGGTACAGCCCACCAACCAGGCTGCGCCGGTGATCGACGTCGCGTCGGCGAAGATCGAGGCCAACCCGCTTCGAAACGCCTACTTCGGCGACCTCCACGTGCACACGGCGTGGTCCTTCGATGCCTTTGCGTTCAATGTTCGCACCACGCCCGATGATGCCTACCGGTTTGCCAAGGGCGAGGCCATCGACCACGTGGGTGGCGGCACCGTGCAGCTGGTGCACGGACCGCTCGACTTCCTCGCGGTCACCGACCATGCCGAGTACATGGGTTTGCAACTCGGCCTCGCCGACCCCGAGTCGGCCATTGCCCGTCATCCCATGGCCGGCGTGCTCGTCAGCGAGGAGCGCGGGGACTCACGTCGGTCCATGCGCATGCTCGCCGGTTGGGGAGACGAAGCTCTGTCCCTCGACGAGTTCAGCGATCCCGACCACTTGAGGTCAGCCTGGCAGGAGGTTGTGGCGGCGGCCGAACGGCACTACGAGCCGGGTCGATTCACAACCCTGGTGGGTTTCGAGTGGACCTCGGCCGTGAATCTCGCGAATCTGCACCGCAACGTAGTCTTTCGCGGCACCGATGTTCCAGAGCTGCCGTATTCGAGCACGGAGTCGCTGCGCCCCGAGGACCTTTGGGCCTACATGGAAGCTGCGCGGTCAAACGGAAGTGACGTTCTCGCCATCCCGCACAACGCCAACAAGAGCGATGGCCTCATGTTCAAGCTGGTCGATTCGGACGGCCGGCCCATCGACGCCGCGTATGCCGCTCGGCGGATGGCCAACGAGCCGGTGGTGGAAGCGATTCAGATCAAGGGACAGTCGGAGGCGCATCCGGCGCTGTCGCCCAATGACGAGTTCGCCGATTTCGAGGTTCGCGAAGGGATGATCGGAGCCCCGCGGAGACTGTCGAAGCCCGCCGGCAGCTACGCCCGACAGGCGCTCAAGGATGGTCTCCTGATGGAGGAGCGTGGGGGGTTCAACCCCTACCGATTCGGCATGGTGGGTTCCACCGACGGCCACAACTCCACCTCGCCTGTCGAGGAGGACAACTTCTCCGGCAAGCTCGGGATCATCGACAACACCGCCGAGGTCCGGCTGCAGGGCTGGGCGAAGGGTCTGGCGACCGGCTACGGCGCCGCCGGCATCGCCGGCGTGTGGGCCGAGAGCAACACCCGCGAGGCGATCTTCGACGCCCTCCGCCGCAAGGAGACCTTTGCCACCAGCGGTCCGCACATCAGTGTCCGGTTCTTTGGCGGCTGGAAATTCGAGGAGGTCGATGCTGCGGGCCGCGATATGGTTCGCACCGGATACGACCACGGCGTTCCCATGGGTGGTGACCTGCCGCCTCGGGACGATGGAGACGGCCCGCCGACATTTACGGTTTGGGCCATCCGCGACCCCGAAAATGCGCCGTTGCAACGTGTCCAGATCATCAAGGGTTGGGTCGAGGACGGCGAGGCGCGGGAGATGGTTCACGATGTCGCCTGTTCGGATGGTGGAGTGGTCGACCCGACGACCCACCGTTGTCCCGACAACGGCGCCGAGGTGAATCTCGACGACTGCAGCATCTCCGAGGACGTGGGCAGCGCCCAGCTGACGGCGTTCTGGGTCGACCCGGATTTCGACGCCGCCGAACGAGCTTTCTACTACGTCCGGGTGATCGAGAACCCAACCTGCCGCTGGTCCACCTGGGATGCGCTGCGTCTCGGGATCGAACCGCCCAATACCGTCGCGGCGACGATTCAGGAGCGTGCCATGACATCGCCAATCTGGTATTCCCCGTAGCCGATCGAGAGACATCAGGGTGAATCGAACCACTCTCGTAGCGACGACTCTGGGCAGTCTGTTGTTGGCTGTGGCGTGCCGACCCGATCCGGCCAACCGCGTGGAAAGCACGGACCCTCTCGGCGGCAAGGTGATCTTTGGCGATGTGGTCTCCTACACGGGCTTCGGATCTCACCGTACCGCATCCAAGGGCGACCTCCAGACAAGCTCGTGGTTGGCCGACGAACTCCGGTCGGCGGGCTTTGAGGTCGAGCTCCAGGGGTGGACTCTCGATCAGTTCGAGCTCGCCGACTGCACGGTCGGAATCGGTGATTCTGAGATCGAGTGCTTCCCCTTCTGGTTGCCTATGTCGCTCGATGACGGCGGAGTGGCGGCGGAGGCGGTGCGGGTCACACCGGAGACCGGTAAGGAATTTCTCAAAGGACGCATCGCATTCATGGACGCCGCCACTGTTGGTGGGGGCCACTTTAACTTGGGTGTGTCTGAGATGATTCTCGGTTCGGGTGCAGTCGGAGCCGTCTATGTCGTCGCCAGCGACACCGGTGAGGTGGTGGCGCAAAACGTGACGCCGCCGTTTGACAGACACCCTCTGCCGATTCCGGCGGTGATCGTCGGACAGAAGGACGAGACTCCTCTGCTCCGCGCGGCCGAAAACCACGACGAGATTCGATTGCGGGTTGACGGCGGTCTCGTCGAGGGTGCCGAGGCCTTCAACGTGGTTGGCCGGCTCGATCGGGGTCCGCGTTGGATCGTGGTTTCGACCCCTACCAGCGGCTGGTTCGAGTGCGGCGGCGAGCGCGGCCCGGGGGTGGCCCTGTGGCTCGCGCTCGCTCGGTGGGCCGGACGGCACCACTCGGAAACGAGCTTTCTTTTCGTCGGCACGTCGGGTCACGAGCTCGACTACATGGGTGCGTCTTTGTTTGCTGATTCCGCCGCGGCGCCGTCGCCCGACGATGTCGTCGTCTGGCTCCATCTGGGCGCCTCCATCGGCACCCGTCTGTGGCAAGAGTCCGCCGGCGAGTGGCGGCCGATTGTGGCCCGGAACCCCGGGAATCTGGTCGGGTCGCCGGAGCTCGTGCCCATTCTGGAGCAGGCGTTTGCCGACGTGCCGGTCCTCGTCCCACGAAGCGGCGACAGCAAGGGCGAGTTGCGGGTCGTGTTGGAGAACGGGTACCGGGCCTTCGGCCTCTACGGTGGCCATCTCTGGTTCCACACCCCGCGAGACCCGGCCGAATCAACCGAACCCGCTTTCCTCGAACCGATTGCCCGCGCCTGTGTTGCGGCGCTCCAGGCTGCTGAGATCGAGTTCGACCGCTGATGTGCTATCAAAGCCGGGAAGGACATTCTTTGGAGGTGGCCTGATGGCGACTGAGAAAACTCCCTTCGAAAAGACCGCGGTTGGTCATCAAGAACCGATCGCCGATGGCGACGAGTACATTGAGAGTCTGCGCGGACGCGGGCTGGCGGTCTATCTGCTTGGTGAGAAGGTGGGGGAGCCGGTCGATCACCCCATGATCCGCCCCTCGATCAACGCCATGGCCGCCACCTACGACCTGGCGGTTGAGGATCCGGTGCTCGCGACGGCCGAGTCGTCGATCAGCGGTCGGCGGGTCAACCGTTTCCTGCACGTCACCGAGAGCGTCGACGACGTGGTGATGCAAAACCGGATGCAACGGCGGCTCGGCCAGCTCACGGGCACCTGCTTCCAACGCTGCGTCGGCATGGACACCTTCAACTCGCTGTACTCGGTGACCTTCGAGGTGGACGAGGCTCACGGCTCCGAGTACCACAAGCGGCTGAAAAACTTCATCCGCCACTGTCAGGAACTCAACCTGGTGGTGAGCGGCGCCATGACGGACCCCAAGGGTGATCGCAGCAAGGGCCCGGTCGACCAGGCCGACCCCGACCTTTACACCCGTATCGTCGAGCGTCGCGACGACGGCATCGTGATCCGCGGCGCCAAGGCCCACCAGACCGGGTGTGTCAACTCGCACTGGATCGTGGTCATGCCGACCATTCGACTGCGGCCGGAGGACGGCGACTACGCCGTTTGCGCCGCGATCCCGGTAGAGGACCCCGGACTGACGTTCATTTACGGCCGCCAGTCGTGTGATCACCCGCAGCATGGAGGGCGGCGATATCGACGTCGGGAATGCACGGTTTTCGGGCCAGGAGGCACTGATCGTCATCGACGACGTCTTCGTGCCGTGGGACCGAGTCTTCCTGTGCGGCGAGACCGAGTTCGTGGCGCCGCTGGTCGAGCGCTTCACGGCCTATCACCGGCGCAGCTACGTCTGTAAGACCGGCGTCGGCGACGTGCTCATAGGCGCCGCGGCCACCATCGCCGACTACAACGGGGTTCCGCACCCCTCCCATATCCGCGACAAGCTGGTGGAAATGACCCACCTCAACGAAACCATTTACGGCGCCGGCATCGCCGCTTCGCACGAATCCCACCAAACGGCGTCAGGGCAACTGGGAGAACGACGGCCTGCTGGCCAACGTCTGCAAGCACAACGTGACCCGGTTCCCCTACGAGATCAGTCGATTGGCCCAGGACCTCGCCGGTGGGCTGATGGTGACCTGTCCCTCCGAGCAGGACTTCAAATCACCGGAAACCGGCCCGCTTCTCGACAAGTACCTCAAGGGACGGGCAGACGTGCCGACCGAGAATCGGATTCGGATGCTCCGCCTCATCGAGAACATGACTCTCGGCCGCAACTCGGTGGGGTATCTCACCGAGTCCCTGCACGGAGCCGGTTCGCCGCAGGCGCAACGAATCCAGATCGCGCGGCAAATGGAGGTCGAGAGCAAAAAGAAAATGGCGAAGAGATTGGCGGGGATCGAAAAAGAGTGAGCTGAGAATTCGGAATTCGGAATTCGGAATTCCCGCTACCCGCCCGACAGGTTGCAGGGTGGGGTGGCGAAAAATCCGAAATCCGAAATCGCGAAATCGTCCGAAGGAGCTTCCATGCACACCAAGAGGATCAACTTTGAAAACGCTTCGGGTCACAAACTGGCTGCGCTGCTGGATCTGCCGGTGGACGACGCGCCCATCGCCTACGCGCTATTTGCCCACTGCTTCACCTGCTCGAAGAACTACAAGGGTGTGGCCAGGGTGTCGCGTGCGCTGGCGGCGGAGGGGGTGGCGGTGTTGCGCTTCGACTTCACCGGCCTCGGCGACAGTGAGGGCGATTTCGCCGACACGACCTTTTCGTCAAACGTCGGCGACCTGATAGCGGCCGCGGCCTACATGGAGCGCGAGCTCGAGGCGCCGAAGATCCTCATCGGGCACTCGCTCGGCGGGGCCGCGGTGCTGCGCGCCGCGGCGCACATTCCGTCGGCGAAGGCCGTAGCGACGATCGCGGCGCCGGCGAGCCTCGAACATCTCGAGGGCATGCTGCGCTCATCGAGCGCGGACATCGAGGCGTCGGGCGAGGCCGAGGTCCAGATCGCGGGCCGGCCGTTTCGGATCCGCAAGGAGTTCCTCGACGATCTGTCGGCGGTCAACATGCGCGACGCCGTCGCCGGTCTCGGCCGAGCGTTGATGATCTTCCACTCGCCGCTCGACCGGACGGTCGCGATCGACCACGCGCACCAGATCTTCGATGCCGCGAAGGAACCGAAAAGCCTCATCTCACTGGACCATGCCGACCACCTGCTGAGCGAGGCCGACGACGCGCGCTACGTCGGGTCGATGATCGCCTCGTGGGCGCGGAGGTACATCGGCACGCTGCAGGAGGAGGTCAAGCTGGCACGTCCGGGCGACAACCGGGTGGTGGCCCGTACCACCGACGGGTACCGGACCGAGATCCTGGCCAACGGACACCCGCTGGTTGCCGACGAGCCGTTGGCGGTCGGCGGCACGAATGCCGGTCCCTCACCCTACGAGCTGCTCACGTCCGCCCTCGGCGCATGTACTTCGATCACCCTGAGAATGTACGCCGACCGCAAGGGGTGGCCGCTCGAAGCGGTCGAGGTCCGGCTGCAACACGAGAAAATACACTGCGAGGACTGTGGCGACCCGGAGCGTCCGACCTCGCGCATCGACCACTTCACGCGCGAGATCGTGCTCGAAGGGCCGCTGGACGACAAACAGCGCGACCGCCTGCTCAAGATTGCCGATCGCTGCCCCGTCCACCGGACGCTCGAAACACCGGCCGAAATCGCCACGACGCTGAGAAATCACGGTTCATAGCGCAAAGACCCAAAGCCCGCCCACCGGCCGAACCACAGAGGCACAGAGGCACAGAGAGCGCACAGAACCATCGCAATTTGCCCACAGATCACGCAGATAACGCAGATGTGATTTTTCAACGGGGGTGGCGCCAATCTGCTTCATCGACGAACCTGAGTCACTCGCCCACCCGGTTCTTAACGCAGAGACGCAGAGGCGCAGAGGCGCAGAGAGTTCTCGAGGATTCACCGCGTGGCGAGGTCCCGGCCGTCGGACGACGGCCGGGGACCGGAGGACAGGGAGAACGACTCCGAATGCAAGCATTCGTCGCCGTTTTCCTGTCCTCCGGCCT
>PVMK01117159.1_pt1 | contig 11083 bp, 9 predicted proteins | sample 1853481 | NCBI WGS metagenome assembly PVMK01 (sample SAMN08533507, study PRJNA380276) | Marine sediment metagenome, whole genome shotgun sequencing project. | reverse complement strand
ACGCTGCGCGCGCGGTTCCCAATCGAGACCACCGGTCTTCCAGATATGCACCAGACCAAGAACGAGGATGAAGATAAAGAAACAGACGTGAGCGAAACCGGGCCAGCCGAGGCGATCGGAAGCAACCGCCCAGGAGGCGACAAAAATCACCTCAACATCGAAGATAACGAAGAAGATGGCAACCAGGTAGAAAGGCACCGGGCCTTTGACGCGGGCATTATCGAGGGGCAAGATACCCGATTCATAGGGCTCCTGTTTCTGTCGGGAACGGGTCTTGTGGCCGAGTCCCCAGGAGAGTAACAACAGGACCGCAATCAGGAAAATCGCAATACCGCTATAAATTCCAAGAGCCAGGTACGACTCGAAATCCGGTGGTGTCGTCATCAGTTGTGAAGGGTCGGTCACAGGTGACATATGTTCGGTAAATACCCTCCCAGCAGTAGAAGTCTGACCCGTTGTCAGCCTTTTTAAAGTCTCGAATCAGACTAGCATAAAATCCGGTCAAGTCCATCACTGCAGAGGATCAGTTTTCGTCTCTACCCATCTCGATGGCGGCTCTGGCCAGAACATCACAGCGTTCGTTTTCGATATGGCCGTCGTGTCCGCGCACCCAGTACCACTCAACTTGGTGCGGTTCGGTCAACTCCAGCAATCGCTCCCAAAGATCACGGTTGGCAACCGGCTTCTTCTGAGAATTTTTCCAACCACGCCTGATCCAGCCATCGATCCACTCGGTCATACCTTTTTTGACATATTGCGAATCTGTGGTCATCTTGACCCGACAGGGGCGTGTCAGCGCTTCGAGTCCGGCGATAGCACCGAGCATTTCCATGCGATTATTAGTCGTTTCTGGATCATAGCCAGAGAACTCTTTTTCATGATCTCCGCAGCGCATAACGGTTCCCCAGCCCCCCGGACCCGGGTTACCAGAGCAAGCGCCATCGGAAAAAATTTCTACCACTTTCTTTGCAGGTTTGCTCATGCCTGGAATACATCCAATCTCAAAAGTTATTGTTAAAATCTTTACGCATCCTAACACAGCTCTTTTTGCAATTCAGCCCTGATAAATCGGTATACAGATTAAATTTCATAGGGATGTTACAGACAGAGCATGACAACATCGGCCACTGTAGGTAAAAACAAAAACCCCTCTGCAAAAAACAGAAGGGCCTACATCTTTGGGGCTGATAGGCTCCGGCATCATTACCAAAACCAATCTTCATACAGAGTATAATAATCACCAGAAAACGTCAACAGGATTGTATACTGTATACAGGGACGCAAGCACTAAAACCTTTTAGACAAGGATCTTCACAATGTCTCAGCCCTTGGGATTATCAAATATAACCTCCCAGAATCAGGGCCAGGACCGTAACACTGACGACGATCCAGAGCAGTAGTCCCAGCAACAAGGGTCGCACCCCTACTTGCTTGAGAACTTGCTTCGTTAAGCCTGCCCCGACCAGAAACAGGGTCATCACCAGCGCCTGCGTGGAAAGAAGATAGAGACCATCCCAGAGCGAGTCGAAAGCAGGCAACCATGAATTGATGAAAGCGGCAGCGATAAAGCCAAGAATAAAGAGAGGAATGCCAACTCTTTCTTCCGATTTCCAGATAAACCCTGCAACCAGAGTGTAGGGAGCAATCCATAAAGCCCTGGTCAGTTTGGCAGTAGTACCGACGGTCAATGCCCCGGCTCCGAATGCAGCTGAAGCACCGACAACACTGCTGGTATCATGAATTGCCAGAGCCGCCCAGAGACCGAATTGATGCTGATTGAGCTCAAAGAGATGGCCAAGCGGCGGAAAGAGGATCAAGGCAACGGCATTTAGAGCAAACACTGTTGCCAGGGAAACAGCGATCTCTTCATCTTTAGCCTTGATCACCGGTGCCATCGCAGCAATAGCACTACCGCCACAGATTGCAGTCCCGAAAGAAACGAGAGCTCGAGTGTTTGATGAAACTTTCAAAATTCGGCCGATGACTTCTCCCAAAACAATTGTCGCAGTGATACTGGTCAAGGTGAGTAGCAAAGAACTTTTTCCGACCTCAATCACTTCGCCGAAATTGACGCCGAAACCAAGCCCGACCACCGAGAGTTTCAGCAAGAAATTACTGGCTCTGGAGGTTAATTCAGGGAGAGGATTACCGATGAAAAAACTGAAAGTAAAGCCTATGACCAGGGCGACAGGAGAAGAAACAATGGGTAAGGCCATCAGGAGAAAAAGACCAACAAAGATGGTTTTGCTTATTTTTTGCTGCTGGTTGTGGTTCATACTTTTCAGATCAGAGTGTTATCGATATGACGTGGCTATCAAAGGTTTCGTGACTAAAGATCCTTAGCATGTATTTTTTCCGCAAGCAGACAGAGAATTTCATACATGATTGTCGCCCCGATCAAAGCAGTATTGCCGGAGGAGTCGAACGGCGGTGAAACTTCAACGACATCTGCGCCGATCAGATTCAACCCTCGCAGTCCACGAATTATGCCTTGCGCCTCTATCGTCGTCAGGCCGCCAACCTCAGGAGTCCCTGTGCCCGGGGCAAAGGCGGGTCAATGCTGTCAATATCAAAGAAACATAGGTCGGCTCGTCGCCAACCACCCGCCTCGCCTCAGCGATGACTTTTTCAACGCCAAGTTGATTGAACTCCTCTATATACACAATCCGGATGCCGTGCTTGGAACCAAACTCCCAACATTCATCAGAGTTTGCGGCACCACGAATCCCGATCTGAATGGTTCGTTTCGGGTCCAGCAGCCCTTCTTCGATAGCTCTGCGGAAAGGTGTTCCATGGCTGTACTTGGAATTCATTTCTTCATCACAGCAGTCTGTATGAGCATCAATATGCACCAGGCCGACAGGACGATCTTTGGCAATCGCTCTCATAATCGGCAAAGTAATCGAGTGATCACCACCGGCGCTTAATGGCACGATGCCGCAGCGATGAAGATTCTCATAGAAACCGGTTATGTCGGCAAGGCTGGCTTCAACATCAAAAATCTGCTTGAAACGAACATCACCGACATCGGCGATTCTGCACAATTCATACGGATTGATTCGGGTCACATGGTGAATCATCCGCATCATACTCGACATATCTCTTATCTGCCTGGGCCCCTGGCGCGCGCCCGATCTGGCTTCGACAGCACCATCATAGGGCACTCCCACCAAGGCGATGTCCAAATCGTTCAGATCGGTTGCCAGTGGCGTTCTCATAAAGGTAGGGATTCCGCAGTAACGCGGTTCATTCATGGGATTATTGCTCTGCTCCGCCATGTTGTCTCCTTAGCCTCAGGCCAACGGCTGATATTTCCCGTGCCAGAGGATTTCACGATAATTTTCGGGATCTGTCGCGCCCTCGGTATTAAAAAACAGAAGATTGGAATCAGGACCGATCTTCAGATCTTCTTTTAATTTGCCAAAAGCAGGGTTGTTGACCAAGAGGTCCAGTAGGCCGATACCCAGCGAGCCGGACTCCCCGGCTTCAACAGCATCGTCACCTCTCAGGGGATTAGCCAGGATACGAATTCCGTTGGCCGCCACGAAGTTGCCGCAACTGATATAGCAACAGGGGAAATCTCGCAAAATCTCCCAGGCAAGAGGACTTGGTTCACCGCAGGCCAGACCGGCCATAATGGTGTTGAGCTCTCCGCCAACGGCGTGAGGGAGGCCGTCACCGGCCGCTGCAGAAACAAGCATACAGGCCGCATTGTCAGGTTCCATGATGATGAAACGAGGCGGATTATCCTGATACTTGTTGAGCATGTAGCCGACCACGGCAGCAGCCATTGAGCCCACTCCGGCCTGAACAAAGACATGGGTCGGTCGGCTGATTCCTGCTCGTGATATCTGACTCACAGCCTCGGCACACATGGTCATATAACCCTGCATGATCCAGCGCGGAATTTCAGTATAACCCTCCCAGGCCGTATCCTGAATAATATGCCAGCCATTTTCTTGAGCCAGGCGGCGCGCCAGACGTACCGTATCATCATAATTCAGAGCGGTGACTTCAACACGAGCGCCATGGGAACGAATGGCCTCCACCCGGGAGACTGACGACCCTTTGGGCATGTAGATAACTGCTTGTTGTCCTAACTGCTCAGCAGCCCAGGCAATAGCGCGCCCATGATTACCATCGGTAGCAGTGGTCAAGGTGATCTGGCCGAGGCGCTGCCTCACTTCATCGCTCACCAGATAAGCAAAATCAACAGCGTCTATATCCAGCTTCAGCTTTTGGCACAAGAGTCTCGCAACGGCATAACTGCCGCCCAACACTTTGAAAGCTCTGAGACTGAATCGCGTTGACTCATCCTTGACTAAAATCTCACCACACCCCCATGCCTTGGCCAGTTGATGCAAGCCTACCAGATCCGTTGACTGATAGCCTGGAAGCTGACGGTGAAACCGCAGCACCTTCTGCGCCTCGGTTTCAGAAAAGCCCTCCTGAATGCTTGCTGCCTGAGGAGATCTTAGCAAATACTTAAATCCATACTTTGGGATTTCCATCATCATCTGCGTTCCCTTTCCCTGACAACTGACAACTATCAACCAGACCTGTTATCCATTGTACCAATCCTTATCACCACACCAAAAGAGAAAAAGGGCCACCTTCTCATAACAGAAGATGACCCTTCAGCCGTTTGCTGCCTCCAGGAGTACTTGAACCTCCGTCGCCGCCTTGAGAGGGCGATGTCCTGGCCCAGTCTAGACGGTTGAAACATTTCAGTGGCAAAGCTTTATAGCCTTGTTTTTAGTAAATCACAATATAACCATGCTCCGTAGCGATCTTGGAGATTTCCAGGACATCTTCGATCTGGTAGGAAGTGCCATCGAGCACGAAAGTGTAACCTTCTTCCGGGTTCTTTTTGGCAAGGTCCATCAAATATTCAAAGCTGGCGGTTTTAATTGTTTCCACGCCTTCATCTCCTCGAGTCGACGTCCATCCAGAAACTCCGGATGGATGCGCGTACTGTTTTCAATTTGGAAACGTGTTAAAGCAGGGCCATCACTTCTGCATGCAGCCGTTTGTTGCCCGCAGCCACCACAAAACCACCGGCAACCGGACTCTTGCCTTGCGCATCGGTGATCACACCGCCAGCCGCTTCGATAATCGGAATCAGCGGGACGATGTCGTAAGGCTGCAGGGTGTCTTCAATCACCAGGTCGATCTGACCGAGCGCCAGCATACAGTAGGAATAACAATCGCCACCGAAACGTTGCAAGCGGGCCTTTGCTGCGACCTTTCTGAAAGTCGCCAGATTCTCAGCATTGGCGAACATGTTCTCGTGCGTACAGTAGAGCAGTGCCTCTTCAAGGCGGACGTCCTGCCGACTCTGCATGGCAAGGGTTTGGCCCTCTTGCTGAAAAAAAGCACCTGCCGTACTGCCATAAAAGAGTTCGTCCGTTGCCGGTTGGTGCATCAGCCCCGCAAGCACCCGGTTGCCCTGCTGCAATCCGACCAGAATTCCCCAGGTGGGAAAACCGCTGATAAACGCCTTGGTGCCATCAATTGGATCAATGATCCAGTCAATATCGCTCATCCCCGGCGTGATGCCACCTTCTTCACCGATAACACCAAAAGTCGGGCAGCAGCGAGTCAGTTCCGCACGCAGATAAGCCTCAATTTCGCGATCGGCCTGCGTCACCGGATCAAAGCTGTGCTCATCAAGCTTGTTCTCCACCTGCAGAGGCTGACGGAAATAGCACATGGCTATTTCGCCCGCACCCTGCATCGCCTGTTGCGCATAAGTCAACGCCTCGACAATTTCCTGAGGAGTCAATTCTGTCAAAGTGGCGTTATCCATGAAGTCGAAATCCTGCAAAGAAGAGATAAGTTGCGGAGCATTCTATAGGAAAACCTGCTGAGATCAAAACAAAGGTTTTTCGGACTGAAAACCATATTTAGCCGCGAGCAGAATCTATGAAAATCTGTATTATCAAAAGAGATATCCCCGCTTTTGACTCTAACCATAGCCCCTGATAGACCTTCATCGCGGCTAAATAAAGATTATAGCTTTAATAACGCAGCAAGCTGCGGGGGTTTTTGATTTCACCATCCTGTCTATCCTGTTCATCCCTGTTAGATAAATGCCTTTAAAGTCAAAATCATTTTACAGGGATAGACAGGATGAACTGGATAGGACCTGTAACCAGAAAGATTTTACAAGCTATTGACGCGCCAACCGCAAATTCTCCACATCATACTCAAAGTTACTGCGATACGGATTGATATCCAGACCACCACGACGAGTATAACGCGCATAAACCGTCAGCTGCTCTGGTTGGCAAAAGCGCATCAGATCGGTATAGATCCGTTCAACGCACTGCTCATGGAATTCGTTGTGTTGCCGAAAAGAGATCAGGTAGCGCAGTAGTGCCTCCTGATCGATTTTTGACCCCTGGTAGCGAACCAGCAGGCTGCCCCAATCAGGCTGGTTGGTCACCAGGCAGTTGCTTTTCAACAGATGGCTGTGCAGTGTTTCGCTGACCTGCTGTCGGGGATCAGCCGCACTCTTAAGGAGTTCAGCGTCCAGAGAATACTGATCAACCTTGATATCGAGTTCATCGATGCACTGCCCCGGCAGAGTGGCGAGCGACTCAGCGGCAAAAGCTGCGGCACTGAGCAAACGCACATCCACCGGTGCTCCGGCAGCACCACCCAGATCCTGACTCATCAGAGCGCGCACTGATTCGAAATCATCAAAGCGGGTCTGGTTGAAAGAGTTGAGATAGAGCTTGATTGATTTCGATTCGACCAGGTTGGCCGATTCGCATGGGATACGAAACTCACCCATGGCAACCACCGGTTTGCCCTGTGGAGTCAACCAGGAGAGTTCGTAAGCATTCCAGATATCCACGCCGTGAAACGGCAGATCATCAGTCAGGCCAATCTCGTCACGCTTGAGTTGACGTGGTATCGGACAGAGCAGACCGGGATCATATTCAGAGGTGTAAAGGGTCGGCTTGCCCAAAGGTAGATTGGCTTCGTATTCGTTCATGCTCTCATTCTGCCTCTTCCCCCATCAGCTTGGCAAGCATATCCGACATACTGAGTTCTCCTCCACCCTCACCTTCGGTAAGGTGGAATCCGGCCCGGGCTTCCTCCTGGCGTACCTCTTCAGGAATCTCTGCCAGAAAACGACTGAGTTCGCGAGGCTCTGCCTTGCCATACTTTTTTACGTGCGTCGGCATGCAGGATGGTCAACTTTTCCCGGGCACGGGTGATACCGACGTAGCAGAGACGACGCTCCTCATCGACATCAAAGGCTTCGGACACCGATTTCTTGTGCGGCAAAAAGCCCTCTTCGAAACCAGGCAGAAAGACGTGGGGGAACTCCAGGCCTTTACTCGAATGCAGGCTCATCAGCACCACGGCATCCTTGGCCAGCTTTTTCTCCTTGCTGGCAGAGCCCGGCTCATCACGATCGAGCAGGGCAACCTTTTCCAGGAAACCGGAGAGTGTTGGCTTATCATCGCGCTCCTCGTAGGTGGCGATAGCGTTGATAACCTCCTGGACATTCTCGATGCGGCGTTCGACTTTCTCGCGCGAATCCGGTTCGCGGCGCAGCTCAGCTTCGAGGCCGATCGCAGCAAACAGATCTTTTGCCGTATCAGCCAGCCTGGCGCCGCTGCGAAACCAGCGCTTGTGATCTTCGACCAGGGCGATAAAACCCTCCAGGGCATCGACGGCCCTGGCATTAATGCCGGTAATCATGCGCGCTTTTCTGAGGACCTTCCAGAGTGGTTCCTTGCTGCTGATCGAGGTGCGAATCAGCAGATCGGCAGTCGTCCGGCCAATACCACGACGCGGGTAATTGAGGATACGCAGCAGGTTGACCTCGTCGGCGGGGTTGACGATGAAACGCAGATAGGCGATGGCATCCTTGACCTCCTTGCGATCAAAGAACTGCTGGCCGCCGATCAGCACATAAGGGATATCAGCAAAACGCAGCTCCTGCTCAAAGATCATGGTCTGGGCGTTGGTGCGCATCAAGATGGCGTGATCCTTATACGTCATACGCTTGGCATCCACATTATGGCGAATACGCTCGATCACGGCACGCGTTTCATCTTCGGCATCAAGACACCTGACCACACCGATCTTTTCGCCGTCACTGCCAGCAGTCCAGAGCACCTTCTCCTTGCGCTTCTTATTGTGCTTGATCAACGTGTTGGCGGCATTCAGAATATTCGCCGTGGAACGATAATTCTGTTCCATTTTGATGACGTGAGCACCAGCAAAGTGCTTTTCAAAATCGAGGATATTGCCCGGGTCAGCGCCACGCCAACCATAAATAGACTGATCATCGTCACCGACCACGCAGAAGTTGTTCCACTTGCTGGCGAGCCGCCGCATCAGGGTAAATTGGGCGATATTGGTATCCTGATACTCATCAACCATGATGTACTGGAAACGTTCCTGGTAACGCTCTTGAACCTCGGGGAATTCATCGAAAAGCCGCACCACCAGCATGATCAAGTCGTCAAAGTCGACCGCGTTGTAGCTTTTCAGACTCTTCTGGTATTCGGGATAGACTCTCTGCGCCATCTCGCCGACCACATCACCGCGCATAAAAGGACCAAACTGTGCTGGTGATTTCAGGCTGTTTTTGGCATCGGAGATCTTCCAGAGGATAGCATCGGGAGTCAGGCCATGATCAGGATTGATCGTGTTCATCAGATCCTTGATCAGGCGCTGTTGATCGGAGGTGCCGTAAATACTGAAATTACGCTTGTAGCCAAGATGCTCGATATCGGCACGCAGAATGCGACAGCAGAGTGAATGGAAGGTCGAAATCTGGATACGTTCGGTTTTGCTGCGACCGGCCAGAGCAGCGACTCGCGCCTGCATTTCCTTCGCGGCCTTGTTGGTAAAGGTCACCGCCAGCACCCGCTCCGGATCAATACACTTTGAGCCGACCAGGTGAGCCACCCGGTGCGTGACCACATTGGTTTTACCAGAGCCAGCTCCAGCCAGCAGCAAGAGAGCGGCCTTCGGTATGCAAGACTGCTTCAAGTTGTTGCGGATTAAGAGTATTCAGATTCACAGAATGAGCCCGTAAGATGTTTGATTGACGGAAGAATCCCTGCCGCTAAGTGCGGCTGGTTCGGCTGATTTCATCGAGTTTTCTCCTGGAGTCAAGCGGGATAATTGGCTGGGGAAATCTTGTGAGATACTATGAAAAACAAAGGCAAAATGCAAGTTGCAAGATCTCATAAAGCGGCAGTTCTTTGCAGACTTGACATCTTAAATCTGAAAATCAAAATAAAAACGGCAGGTCTCGTCCCGGCAGGTGTTTAGAACTTTCTGTACTTGTCTGTTCGACCCAGTAGCCCGTTGCTGCAACGGCCCTACCGAAAATCTGGCAAACCACCACCGCATCAGTCGCACAAACAAAACAAAACCACATCTTGTCCCATTATCCGAAGTTGCTTAAAGCCACAAATCCTGAGCACACAACATGCCTAGCGCAGCGCAAAGCCTTCTTTGGTGACTTTCTTTGGCTTTGGAAAGAAAGTCACCCGGCTGTCGGGCGGGACCGACGGTTATTCTGGTTTTCAAATGTAAGATGCCAACTGTAAGCTTTAGGGTTAAACCTTACAGCCTACATTCATTACAGCCTGTTAAAACCATTCAAAGCAGCAACCCGATAAGCCTCCGCCATAGTCGGATAATTGAACGTCGTATTAATAAAATACTTAATATTATTATGTGGCGCAGGCTGAGCCATGATCGCCTGGCCGATATGGAGAATCTCCGCGGCGTTTTGCCCGAAACAGTGAATACCAAGTATTTCCAGTGTCTCACGGTGGAAGAGCAGCTTAAGCATACCGGCTTTGTGAGCCGTGATCTGTCCGCGAGCCAGGTTGCGGAAGAAAGAGTGCCCTACTTCGTAGGGGATGCGCTGTTCAGTCAACTCGCGTTCCGTACCGCCAAGACAACTGATCTCCGGAGAGGTGTAGATGCCGGTCGGGATATCCCTGACCAAACGCTCGGCACAGTAGCCTTCTGCAATATGGGCTCCGGCAAAACGGCCCTGGTCGTAAGCGGCACTCGCCAGATTAGGGAAGCCGACAATATCACCGACCGCATAAATATGCGGCAGGGCCGTCTGATATGCTTCATTCACGGCAAGATTGCCACGATGATCAATCTCTATGTCGAGAGCCTCAAGCCCCATCCCCTTTGAATTACCGGTTCGTCCGTTGGCCCACAACAGCATGTCCGACTTGATCACCTTACCGGTTTTCAAGTGTAAAATAACGCCGTCCTCATTCACCTCGACCCGCTCATACTCTTCGTTCTGGCGAATCAAAATACCCTGTTCGTCACGCATGTGGTAGCTCAGCGCATTGCTGATCTCTTCATCGAGATATTCGAGCAAACGCTCACGGGTGTTAATCAGGTTGACTCGCACACCGAGATCAGAGAATGCCGAAGCGTACTCACAGCCAATCACACCGGCCCCATAAACCGTCAGCTTCACAGGCAGTTCGCTCATCTGCAGAATGGTATCGCTGTCAACCACGCGGGGAGTACTGAAATCAACATCCTCCGGTCGATAAGGATGGGAGCCGGTAGAGATGACAAAGTAATCCGCCGTAAACTGGCGAGAGTTGCCTGACTCGTCAGAGACTTCGACGCTGTGTGGGTCGACAAAAGAGGCAAAGCCCTCGATCACCTCAACCCTGTTGCGCTCATAGAACCCCTCTCGATCACGCACCTGCTGACCAACCACATCTTTTATCGCAGCCATAAGATCGTCGGTGGTTATTTTTACAGGGTGGTGCACCCGATCGATCAGGCGACTTTTTTTCTCTTCGGAATATTGGCGAACCACGTGAATGAGAGTCTTGCTCGGGATCGTCCCCTTGTGCGTGCAACCGCCACCCACAAGAGCATGACTTTCAATAATAGCGACAGATTTGCCCGCCTTGGCCAGCTTGATTGAAGCGCCTTCACCGCCCGGACCGCTGCCGACAACAATGACATCAAAATGTTTTTTCAACAATTCCATAAGAATTCCTGACTCAGGTTATTGGGATGAATGGGTGGACTCATTAAGAATAAAGGAAAG
>PVMK01140523.1_pt1 | contig 11088 bp, 7 predicted proteins | sample 1853481 | NCBI WGS metagenome assembly PVMK01 (sample SAMN08533507, study PRJNA380276) | Marine sediment metagenome, whole genome shotgun sequencing project. | reverse complement strand
TTTTTCGGGTACAGCGCCGACGGCATGATCTCCGAACACATGTCGTTTCACGTGGTCGACAAGGACGGCAACCTGACCCGGTCAGAAACCTTCAAGGCGCCCTATGCCTCGATGGTGCACGACTTCATGGCCACCCGAGAGCACGTGATCTTTCCGATCATGCCGCTCACGGGCTCCATGGAACGTGCTATGAGCGGCGCTCCGGTGTACGCCTGGGAGCCCGAGAAGGGCGTGCACATCGGCATCATGCCGCGTAGCGGCACGGTCGAGGACATGCGCTGGTTCAGGGGCGACCCGTCTTTCGTGTTTCATCCGATGAACGCGCACACCAATGGCGAGGTGATCACCTGTGACGTCTGCGAGTTCGAAGAGGCGCCACTGTTTCCAAAGCCGGACGGGACCCCGGGCGATCCTGAGAAGGCGGTACCACGCCTGACCCGCTGGACCTTCGATCTGGCGCAGAACAGCGACGATTACAAATGCGAGCGCCTGGACGACCTGCCGTGCGAGTTCCCTCGTCTGGACGAACGCTATGCCGGGCTGGACTACCGCCACGGTTACGTTGCGTGTGGTGAACTTGGTGGCGACGTAGGCGGCTTCAGCGGTGTTGGCCATCGTGATCACGAGACCGGCAAGCTCGATGTCTACGACGCGGGGCCGCAGTGCGCCACGTCGGAACCGATCTTCGTGCCGAAGTCGACGTCAGCGGCGGAAGGCGAAGGCTACCTCCTGTCGAGCGTCTACGATGCGGAGCGCAAGGCCAGTCATCTGCAGATTCTGGATGCAGAGAACGTAAGTGCGGGCCCGATTGCCAAGGCCTATCTCGATCATCGGCTGCCGCTGGGATTCCACGGCAACTGGCGGCCGGGCGCGGGTTGATTGATGCGGTCGCGACAGTGCGGGAAGACGAACTCTAGGAGATGTTCGGTACCTTGAACGAACGTGTCTGGCGCGGATAGCTGACACGTTTCGCAATTTCCTCCGACGGGTTCGTTGGGGTAGGTTCGAAACGATGACCGATAACAACAACGAAGACGGGCCGAATTCAAGGGGCCTCGGGTTCGATCTCGACAAGGGATTCCGGCTGGGCGACATCGAGGTGCTGCCACGTCAGTCCACGGTCGTGCGCGACGGCGAACGCCATAGCGTGGAACCTCGGGCGATGGAAGTCCTGGTGTGCCTCGCCAAGCGCAACGGCGATACCGGCACCCACCAAGAGTTCGAGGACGAGGTGTGGCGCGGCCGGGTCGTCGGGCCGGAAAATCTCACCCGTGCGATCTTCATGGTGCGCCAGGCGCTGGGCGACACGGAAAGCGAACGCCAGTTCGTGCAGACGATCCCGACACGGGGTTATCGGATGATCACGGGGGTCACGCCGCTGGCGGGTGCGGAAATGACTGCAACGCCTGCCCGGCGCGGCTGGGCATACGCCGCCACGGCGGTCGTGCTCGTAGCGGCCGTCGTGATTTTTCTCGAACTCTTCCCGGACAACGACTTGCCACTCACCACCATCAGCGTGCAGTGCTTCGACAACCTGAGCGATGCGCCGGAAAGCGAGTACTTCGCGGAAGGGCTTGCCGAGGAGATCCGGGCGGCGTTGTCGCGCGTCGACGGTGTCCACGTGGTCAGCAGGACCTCGTCACAATCACTGTGCGAATCCGGTTTGCCCATTTCCGAGATCGGCGAGCAGCTTGGCGCTGGGTCAGTTCTCGAAGGTAGCGTCCGGCGGGTGAACGATCAGGTCAAGATCGGCGTACAGCTGAGCAAGACGAGGGACGATCAAGTGCTGCTTTCGCAGAACTACGATGGTGTCTTTGCGGATATCTTCGAGCTGCAGAACCGCATTGCCAAGGACGTCGCCAAGCAGATGAGCGTCACACTGGCGCCTGGTGAGCTGCTGGTAGTCGCGCCAACCCAGGATCTGGACGCCTATCAGCTGTATCTGCGCGCCCACTTTCAGCTGCGTCGACGCGGGGTTGAGCCCGTGCAGCGCGCGATTGATCTGTTTCAGGAGGCAATTGCCCGGGACCCCGGATACGGACGCGCATATCAGGGTCTGGCGGAAGCGTTTGCGGTGGCGCCAAGCTACACCGGTGCCGAGGTGGAACCCTTCATCGAGATGTCATTGGCGGCATTGGACAAGGCTGAGACGCTGGGCGGCACGGACAGCCACGCGGACGCCATTCGCGCATTCATTCACATGCATCGTGAGGAGTGGGAATCCGCGCGCACAGGGTTTCAGACAGCGCTCGCGGGCGAGCCGGACAACTCGGACCTGCTGCAGTGGCATTCGATCTTCCTTGCGGGTCTTGGTTACGTCGACCGTGCCCTTGTCGCGGCCGAGAAATCGGTCACGGAAGATCCGCTCTCACCGGTTGCGCATCAGCGGCTTGGCATAATGTACGTCTGGCATGATGACCTGGAGGGCGCCGAGCAACAGTTCCGCATTGCAATCCAGGAACTGGGTCTCGACCGAGCGGCCAACGCGCGCACCATGTTTCCTTTGATGCTGAGGCGGGGCCGGTTCGAGGAGGCGCGGGCGTTCGGTGAAGCGGTCTTCGCAACGGCGGGTATACCGATCGATTGGATTGCTCCGTGGCTGGACTACATGCGTGACGAGGGGCCGGCTGCACCAGCGCTGGATGCCTTGAGCGCTGCGTATGACACCGGCACGTTGAGTGATCTCCGCTACGTTGGCGCGCTGTACTACCTCGGCGATGCGGACGCGCTGTTTGCTGCCGTCGACCGAGTCCTGGCCGCCGGCAGGCCGCTCGACACCGAAATCTGGTTCGTCCAGGAAGGGCGAGTGTTGCAGGGCGACCCACGGTTCCCGGCGTTGCTGCAGCGGATTGGAATCATCGGCTATTGGGACGCTCATGGCTGGCCTCCCGGCTGCCGACGCATCGGCGATCTCATACAGTGTGGCCAGCCGCCCGAGGCCGCCGCTCAGGTTACAGCCGGGGATCCACCAGTATCTTGACTTCGCTCGGGTCCGAGCTCAGCGCGTCGAACGCCTCCGAGAGCTTCTCCAGCGCAATGGTCGAAGTGTGCAGAGGCCCGCACTTCAGCCGGCCGTCGCGGATCAGACCCTGGGTTACCTCGAATTCCTCACGGGTGTAACCCAGCGAGCTGGTCAGCCGCACTTCCTTCATCAGCCACTCCGCCGCCATGATCTGGGAGGGACTGTTCGGCACGCCCACCAGGGAGACAATGCCACCGCGGCGCACCAGAGAAGCCGCCTGCTCCACGGTGCGGGCAATCCCGGCGCATTCGAACACCACGTCGGCGCCGTCTTTGCCGAGACATGCGTTGATGGCCTGAGTCAGGTCGCCCTCCGCCGTCGGGTCTAGCAGGTGGTCGGCGCCAAGCTCACCGCCAAGATCGCGGCGGCTCTTTTGGGGTTCAACGAGTATGCAGGTTCCGGCACCCGCGGACTTTGCACACTGCAGTACCAGCAGGCCGATCGGTCCGGCGCCGAGCACCACGACGCTGTCGCCCAGTCGGATTTCGGTACGGCGTACCGCGTGCACGGCGATTGTCGCGGGTTCCAGCATGGCGGCGTCTTCATCGCTCAGGCCGGCGTCCACGTGGTACACGCGGCCTGCGTCGATGGCGATGGCTGATGCAAAACCGCCATGCGGTGCAGCCAGCGGGCCCATGCCGATCAAGCCGGTAAACGCTGTTTCACAGTGGCCGGCATCGCCGCGCAGGCACGCCCGACAGGTCCCGCACGCGGTGGCGATGCCGATGGCTACCCGGTCACCTTCCTTGAGGTTTGCGCTGCTCGGCAGGTCCGGGCCGATTGCCGACACGGCGCCGGTCCACTCATGGCCGCAGATTGCCGGATTGTAGGGTTCGCCGGACTGGTAGGCGTGCAGATCGGTGCCGCAGATTCCGCACAGCGCGACCGCCACGACGGCTTTGCCCGGCTCCGGCTGTGGGTCCGGCATATCAACGAGTTCGACCTTCGATTTGCCGGTGACGAGTCCAACTAACATGTACGCTCCCGATGGATTCGTTTTGCCTATAATCGGGTGATTCGTGCGGGATAGCCAGTGCATGAGCCGGACAGGACGCTAACGTGGAAATCGCGATTTACTCGGATCTGGTATGCCCGTGGTGCTTCATCGGGAAGCGGCGCATCGAGGAGGTGCTTCGGACTCCGGTTGGCGAAGGCATCACGCTGCGCTGGCGCCCCTTCCAGCTCTACCCGAACATACCGCCGGGTGGTCTGGACCGCCAGCAGGTGCTGGAAGCTCGATACGGTGCCGACGCCGATCCGACACGCGTTCCAACGCGTATCCGAGACGAGGCGGCCGATGTGGGTCTCGAGTTCGATTTCGGCGCAATGCGCAAGACGCCCAACACGCTGGATGGCCATCGACTGGTGGAATTCTTTTTGGGGCCCCGCCAAAGCGACCTGGTGGAGGTGTTGTTCAGGTACTACTTCCAGGAGGGCGCCGACGTCGGCGATCACGACGTTCTGCTCGAAGCGGTGGCCCAGGCTGGCCTGGATGTCGATGCGGCGCGCGCGGTGCTGGATGGCGACGCGCTGCGAGATGAGGTGCTCGAGCAGATCCGGACGGCCTACGATACCGGCGTGACCGGCGTGCCGTCGTATCTGCTGGCGGACCGTTTCTCGATCCCGGGGGCTCAGCCGGCGGACGTTCTGAGCAAGCTCATTGAACGGGTACGCTCGCGGCTCGGCGAAGGGTCCTGACTGCCAACAATGATTCGTGTAGATAGAGATTCGTGTAGATAGAGATGAGATGGGGGAACAGATGAAGGGTGTAGATGTCATTGCCGAGGTGCTGCGGCGGGAGGGCGTGGAGTTCATCGCCTGCTATCCGCACAACGACTTAATCGAAGCGTGCGCAAGAATCGGGATTCGCCCGGTGGTGTGTCGCCAGGAACGGGTCGGTCTCGCTATCGCCGATGGTTTCAGCCGCACCACCAACGGTAAGCGGCTCGGGGTGTTCGTCATGCAGCATGGACCCGGTGTGGAGAACGCGTTTCCCGGTGTGGCGCAGGCCTTTACAGACAACGTTCCGTTGCTGGTGTTGCCGGCCGGCGAGGCGACCTCGCGGCAAGGCATCAAGCCGGTGTTCAGTGCCTACGACAACTACAGGGAGGTCACCAAGTGGCGTGCGTTCGTGCCGAGCGTCGATCGGATCGCCCCGACCTTGCGGCATGCCTTCTACCGATTGCGAACCGGAAAAAGCGGCCCCGTGCTGGTAGAAACGGCGGTCGATGCGCTCGCCGCGGAGCTGGATGGGGAGTTGCGCTACGAACCGGTGGCCGGTTCCCGCTTCGGACCGGACGGGTCGGCGGTGATCGAGGCGATCGACGCGGTGCTTGCCGCCGAGCGGCCGGTGATCTATGCCGGCCAGGGGGTACTGTTCGCCGAAGCCAGCGACGAACTGGTGCGCTTCGCGGAAATGCTCGATGCGCCGGTGCTGACCACGATGCCGGGCAAAAGCGCCTTTCCGGAGCAGCATCCGTTATCGATCGGCGCTTCCGCGATCACCAAGCCCGATCACATGATGCACTTCCTGGGTGAAGCCGACTGCGTGTTCGGCATCGGTACCAGCTTCACACGGACCCTGTACGGCACCAACGTGCCGTCCGGGAAGGTGATGATTCAGGCCACCAACAGTGAGGAAGACATCAACAAAGACTACGTCGTGCAGCACGCCCTGGTTGGCGATGCGAAGCTGACCCTTGCCGCGCTGATTGCCGAACTCGAAGCGCGTGGGGTCGACCGTGGGACGGGTGCGCGCGCCGAAGAGGCGATGACCCGCAAGAAGGCGTTGATCGACAAGTGGCGGCCCGAATTCGAGTCGAACGAAGTGCCGATCAATCAATATCGGATCATCGCCGATATGAAAGAACGCCTGGATCCCGCTGCAACGATCATTACTCACGATGCGGGCACCCCGCGCGAACAGATCATCTCGTTCTGGGAGGCGCCCACCCCGCGCAGCTATCTCGGCTGGGGAAAAACCACGCAACTCGGCTTCGGCCTGGGCGCGATCATGGGCGCCAAGCTCGCGGAACCCGACAAAATCTGCATCAACATCATGGGCGACTCGGCGATCGGCATGGTCGGCATGGACATCGAAACCGCGGTCCGCAATCGCATCGGGATCATCACGATCATCTTCAACAACGGCATCATGGCAATCGAGTCGGTTGCGTTGAGCCATGCGCAGGAGGAGTACGGCGCCAACACTCAGGGCGGGCACTACGCGGACCTGGCGGAGTCGCTCGGCGCGTGGAGCCGTCGTGTGGAACAGCCGGATGCGTTTCTACCGGCCCTGGAGGAAGCGTTGACGGTTACCGCAGAGGGCCGCCCGGCGGTAATCGAGTGCATCGTCAAAGCGGGCTACATCTGGCCTGGCCGCGGCGAACCGGCCAGTTAATCAGCTAACAGAGATCAGCTAACGGAGGTAGGCCAGGCAGCCGGTCGCTTCGAGGACTGCATCCGTCGATTCATCCTGCGATTCGGCGTATCTCGCGCGCAACGCAGCCAGGGAGCGCGCGTGATACTTCTGCGGCTTCTGGGTCCACTCCTCGCCGTTCAGGTCGATGCTGAATTCGTCGAGACCCTCCTCAATGGCCGCGGCGTTGGCCACGCTCCAGGGCAGGAACAGGGCGCCGACCTGGCGTTCGAGCAATGGCGCCAAGGTGTCGGAAACCTCGGGCCATGATTCGAAAGGACCCCTCGCCTCGGGGCTGACCATGCGCTCCAGCCAGCCGGAAAGGTTTGCGCAGCCTTCGATGATTGCATGAGGCGTAGGATCCTTGTCGGCGTTGTAGATCTGAGCCCACAGGGAAAAGTCGGCGAATGACGGAGCGCCGCCAAACAGGTAATCGCGTCCGCCGAGGTGGTTGTCCAGCAATGCCACCGAATCCTTGAACGACGCTTCGATCTGAGGCGCAGTCTGGGCACTCGAGCCCACGAACCAGACCCGATCGACCATCCGCTCCCGAATGCCGGCCGCCATGGTTTCGATCTGGTCTGCGGATGCATCGGGCATCATGTCGGTGACGAGCCGGGTGGATGCGGCAACCTGATCGGCCTCCCGTGCCCACCGGTAGTGGAACATCCATTTGTTGCCCCACTCGTCGCCGAACTCTTCGAGCAGAACGGAGATGAATCGACAGATCGAATGCTCCGGATAAATTGAAGGGGTCGGGTGGGCCGCCTCGATTTTCTCGATGATCGGCGTGGAATCCTGCATGCCTTCGTCGTCCGGTGTCACCACCAGCGGCACGAGCGGCAGTTTCGCGTGGCGCTGGTATTCCTCCTGGGCTTCCGCCCGGCGTAGCCACTGGTGGGGGATATCCTTGTAGCGAAAATAGGAGCGAACCTTGATGGAGTACGGTGAGTTTTCCGCGCCGATGATGTGGTAATCCGTCATGTCGTGCTCCTTATCGCGGGGGGTACTCGTCGTGCTGGACCAGTGAATCATGGATGTCGAACCAGGGTGCGAGCATCGAGAGAAACGGGCGGCCGAGCGTGTAGCGGAGGTCGCCGCACAGGCACCCGCCGGTGCGCGCCGTCATGGACGGTAGGGGAACGCGACCGGGCCGGGTCGCAGTGCGGCGCGCGCCAGCTTCACCCAGCGGCAGAGGTGGGCGCGGGTGTCACGCGGATCGATGATCTCTTCGATCTCGAAGTATTCGGCTGAGCGGAATGGTGAACGCAGTCGATTCAGACGCTCCTTGAGCGCTTCCAGATGGGCGTCGTAGTCTTCAGCCTCTGCCAGTTCCGCTTTGTAGGCGACCTCGATGCCGCCTTCGATGGGCAGTGAGCCCCAGTCTCCGGACGGCCAGGAGATGCGGAAGTGGTGACTGCCCGGTTTGTGATTGGCGGCACCCGCCACACCGAACGCCTTGCGAATGATGACCGAGCAGAACGGTACCGGCGCCTGGCCGAGCGCGGCGAGGGTCTGCGAGCCGAACCGGATCGTGGCATCTTCCTCGGACTGTTTGCCAATCAGAAATCCCGGGCAGTCTTCCAGGTGAACCAGCGGTAGATGAAACGTGGCCGCCAGGTCGATCAGACGGGTCAGCTTGCGACTGCTGTCGGCGGTCCAGGCGCCGCCGTAGATGTATGGGTCCTCGGCGAACAGCGCGACCGGAACCCCTTGCAGGCGCGCCAGCCCGCAGATGATCGAGCGCCCCCAATGGCGACCGATCTCGAAGAAGCTGCCGTGATCGACCACGGCCTCGATAACGCGCCGCATTTTGTAGACCTTACGGGGGTTTCTGGGCACCAGCGTCAGCAGATCCTCTTCCCGGCGCCCGGGATCGTCATCACAGGTGACCACTGGCGGTAATTCGTCGACGTTGCTTGGTAGGAAGGAGAGAAACCGGCGCGCCATGTCGAATGCGTCCTGCTCGCTTGGCGCCTCGTCGTCGATGGCGCCATTGCGGGTGTGTATCTTGCTGGCGCCCAGTTCCTCCTTGGAGACGTCGCCCAGATTCGCCCAGTCGACCAGCGCTGGGCCGGCGATCATCATCTGTGCGGTGTCACGGACGATGACACTGTAGTGTGACGTCGCCACGCGGGCGGCGCCGATCCCCGCGACGGAGCCCAGAGCGAGAGATACCGAAGGCGCAACCCCAAGGTGCGCCACCACGGTTTCCCAACCTCGGATTTCCGGAATATACGTGCGCCCGGCTGTCTCGATGGTCTTGACCGAGCCGCCGCCACCCATGCCGTCGACCAGGCGGACGTGCGGCAGCCCCAGCTCGGCGGCCAGGCCTTCTGCCTTCAGACGCTTGCCGGCGATCGATGCGTCGGCGGATCCGCCGCGCACGGTGAAATCGTCGCCGGATAGAATGACCGGTCGTCCGTCGAGTTCCGCGGTGCCGAAGACGAAGTTAGACGGGGTGAATTCTTTGAGGGTGCCGTCTTCCGAATAGCGGCCGACGCCGGCCAGCGCGCCGATTTCGTGGAAACTGTCGGGATCGCTGATGGTGGCGATCCGTTCCCGGATCGTGAGCTTGCCGAACTCGTGCTGGCGCGCCACCTTGTCTGCGCCGCCCATCTCGTACGCAAGCGCCTCGCGTGCCTTGAGCTCGCGAATTTCCTCATCCCAGGACATGTAACTCCCTCCGGCCGGCGAGTATGGCAGTTACGCCCGATGTCGTCACCGGACTCCCCGCTGTCGTGGCACGCTGGTTGGGGGCTGTGCCATGATCGCGGCCTCGCTTGTCGCTAACGACCTTCAGGAGTGAAGTTGCAATGGCCGAATCGATAGCTGGGGTCCCGGAAGTGCAGGGGCCGGCCTGGGACTTGAGCGATGAGTATTCGGCGCCGGATAGCTCGGAGGTCTCGGCGGACCTCGATGCGCTCGATGCAGTGCTGGATACGTTTGCTGAACACAATGCGGTGATCGTGGCCCAGATCGACGCGCTACCCGATCTGGCGCCGGACGCCGCCGAGCCGATTCTGCGCGGTGCCACTGCCTTGTACGGCGCGTCAGAGGAGGCACGCCGGCTGCTCGGCAATGTGCTGGTGTACGCCAACTGCCTGCTCAGCGTCGACGCCAGCGATGAGCAGGCGCACGCGCTGGAAGGCCGCCTTCAGGGCTATCAGAAACGCTATGCAGAACTGGCCGAGCCGTTGTCCCAGTTCGTGGAACTGGTCAGCGATGAGGTGATAGAACGCTACCTGGAAAACCCGGAGGTTGCGGACTGCGCGTTTCAGGTGCGCCATGCACGTGAACGCCGCCATGAACATTTGAGCCTCAACGAGGAGAACCTGATCTCCGGGTTGTCCCAGGACGGCATTCACGCCTGGGGTCGGCTCTACAGCCAACTGTCCAGCACCTTGAGCTGTGAGGTGCTGGTCGGCAATGAACCCCAGAGCATGGGTATTGCCCAGGCGAACGGCCTGCTGCAGAAGCCGGAGGAACATCTGCGGCGCGCCGCATGGCAGGGAATCAACAATGCCTGGGAGACGCAGGAGGAGTCATGCGCGGCGGCGATCAACGCCATTGCCGGTTGGCGCCTTGAACTGAACCGCAAACGATCGAAGCAACAGGACGTTCATTTTCTCGATGCGCCGGTGCACATGAATCGCATCGGCCACGCCACGTTGGATGCGCTGCTCGAAGCTTGCGAAGAGCATGCCCCCTTGGCGCGCCGTGCCGCGCTCGCCATGGCCCGGGCGACCGGCCGCGAGCGGTTGGGACCCTGGGACATGCGGGCGCCGGCGCCGGTGCTGTCCGGCACGGCCGAGGTGATTGAATTCGACGATGCGGTGCAACTGATTGCTGGCGCCTATGCGGAGGTCGATCCGGACATGGGCGAATTCGTGAACATGATGGTGGAGCGCCGCTGGATCGAGGGGACGGTGTCCGGCAACAAACGACCGGGTGCGTATTGCACGGGATTTGCGAAGTCGCGCAATCCCCGGGTGTATATGACCTACACCGGCTCGGGCAGCGATGTCATCACCCTGGCCCACGAACTGGGCCATGCTTTTCACTCCTGGGTGATGCGCGACCTGTCTGACAGCCAGCGCAGTTATGGCATGTCGCTTGCGGAAACCGCCAGCACCTTTGGCGAAACGACCGTGCGGGATGCGCTGTTCAATCGGGCGGCCGATGCGGCTGGCCAGTTCGACATCATGTGGGAAGAAGTCTCGGCGTTGCCGTCGTTCATGTTGAATATCCCCGCGCGGTACAGTTTCGAGAAGGCGTTCTACGAACAACGCGCGGAACGGCCGTTACGGCCGGTGGAATTGAAGACGCTCATGAGCGACGCCTGGACCCAATGGTACGGGGATTCCATCAGTGAACCCGATCCGATGTTCTGGGCGAGCAAACTGCATTTCTACATCTCGGGTCTGTCGTTCTACAACTTCCCGTATCTGTTTGGTTATCTGTTCAGCATGGGGGTCTACTTGCGCCGGGAGGCGATGGGTGACGATTTCTACCCGCGCTATGTGGCGTTGCTGCGTGATACGGGACGCATGACCGCGGAACAGCTTGCCAGCACTCACCTCGACGTGCGCTTGGATGATGCAGAGTTCTGGCGCGCGACGATCGAGGCCCTGGAGCCTCGGGTCGC